>Ga0114973_10000766_pt1 | contig 24128 bp, 15 predicted proteins | sample M_140807_MF_Meta_FD_87025 | JGI IMG/M metagenome (GOLD analysis project Ga0114973, IMG submission 87025) | Freshwater microbial communities from Lake Montjoie, Canada to study carbon cycling - M_140807_MF_MetaG | ecosystem: Environmental > Aquatic > Freshwater > Lake | place: Lake Montjoie...
CCAAATTTCTCACGTGCTTCACCAATGATCATCTTGCAGTTGGCCACCATGTAGTCTTTTATCCATTGCTGTATTTGGTAATCACTAAGCAGATTGAATTCAGGTTTTAAATTGTAACTCCACAACAACACAGTTTCGCCTGACCCTTTGGGGTCACGGATCAATTGCAGTTTCTTTGTCACAGGATTGTATGTGTAGTTCATGTAGGCACCAAACATGCGTCCAGCCAGCTCAATGTACTGACTGTAGAAGTCGTATGTGGCCAGGCCACCAGCCACGTTGAAATTCATAAGGTACACGTTGAGCGAGGCCTGTGCAAACGGATCAAAGTTTGATGCAAACGGTCCTGAACTATCACCAAATGTTCTGCGAAAGATTTGACGTACTGAGATTACTTCTTGAGGAAGTTCGTAGATGTTGACATCTGCTACCAACTGCATGAAGCTGTAACTTTCTTCATAAGCATTGTTGGCTCGCTGGCGGTAAGTGCCAATGGTCTTTTGATACGCCGCTTCGTAGTGTGCAGGGTCTAGTTCTAGGTCAATGATGTCACCACCCAGTTGAAGCTTGACATACTCTATTAAGTTTTGCTTCAGTGTGGGCAGTGATTGTTGTTGCTGTTCTGGCATGTGGGACTCCAAGTCCCTGTATTTACCAGGCTTTGAGTATGATCAAGTTCTCAGTTCCACGTCCGTTGAACGGGGTTTCTGTAGTAGTCAAGTCCTTGTAGATCTTACGTGCTGCCGGCTTGCCTGCGGCTTGCACAGCCTTCACAACATCTGCTGGCTTGCGCACAGTTTTCTGCATGGTCTCAATGGTGCTGAAACCAATTATGCTGTTGCTTTTGACAGTGAACGCTTGTGTGTGACTGTCAGCCACAAGGTGGATCAACTTGCGCTTCTTGGTGTCATACAACCAAGCTTCGGCCTTGTCCACAAGACTTGCGGCTGGCAAGCCTTTGAGTTTGAGTTCAACAAAGTCCATTAACACTTTGAACTTGGCGGCACGTTTTTCAGGTGGCACTGACTTGACTTTGCGTGGTTTGCGTTCCACTTTCTTGATCTGCACATACGCACCGCAATCATTTATGACCGCTTCGCAAAACTTCACAAGATTGCGCATTTGAATCTTGCTAAAGTTACTGTAGCCTTCCACCAACTGTGCATCTTTGCCTTCAATTGCTGTTTCAAACTCTGCAAGTTTGTGTTTCCACAGGTTAGCAATGTCCGAAATCATTTGAGGTGCTACATTTAGGCCACGGATAACTGTGATAGGCTTGTAGTCGGCACTCATTTTGGCACCGGCCGTCACAAACTCATCAAACATGCCATCCAATTCGCCAGCACATTCACTTACCTTTTCACGCAACCGGTCTTGTATGTTGGGCTTGGCTACTGCTACAACTTCCTCTTGCACCACTTCGGGCTCACGTGCAGTTAATATTTCTTGAATGTAACCTTCTAATCGTACTTGTTCTGTGTCTGTGAGTTCTAACCCTACCATGCTCATGCGGCACAGCCATGCAGTGGTCAATCGAACTGCTGAATCGGGCACACCTTTCAATGCACGAACATCTGCTTTGCGGCCATTGTGTTCCAAATAAGCCACCAGCATTTCGCGGGCATCTTTTTTGCCATAAAAGTAATTGTACCAGGAAAAGGCAGCACTGAGTTGACTGGTGCGATCGTCTGTGGGTTGCACACGCCATGCGGGTTCCAGCCCTGTGTATTTGGTATCTGGGCTGCGAGGATTCAGTGGCTTGACAGCGATTCGTGTGGCGTTCATGTGGGCTCCTTAAATTATATGTAATTATAGCAGAGAAAGAATTTTTGGTCAACCCCAAAAGCCCTTTCGGGCTCAGGGTCAAAACACATGTCCTTTAAATTGCTCGTAATCATAAAATGCAACCAAAGTATTACCACGGAAAAACACTGTGAGCCCACCCAAGTCCTCGCGCACATCTGCCCCAGTTGTCTCTGCAATAAAGTCCGTAGCACGAGTCTCGAGCATCTCCATCAAGTCATCACCAGAGGCTTCAAAACTGGCAAGAGCCTCTGCTTCATAATTGATGCTGTAGTTTGGTGCTACACTGTTGATCATCTCGCTGTGCAAATCGGTAACTAAATCACTCATTGTTGGCTCCTTTGTTGTTAAGTCCGTATTATAGCATTTTGGTAATTATTGGTCAACCCGCTCAATGGTAAACCCAAAGTGCTATAAATATAACATGCCACGCTTATCCCTATTCCGCCCCAATCGCACCAGAGACTATCAATTTTTGGACCGCACTATCAGTGAAATGTACACTGTGGGCGGCTTGGACATTTATGTTCACAAGTACCTGGGACCGCAGGCAGGCGGGCGGACTGCGGCACAAGTGATCACAACACAAGATGACAAAAATTTACAAACACAACTTGGTCTTAATTTGTCCACTCAAGTTGACACTGCTGCCAGCAACTTTGATGCCACACAGCCTATATACGACACAGTGGATGTGCTAAACATTCAAGACTTGCTGTTGCTGGAAAATCGCGACAGAGTTTATGATCCAGATGTGTACATCATGCGCGGCGTGTACAACACACAAGATGTGGACTTTGATTTAACGCAATTTGGTTTGTTCTTGAACAACGACACCATATTCATGACGTTTCACTACAATGACATGATTGATGCATTTGGTCGCAAACTCATGAACGGTGATGTGATAGAAATTCCCAACTTGAAAGACTATCATCCGTTGAGTCAGACCATACCCCGGGCCTTGCCTAGATACTATGTGATACAAGATTCAGACTTTGCGTCAGAAGGATTTTCAGTAACTTGGTTACCTCACTTGTGGCGTGTGAAATGCACACCAATGAAAGATCAGCAAGAATTCAACACCATTACCAACAAGCCGTTTGTTCAAGAAAATATCTGGGATCCAGGCAATTTTTATCCTACTGGTACCATTGTAAACTATGGTAACACTTATTACCAAGCACAAAGCAATGTGCCTGCTGACACCGATATTACAAATACTACATTTTGGCAAGAGTACACACCAAGCACCATCAGTGACGTACAAGGCACTCGTCAGAAAGACTATGAAATCAATGACGCTATCTTGGCACAAGCAGATGTAGAAGTGCCGCTGTCGGGCTACGACAATACCACATTCTACATTGAATCCACCACAACCACAGGTGGACCTGCTAATCCTACCAGTTTGACTGCTGACGAAAGTCTCTCTGTGGATGGCACACAAGGCGGCATGAGCGTGACGCCCACAGGCGAAGGCTATGCCGCAGGATATCTCACTGGTGGTGGCACAGCACCCAATGGCTTGCCAGTTACTCCTGCGGTGAACTTTCCTCCAAATCCTGTGGCAGGTGCTTATGTGTTACGCCTGGATTACAAACCCAATCGTTTGTTTCGTTATGATGGCGCACGTTGGGTCAAAGTTGATGACAAAGTTCGAACCAATCTCAACAATGGGCCAACAAATAAAACACTGCGCAGCGGCTTCGTAAATAACACTGCTACTGTCAGCACCAAAGACTTGGGCAACATTCCAAGTCGTCAGAGCCTGAGCGAAATTCTTCGTCCCCAAGCAGACAATGGTGATCAAGGTGGCTTCTTACCGCCAGGAACATAATGCAACAATTTTTTTATGACGAGCAAATACGCAGATTCTTGTTGCAGTTCACAAGAATCTTTTCAGGTTTCCAAGTGGAGTATGCCAACGAAAACGAAGGCGTCAATGCTGCCGCCTTGATACGTGTGCCTGTGCGCTATGGTGATGCCACTCGTAATGCACAAACCATCTTGCAGGAAAACAGCCGCAACAGTTTGCCTTCTACTCCGCTGATGACCTTTTACATCACTGGTCTGGACTACGAACAAAGTCGCATGCAGGATCCTTACTTTGTGAGCAGAATCAATGTGCGTCAACAGGCCTATGACCCTGCCACTGAAACTTACGAACCCACACAAGGCAATGCGTTCACCATTGAGCGATTGATGCCGGTGCCGTTCAAACTCACCATCAACTTGGACATATGGACAAGTAATACCAATCAAAAGTTGCAGTTGTTGGAACAGGTGCTCACACTGTTCAATCCCAGTTTGGAAATTCAAAGCACAGACAACTACATTGACTGGACCAGTTTGAGTGTGATGTACCTGGATCGCACCACTTGGTCCAGCCGCACAGTGCCTATCAGCACAGAAAATCCCATTGACATTGCCACACTGCAATTCAGCATGCCAATCTGGATATCACCGCCTGCTAAGGTGTTGAAACTGGGTGTGATTGAGCGTGTGATTGCTAGTATGTACGATGCACAAGGTGATTTGAACAATGCCATTGACAACGAAGACCTGTTGATGGGCACCAGACAAGTTATCACACCATTCAACTGGGCTGTTGTGCTGATCGGCAACAAACTACAGTGTTTGCAACAAAAATATCTCACCCAAGAACCCAGCAACGACTCATTGACTCCTACTGAAATTGTGCCCGATTCTAACCTGCTGTGGCCAGCAGTGATTGACTTGTACGGATCACTGCGCCCAGGTATCAGTCAAATACGCCTGATACAGCCTGACGACACTGAAATTGTGGGCACAGTTGCCTTGGATCCCAACGACGACAGATTCTTGTTGTTTGATGTGGACATTGATACTACCCCACAAAACACACTAGATCCCATCGACGCTGTGATCAACCCGCTGACATCTGGACCTGGTGATGGTCTGGATTCTGCCCTGGAAGGGCAACGATACTTGCTGACCGAAGACACAGGATCCATGGACAATCCCGATCCAGCAAGTGCTTGGGTTGGTGCCAATGGTCGTGGACTTGTGGCACAGGCCAATGATATTGTTCAGTACAGCAACAACTACTGGCGTGTGGTATTCCGTGCCGCCACAGAGACCAACACCACACAGTATGTTACAAATCTTACCACAAGCATTCAATATCGTTGGATGGGAGATGCCTGGGTCAAGAGTTATCAAGGTGCATATCCAGGAGGTACCTGGAGGATTGTGTTGTGAAGGCAGTGGGAGTTTGGTTTCGCAGCAGTGCTACAGGACGCTACTTGTACTTGCTACGCAATGACTCTCGTCATCCTGGATCATGGGGACTGCCTGGTGGCAAGGTAGAAACAGGTGAAACACTACTGGGTGCCATGGAACGCGAGTGCATAGAAGAACTAGGCAGCATGCCTGAGTATCAACGCTTGGTCCCGCTAGAAAAATTCACATCATCTGACGGTCAGTTTGAATACAACACTTGGGTGTGTGTTGTGGCCGATGAGTTTGTGCCGGTGTTAAATGACGAACACATGGGCTATGCCTGGATTGATCGCGGTCAATGGCCCAGACCCATGCATCCTGGACTGTGGTCAACTGTGAATATTGAAGCAGTACAAAGCAAGATAGACACTGTAGAGCGATATCTTGCTTTGAGTAGTTAAGCCTGGCTTTCCTGGAAACTCAACTGAATCTCACCAACTGGTGTGGCAACTGTACTCAGCGCAGTGATCACCACGGCCAGCACTTCTGGGCCATTGGGATAGGTACCTGTGCCTGGAATTGAGCTTTGTCCAATCTGTTTGATCTGTGTTAGATCCAAATTGTTCACACCTGTGGCTTGAATTGGAATAGCAAACAATCGTTCACCACCAGTGATGTCTGCTGATACCGCAGCCACTGTCAAGAACAAATCGTTTGTGGTATTGGCTCCGCCCAATAAACCACCAAGAATCTTCAGTGTATCACCCACAGCATATCCTGTGCCAGGATTTTGAATGGTGATAGCAGTTGTGGTGTCACTGTAAACAGTTTTCAATGCTTGCAATGTCACTGTGACGTTGGCGCCTGATCCTGAACTTGACACAACAGTAAATGCCAGGCCAGAGTAAGTTCTGATAGCACCCGAACTTACCATGGTGCCTGAGCGCGAAAAACCACCAGTGGTGTTTAACGGGGCAGCCTGCACACCACCTGTGGTTTCATTGTTATATCGAGGAGCAACTGCAAACTGTGTGAAGCTAGGTTGAAAGCCGCCGCCTGCATTGTTCAACCCAGCCCACGTGGTATTGGCTGAGTCAATATTATTGGGATTCAAAATACCTGTCACAAGATATCGCCCAGCGCTCACGTTCACTGTGAGTGTTTGCAATGTCAACTGCGCACGATTGATCAGGTCTCGTTGTCCCAAATCTCCAATCACACCATTGCTGACACTGGGTGCCAGTCTCATCAAAAATGCTGTTTGGCTGGCACCTGTTGTGGCCGGTAAACCATAGTTGCTTCTGTTGTATGTAAACGCAAATCCTTCGTCACCGTTGAAGTTGCCGTCCATAATAACCGCACTACCCCAGTGACTGACCAAGGGCACACAGGTGTTGCTGATCAATATCACACCAGCATTGTCAGCATGTGTTGCGGCCGCACTGCTGGTGTAACTGCGGCTTTGTCCTTCAGCCCACTGAGTGAATGTTGCGGCACGTGTGCAACCAGTCAAGTCATTGCCATTTTTGCCTGAATACTTTATGACTTCACTGTCAATCATCACATAAGCAGGATATGTCACACTTGCTGGTGGGTAGTCTGTGCCATCAACCAAGGTAATTGTGGTTTGACTGTTGGTAATCGCCCCATTGAGTGAACTTGTGGGAGTTTCATTGGCTGCCTCATATCGTGCAGGCAAGTTACCTGAACGCATGTACGCTTCGTTGTTCAAGTTGTTGTTGGGACGTCTGTGAGCGTGAACAAATCTACCATCTTGACCACGTATCATCCAAATAACTGTACCAGCACCGTACCAGGAATATTCCAACGCATACATCTGCATCTTGCTGGAATCAAATGTAAAACCTGATGCGCCTGTGCCATTGAGTGGGTCAATGTTGAATTGACTTTGCCGCACACGAAGTTCGTTGCGCAAGGTCATTTTCACCCGAGTTTGATTGGCCACACCACGGAATGTGGGCACCACTGTCATTCGGTTGTTGTTGGTGATTGACGCCACACTGTGGCTCATGCCACGTATGACCACAAGATCTCCTACGTTGAGTTGATCCTGGAAACGGCAGTTGCCGTCGCCGGTCACAAGGTTGGAGCCAACGCTGACACTGACCAGGCCTGCTGTTTGGAATGTGCTTGAACGTTGCACAGCATTCACTGTGATGCCGTCATTTTCCCAGAACAATCCATTTTGATCATCAAACAAACCTGCACGAATACTTGACCCATGCCAGTTGGTCACATTAATACGTGGCTGTTGTCCCAATACAGGAGTTGCGCTGCCTAATGTGCCTTGTGCTTGCACCACAAAAGCAGTGTCGCTGGTTATACTTGTAACAATGTATCCTGTGGCATTGTAACCTGATGTGGTAATACCACTCAGCGCAACAGTAGCACCAGCATTGAGACCGTGTTCAACATCTGTGGTGATTGTGATATTGCTGTTGACTGTTGTGCCATCTGAAGTGACATTGCTCACATCCAGTGTAGGTGCTAACACAGTACCAGTGCTAAAAAAGATACCTTTACCAGACTGATAGCGAAAATATTTCTTAGTCACACGAGTTGCGGCCGCTCCACGTGTGGGTGTACCTGGTCCCATGAGCACACCGCCATCAAACGGTCTTGACTGGAACACAGCATTGCTTCGCACGTTGATTGTGGCTGCTAAACTGCCACTTACCACAGCACCTGTCTTGGCAGTGAACTGGAATGTGGTTGTGCTGGGGATGGCATTCACAATGAATGATCCTTCAGCATACGCAGTGTTTGTGCCTGCAGTCATGTCTACCACAATTGGACAACCAGGGAACAGGCCATGTGCATACAGCGTGGTCACTGTGATGATACTGGGATTGCCCCCGTCGCTGACCACTGAAACAATGTCAAAATCGGCGCCTGTGTAAGGAAATGCTTGTCGCACGGATGTATCAGTTTGATTCACTGGGTAGCCAGGTGCCACGTTGAGTGCTCGGCGCGGGTAGTAAGCAAAGTTGTTGGTTTCACCCAAGTACACAATGTTGATACCTTCAGCATTGGTTGCTGATGTATTTTGCAAACTAATATATTCGTTGGCATCCAATGGTGTGTCTGTGACGTTGACGGTAACAGTGGGAATGGTATTTGATCCACCATAAAAAATACCAGTCATGCGGATCAGGGGTGATCCAATGCCTGCTGTGGTCAATCCCGTGGTGTTGAATTGTGTACGGCTGATGGTTTGTGTGCCATTGACTGCGGTACTAGCCGTGGTCATTTTGACCAATTCTACGTTGCTACTTAACTTTTGAAATACTGAACCTGTTACAAAAGAGTTGGCTGCAGAAATGTTGTACCAGCCGCGATTCAGTTGCAATGTGGTTGCATCAGTGACTTCTTGCACTTGTGCAACTTCAATGGTGCTGGCAACAAATACGTTTTTACCTGTGGCAATATTTGCGGCTGAAGAATTAGTACCATTGCTTTGACGCACAACTGTGAGTGCATTTGTACTCACTGAAGTCACTGCCATGAGTTCGTATATGTTTGTTGTGTCAGTTTGTACAATGATGTACGTGCCGGCCACAATGCCTGCGGTGCTGGCATTTGTCACGTTGACTGTTGTGGTGGCAACACTGGTAATAGCACTGACTGCTGTGGTGGTTCCACCTGAAGTAGGCAACCCAACCAGCATGATGTTGTCTAGTGCAGACAGTCCAGTTGTGCTGGCCACAGTGAATGTGCGTTCTGCTGAACTGTTGACGTTGGCAGTGAGATAACTGGTGACAAAAGGGGTGACGTTGCCTTGTGTTTGACTGATTAGCAGTGCATAATCATTCGTGATGAATGGTGGGGTTCCAGCATCTGCTGTGTTGATTGATGTGTCAGCGTTGCTGGTCAACAAGTTGGTACTGCTCAACAATGTGGCATAACCATTGGTGTTGTACACCAAGTCTGATCCCACATCTTCGTAGAAACTAGGAATGTTGTTGATGGTACTCACGTTCTGCCATTTGGTATTTTGCAAGCCATATTCAAAGTCAGCGTCAATCAGCGATTCTGGATTACTAACACGTTCTCGTCCAATGGCATCCATGCCAAAGTCCCAGGGTTGAACACTGAGATTGCGATCTTCTACATAGATGGCCAGTTTGTCATTGGCACTCAAACTGCTGGTATCCAAGTCCAAGTTCAGTGTGGTAACACCTGCATAGGCTGTGGGCAGGCCAGCAATGGTGCCTGAACTCCAACTTACTGTGCCACCTTGTGTGGGTGCTCCAAAGTTGTAGATTGACGTGTTGGTTGTGGTATCGTATATGGCCAAGAAGTCCTCCAGGTTGATACGATCCTGGACTTGTACAGTGCCTAGACCTGCTGTGCCTGGTGTGAATACGTACTCGTATATTCTTTTTCTTGCCATTTCTTAAACTCCAAATATGATTTGATTAGCGGTCAACGTTGCTTGTGTGTTGACACTGAACCGGTCGTAATTAATTGTGCCCTGTGCAATTTTACTATTTGTCACAGTGGCATCACTGGGTGTACCTGTATATAGCGTATCTCCAAACAGCAAGCCAAAGAACGATGTCAATGCTGCAGGAGGCGTTGCAAAACTAATTTGTGATCCTGATATTGAGAAACTAACACCAGGATTCAATATCACACCGTTCAAACTCACCATCATGGCATAAGCAGTGGGCGGGTTGAACGGAACTCCACTGATGTTGATGTCAAATGTTTGTTGTACTCCATTGAAGGTCAGGTTGTCCATTTTACGGTATTGACCAATCTGCGGTGAATTGCCTAAATAACTCATTATAATCTTCCCACAACAATTTCAATTGTACCCGGACCACCTGGGTGATCTTGCACTGCTTTGCCAATCACACTGCCCATGACCGGTGTGGCGCAGGCTTTGGCTCTACCGCCTCCGGCACTGACCATCATGTCGCCTTTGGCCACTGCACCAACTACTAGTGTAGGAACACGCCCAGTCAAGGCCACGGCTGCTGTGTGCTCAACATCAAGGCCGGCATTCATGATGTGTGCAGGATTTGTACTCACCACACCTGCCACACGCACATCATTGATGCCTATTGCTAAGGTAACTTCCTTGTCACCACCAAAAATCAACACAGTGCCCGGCTCATAGTCAGCATCTGCTTCATACCATTCTGCCAAGTCAGCGTATTGTGCTGATGTTGCTTTGGCAAACACAGTGTTGAAATAACCAGTTGCTGATCCAATATTACCACTCAAATTAGCACCAGCATTGACAATGTTGCCAAGTGTGATGTTGCCAGTAGACACTGTTAAACTTGTACCGGTTATAGCAGCACCTGTGATTGCACCAGTTGCACTGATCAATCCGCCAGTTAAAATGTTGCCACCAGTGATGTTGGCAGTGACTGAAACTGTGGTACCTGTATGGGTTGTGGCGTTGACATTGGCACCGCCTAACACATTGCCGCCGGTGATGTTACCAGTTGCTGTGATGTTACCACTTGCTGATACTGAAACAGCACTCATTGCGGCAGTGGCAATGATATTAGAGCCAGTGATGTTAGCGGTTGTGCTGATACCAGAAATCACGTTGCCACTCAAACTGATACCAGTGCCCAAGAAGTATGCACCACTCACGTTGGCTGTGGCAGACACATTGGCTGTGGCACTAATAATGCTGCCTTGTACCAAAGTTGTTGCAATCATGTTGCCGCCGCGCACATTGGCAGTGGCCACAATATTACCAGTTGCAGTAATCAATCCTGCTGTGTCAATGTTGCCATGTGTGGCATTGCCAGTACTTGACATCAGGCCGCCAGTTAATACATTACCACCAGTGACGTTGCCTGTTGCACTGTAACTGGCGGCAGTACTTGCACCTGTGATAGACACGGCACCACCTGTGATGATGTTTCCACCTGTGATGTTACCTGTTGCAGTGATCAACCCTGCTGTACTGACATTTCCAGCAACAATATTTCCTGTAGCAGTGGCACTGCCGCCAGTGAGTATGTTTGCACCTGTTACATTGCCTGCCACACTGAGTGCTGTGGCACTGGTATTAGCAATGGCCACCCTGGTGGCGGTGTTGAATGTTACTAGTCCTGCTGCCGTAGTGGCAGTGACAGGACCAACGTTGATGTTTGTGGTTGAACCAGCAGCACCGTTTTCGCCAAGGCTCACTGTTTTGGTGTTGCCTGTGCCTGTGACACCATTACCAATGGCAATGGTCTGTGGGTTTGTGCTTTGCCCAATTTGAATAAATCCAGTCTGTACTGCGCCACCTATTGTGACATTGCCTGTGGTTTGACTGGTGCCAATAGTGATGTTTTGCACAGTTCCAGTAAATGCCACATTACCAGCCACGCCCAAGTTTCCAGTTGCACCAATCCAACCAGTGACGTTTGCGCCCAGTGTGCTAAACACTGCTATGTTTGCTGTTCCGCCTATGCCAATTGAAACGTTGCCACCGGCACTTACAACTCGCACATTGCTGTTGCCGCTTTGTATGCCTGCAGCATCAATACCAGTTAATTGTGATCCGTTGCCCAGGAAGTAACCGCCAGTTATGTTACCTGAGGTACTGATAAAACCTGTCAGTGTGAGATTGGCCCCCGACAAATCACCAGTGGCAGCAATGTTGCCCCCAGCATTGACATCGGTGGTTGCACTAAAATTATTGCCGTAAATGTCGCCAGCAGCCGAAACAATACCTGCGGTACGCAGAGTACCGCCAACCACACTGCCTGTTGTTGATATATTGGTGGTGCCAATTATGTTGCCGCCTGTGATGTTGCCTACAGAACTTATTGCACCACCAACCAATATGTTGCCGGCTGATACATTGGCTGCTGATGTGATGTTGCCTGTTGCTGTGATCAAGCCTGCGGTTGAAACATTGCCAGCAATAATGTTGCCAGTAGCACTGACTGTGGTTGAGGCTGCTACTGCTCCAACAACACTGATACCACCTGACCATACATTGGCAATTTGAGCACTGTTGACCACCATATTAACGTTGGCGTTGACTGCGGCAATGGCCACCGATGTGTTGGCATTAAAAATATTACTGGTACTACCAGAAATACCAGTGAGTGCTGCACCGTTGCCGACAAAATATGTGGCATTGACATTGCCTGTGGCGCTAACGTTGGCTAGAATCAAATCGGTGTATTTGAAACTGGGATCTGTAGTATCAACTGTTGTGGTAGGTTGTGTCAACAAGTTTGTAAACAACTTGTATTTGGCATCTGTTATGTCACGGAAGTAACCAGTGTAGCGAAGATTAGCACCATCAAAGTATTGTGATATCACACCCGAATCGTATGTGTCGCCAGGATTGTTTTCAGCCAAGAAAATAAATGGATCAGTAACAGCCAGGCTGTCTGTACCTGTTGTGGTAAATGTTCCATTGACAGTGAAATCGCCCACACAGGTAATATCACCTCCTACATTTAAATTACCCACAATGCCTGCACCACCAGAAGTTTTGAAACTACCTGTTGATACACTAGTACTTTCGGTAGTGTCGCCGATCACAACGTTGCCACCAATAATGGCATTACCACCAACTCCAAGGCCGCCATTGACTCTTAAAGCTCCGGTGTCTGTACTGATTGCAGTGGCATTGGCACTAAATGTAGCACGGTTGGTGCCACTTACTGTGACACTCATTGAACTTGCATTAGCCCAGTAGATACCTGTGTTGTTTGCAGCCAAACTTACAACACTAGGTGCTGCCACTGTTCCTGCATTAAACGTTGATGCAGTCAAGTCAAGACTGTTCAGTGCACCGCCACGATATGTCACAGTGATGTTGTTTGTGCCAGTTGTAGGAGCACTAGTAAACTGTAAAACTATGTTGCCAGCAATGTAATCTGTAAATGGTCTTTGCAGTGTGCTGCCAATCATGACGTCTAGGTCAGATGCCGATGCCACTGATCTAGCCAGCGTAAACTGTGTGGCCACTGAATTACCGCTGAATGTTTGAGTACTGGTATTCAGCAGCGGTGTGTTGGGTTGAAGACCAAGATAACTCATTAGGTGATTTCCATTATGCTCAAAATTGCATCAATACTGGTGGCGGCACTGCTTTGAACGTACATTTTGTCCCCGGTGATCATTACAATTTTTTGATCTCCACCAATGGGAATCAACGAAGCTCCTGAGCTGATTGGTGCATTAGCCACAATATAAGTGTTGGCTGTGGCATTAGCCAAAAACACATTGGCTGTGATTGCACTGCCTGTGGTATTGGTACAAGTCAGTCCAATTACAATAGTGGTTGTACTTGCAGCCACTGTGTATGCACCTATTTGAGTGGCAGTTGCCCCTATGTTCTGCGAAGTTTTTCGTGTGAAAGTATTTGCCATTTGTTATCCTAATGCTATTGCCAGTGCAGCCGCGTCATCTATGGTTGCCACTCTAGCGTTGTTGATATTTATCGTGCTAGTAGCGTTGATATTGTTGGCGTTGACATTGGCGGTTGTTGTGATGTTTTGTACAAGATTAATTGCGCTGATGACATTACCACTCAAACTCAATCCCACAGTGTTCAAATTGCCACCTGTGATGTTGCCTGTACTGCTTATCAGCCCACCAGTGAGTATGTTTCCACCAGTGATGTTAGCGGTCACCGCCAAACTGCTTAAAGTACCCACTGAGGTAATATTGTTTTGTGAGGCTGTAGTAAGAGTACCAACAATACTGGTACCACTCAAATTGCCACCAATAATATTTCCAGTTGCAGAGACCAAACCTACTGTGTTGATGTTGCCGCCACTTACATTACCTGTAGAAATAACTTGTGCGCCAGTGGTTAAGTTTCCACCTGTGATGTTGCCTGTGGCGGTAATCAATCCTGCCGTTGAAACGTTTCCACCAACTACGTTGGCTGTGGCACTGACTGTTTGCCCTTGAATCAATGCGGCTGTTATAATATTGCCACCAGTTATATTACCTGTGGCTGTGATCAAACCTACTGTGGTAATATTGCCACCTATGACATTGCCAGTGATGCTGGCTACCCCACCAGCATTGACATTACCACCAGTGACGTTGCCAGTGGCACTGATCAATCCTGCTGTGTTGACATTTGCGCCAATTATATTACCTGCTGAACTCAACAATGTCGAAGCCAGTATGTTGCCACCACCAATATTACCAATTGAAGTTGTAATGTTGCCAGTTACCAGCGCGGCACCCGCCACGGTTATTGACCCGCCATTTGTAGTTGTTATTGCACCACCCACTGTCAGTGCATTGGCAGCAAAGTCATATATCAAACCAGAATCGCCGCCAACTACTCCACTTTTATCAAACAGCACCTGACTGTTAGAAGTACTCAATGAAAAACTGCCAACTAAATTACCAAAAATGTATTGTCCAAACACGTTGCCTGCGGCAGATACATTACCTGCCGCAGAAATCAGTGCGCCTGACACAATGTTACCTGTTGCAGTTACTAGCCCTGCTGTGGTAATATTACCACCAATGACATTACCTGTCACCGTGGCCTGACCGGCAGTAACTAAATTGCCTCCTGTTACATTGGCTGTAGCACTTACTTGTCCTGCTGTGGTGACATTGCCACCAATGACATTACCTGTCACTGTGGCCAAACCTGCTGTGGTGACATTGCCACCAGTTATGTTGCCAGTGGCGCTTACTTGTCCTGCTGTGGTGATGTTGCCTCCAGCGACGTTTGCTGTAGCAACAACAGATACTGTACTGACTGCCGCAATAGAAATAATATTGCCGCCAGTGATATTTCCAGTTGAAGTAATTAGTCCTGGAGTTATGACATTGCCGCCGGTGATATTACCAGTGACATTAAGTGGTGATACAACATTGCCACTCAAACTTAATCCAGCAGAATTTAAATTTCCACCGGTGATATTACCAGTTACTGAAACTGTGGTACCTGTGTGTGTGGTAGCATTGACATTAGCACCACCTAAAATATTACCACCAGTGATATTACCAGTTGTACTGATTAATCCTGCTGTAATCAAATTACCACCAGTAATATTACCTGTGGCTGTGATCAATCCTGCTGTTGAAACATTGCCACCAACTACGTTAGCCACTGCACTTACTTGTGCTAACGAGTTTAAATTACCAGTTATGATGTTGCCAGTTACGCTCAAACTTGGCAACACACCAATTGCTGTGGCCACTACGCCAGTTAGTGCTGAACCATTGCCAATGAAATAACTGCCTGTTATGTTGCCCGAAGTGCTTACTGTGGCACCTTCTAACTGTCCAACTACAAAACTTCCATAACTGTTGACTGTGACTTTTTCGTTGGCAATACTGACATCGGTCGCAGCAAACATCTTTTTAGATGTATCATTGAAACCAACAAACGCTTGTTTTTCTGTTACATTAAAGTAAAATAAATCAGTACCACGGTCTTTGCCATCATCTAATGTCAATGGTGTATTGTTGGCATTACGGCCTAATCCAATAATTGGATCCTCAACATTAAAACTTGTTACGTTGTTGTAAGTAATGTCACCATTGACAATTAAGTTGCCACCAACTAGAACATTGCCAGTTGTGGTCATTGAGGCTGCTGACATTACTGCCACGCTGATAATATTACCACCAGTGATGTTGCCTGTAGCATTGAGTGGTGATACAACATTACCACTCAAACTCAATCCTGACGCATTCAAGTTGCCACCAGTTACGTTGCCGCTGGCGCTGACGCTGCTGCCAGTTATTGTTCCGCCACTTACACTTGTTGCTGTAACCCCGCCACTTACTGAAATACTTGGGCCAAGTATGTTGCCACCTGCTGATATTACTCCAACAGCATTCAGGTTGCCACCAGTGACATTGCCTGTGGCATTAAGGGGCGATACAACATTACCGCTTAGGCTCAACCCTGCACCATTCAACGTATTGGCACTGGTAATGTTGCCTAATGCGCTTATAGTGCCACCAGTAATGCCTGGACCAACTCTGATATCCTGGGCAATGACATTGCCTGAAGTAGAAACATTTCCACTTGTGTTGATGTTGCCACCAATCACATTGCCTGTGGCCGAAACTGTGTTGGTGGACAACAGCACACCTGAAACTGCTATGTTACCACCGGTGATGTTGCCAGTGCCTGACACTGTGCCAGTGGCAAACGCCACATTACCATTGAATGTTGCGCCATTTACATTGCCACCAGTGCTGATCACACCCGATCCTGCCAATATGTTACCGCCAGTGATGTTTCCAGTGGCACTTACAATACCAACTGTGCGAATATTGCCGCCTGAGACGTTGGCGGTTGCGCTGATATTAGCGCCAGTCAGTATGTTGCCAGTTGCACTTATGATATTACCAACAACAAGATTGCCCACACCCGGGCCATTACTGACAGTTAAATTACCAACTTGTGCATCACCATTGCCAAGTAATTTGAATATGCCAAACAGAATGTTGCCGCCAGTGATATTTCCAGTTGCACTAACAAGTCCCACTGTGCGTAAATTACCACCTGTGACATTGCCTATCAAACTGACATCACCACCAGCACTGACTGATCCTGCAGTGATGATATTACTGCCAGTGATATTACCAGTTGTGTTGACTGTGGTGCCAACTGACAGTGCTCCAGCAGTGACTAAATTGCCGCCGGTGATGTTGCCAGTGGCAGTGATCAAGCCTGTGGTGGCCAAATTGCCGCCATTGACATTGGCCAAACTGTTTACATTGCCAGTTGCAATTACCGCACCAGTAGTTATAACATTACCAGTCAACACATTGCCAGCAGCTGATACATCGCCTGACGCCAGCAATCCAATGGTCTGTATATTGCCGTTGACTGTGAGCAGGTTAGGACCTGCTGTGTCAAATCTCAATCCGGCACTGGCTCCGGCATTGCCAGCGTTGTTGTAAATGATCTGTGTGTTTGATCCTGGTACTGTCAAATTGCCTACAATGTTGCCAGCAAATGCGCCCACAAAATACCCGTCAGTTGTGATGTTGCCTGCGGAACTCACAATACCCAATGTTCTTATATTGCCACCGGTGATGTTGCCTGCTGAACTCAGCGAACTGGCACCAAATGCTCCAGACAATGCCAAATTACCACCAGCAATATTGCCTGTGGTAATGATATTTGATGTGTTGGTAGCACTGGCCAAATATGTTGCCACGTTGGCATTGCTGTAAGTAGCAGGTAGTCCTGTGAGTTGACTACCATTGCCTAATATATAACCGCCAATCACATTGCCTGTGGACGATATGTTTCCAACTTGTGCATTACCAGTCAATGTGAATACATTGCTTGTGCTGTCAAATCTAAAGGCAGCACTGGCTCCAGCATTGCCAAAGTTGTTGTAAAGAATCTGTGTGTTGACCCCAGGCACAACAAAATTACCAGTTACATTTCCAACAAAATTACCAACAAAGAAACTACTGGTAACAATATTGCCTGCAGCACTGATTTGACTGTTGGCTTTGATGTTGCCAATGCTTTGCATGTCAGTGGCACTGATTACCAATGCATTGGCAGTGGCGCCTACGCTGACTTGAACATTGCCATTAGCCACAGGAATGGCCATCTTACTAAGCCCATTCACAATGGCAGAGCCGCTGAGTTGACTGGTTCCTTGTATGGTGAAAGCTCCACCAACTGGGTTAGTCAAAACAATAGAATCAGCGTTGGCTGTGAATGTTGAATCACCAAGAGTGATTGTGTTGCCACTCAAGTAAATATTTTTAAATCTTTGTGTAGCAGTGCCTAAAGTGTATATGTTGTTGGCACCAGGAACAATATTGCCTGTGAATGCAGCGGCAGTAGGACCAAACACCACAGTGTTTGATACACCGTTTACACTGACAGTGATATTGGCACCGGCGTTTTGAATGTTTACATTGCTATTGCCATTGTTGATGTTAGACACAGAAGTAATAATACCCGACAACAATGCACCGTTGCCTAGAATATAATTGCCAGTGATATTGCCTGTGGCAGTGACTGACCCAACAGTTCTAATATTGCCACCAGTGATATTACTGGCTGCAGAAACTTGTCCCACAGTTGAAAGATTGCCAACTGCTAAATTACTTTGAATATTTGAAGAAGTTGCGCCAAATACAGCAACATTGCTGGTTCCGGCGACACTGACTGTTACATTACCGTTCGCACTGACAATTTTTACATTAGATGTGCCTGAATTTATACTGGTACCAGCAGTGGTGATACCTGTGATGCCGGATCCGTTGCCCACAAAATATGCGGCATAAACTGTGTCAATACGCTGAGTAGATGCACCAATATCATACACAGCATCAATGCTGGGCACAATTGAACTATTGGCTTGAATATTACCAATGCCATTGGCTTTGAGCACCAAGTTGTTGTTGGTACCAGTAACGGTGATGGTATTACCGGAGATAACGACATTGCTGCCAACAGGGCCAGCAGTATAAATCTCAGTAAAATTTTCGTTTACCGCGGTGAATGCATCGCGTAACGGTTCACCAGTGCCGTCATTTGCGGCAGCACCCGTGTCAATAATCTGTTGTGCCATAGATCTACAATGTCCTCTGATGTATTTACCAAAAGGACTTGTTTGCTATTTTAGGATAATCTAGTGTAGGTCAAGAATGCGCCAGATTGTATGTTGATATTTGAAGCACTGGTTTGTGCTTGAATAGCAATGTTGGCATTGCCAGCACTGTAGATAGTGCCTGTGATTCTTGCTGTTCTGGGCGTGGTACCAGTCATTGCTTGAGTAGCAGCGGCTGTGCCTGACACATTGGATGTTGAAGCAGCAAACGCTGCGGTTTGTGTAGTCTGCGCTTCAACTGTGTAATAACAAGTTCCTGCATCAAAATAAGTGCTGAATCCAGTTGTGGTGGCACCAGCAGGCAGTATGGGCATGTACGCTTCAAACTTGTAGGTATAACCGCCCAGCATAAAAAATCCCAAACTTCCAACATTGGCCATTGACGCACTAGCAAAAGCCACTGTGGTGGGTTGCCAAACTATGTTTTCTACACCAATGCCTGTGCCATAACTGTTGCCAGTTACGTTGAGGTTGGCTCCAACAATATTGCCAGAAGCAGTAACAGTACCACTACGCACGTTGCCGGTTGTGCTGAAATTTTGAGTTGCATTGAAGTTGGCAGCATTCACATTGCCGGTCACCGAAACTTGATCGTCACTGTTGATATTACCACCACGTATGTTGCCAGTTGCAGTTATACCAGCAGATCCTGCACTAACTGCACCTAGACTGATTACATTGCCGCCATTGATATTGCCAGTGGCTGTGATCAATCCTACTGTACGTAAATTTCCACCTTGTATATTACCAGTTACAGTGGCAAGACCGGCTGTGATTAAGTTAGCACCCGAAATATTAGCAGCTGACGTTGCATTGCCACTTACATAAACAGTACCAGTCACTGCCAGGGTATCCAATGGTGCCGCATTAGCAATGCCCACATTGCCTGAACTTCCAATCACTGTGATTCTAGTTGTAGGGGTCGAAGTACTGCCTGTTTGAATTTGAATGTTTGCGTTGCCGTTGGTATCCTCATACACTGCACGAATTCTTGCTGTAATTCTAGCCAATGCACCGGTATTGTCTGAAGTGTACCATTCAATAGCACCAATGTTTGAGCCCACAGATGTTACTGCAGTGTTGGCATCTTGGAATCTAATGTTTTGGTTGCTGGTCGCATTGGAACTGTAAGCAATCAACATGTTGCCATTGACAATGGATATGTTGCCAGCGCCAGCGGCGTTGGTAGCATACACGCCTCCAGTGGTATTGATATTTCCTGCATCAACGTTGCCAGCAAATGCCACTGCGCCACTGAAAGACGTGCCTGTGGGCGATACCACCATGATGTTGGCCACACCACCAGGGTTAAATGTTATATTGCCATTAATTGTTGGAATTTCAACACTGCTGGTACCATTAAAAATCTTGTCAGCATTGATATTACCAGTCAACACTGCATTGCCAGTCACAGTGAGATTGCCCACAATGTTTACATTGGTACTTTGTAGGGTGACTAAATCACCTGCATTTATGGTTTCTAGTGTGTAATCACCGCTGACACGTTTGACTGTTGACATTTAAAGGTCCTTTGTGTTATTTATGCGGTCAAGCAAGTCTGACATGGGCATGTTTTTTAAATTGGCAATGTTGTTTAATTCTGGTACACTGGCAGTGGTATCTCCCATTACACGATGGAAACTGGTATCTGGAAAATCTTTGCAAATGCTTACAATTTGTCTAATCCAATTGCCTGTGAATGTGGGCAAACTTGAACTTTTTTTGTAGAATTCTGTGTCAGCATACACGTTGTTAAACTTGTTGCTGGCAGTTGGACCCATATCAAACCCAATAAGGTATACTGCCAAGTGTTTGTCTAATGCCGCAATGGCCACAGCAATGGGTCCTGAACTAAATCCAAAATAACTTTGTGGAACAGTTCGTGCGCCCAGGCCCGGCAAGGGTTTTCGGGTGTACATAGTGTGTTCTTGTGCATATCCAGCATTCTGAATAGTTTGCGCAATTCCCCGGTCTGTGCTGATCAACACGTCTGGCGCAAATTCCCTGTACAAGGCATTGCATCCGTAGGTTTTCCCACGTTGTTTTAACTGATTTAAATCCACTGACAATCGGCTGACACCGTTGCCCAACACAAATGCTGCGCTCATAAAAAAATCCCCCCAGTATGTATCTGGAGGAATTGATCAATCAACTATTTTGATTATGCGTCGTAACGGTTGATTTGTGACAGAGTAATATTGGTCTGCGCAGTGCCTGATTTGATAGCAGTTTCACCTTGATCAAAAAAGTTGGCCAAGTAGCGAATACGTTGCACCACTGAGGCAGCATCATAGGTATTGCCGCCGGTCCAGTCCAATGCATACTTGTTGGTGAGTTTGCTCACACGAGTTGTTGCACTGTCGCCAATGTCCATGGTAATGGTCATGGTGCCAGCAGTCAATGACGCATCAGCCAAGTTGGCCAGTTGGCAAATTCCTACCAATTGTGCTGTACCAGTGCCAGATCCTGTGCCAGTAGCATAGAATACATCACCAATTGCAACGCCACTAGTTGGGCCGCCAATTGCTGCCCAGTTGGTAGTGCCAACTGTGAGAATACGATATGCCAGTCCTGCTGTGATAGAAGTCGATGCCACAGAAGTCAATGCTGCCACTTTGTATTCATAAGCACCTTTTTGTGTGATGATAAAGCCATCATCTTCTGATCCACCAGTGATGTACACACGAATTTTCACGGTGGGGTAGTCAGCACCTGTCAGGCTCATTGCTTGTCCGGGCACAGTGTTTGAACCACCAACCACGCCAAAGTATTGAGCGTTGGTATATGTGGCAGGCTTAACTGGTGCAGTCAATTGACCAAAGATTGGATATGCTGAGTCTAGCACAACTGGTTGACCAACTCCGGTGGCATTGTCACCAGAGCCAAGAGAGTATTGTTGAATTTTTAGAGGACGTCCCATTTTTGTTTCTCCTTAAAGAAGTCCGATGCGAGTTCTAGTCGCTACGCGGAGGGTTAAACCGCATAAAACGCCGTATTGCGTTGACTTTTATTTATGGACCTGTTAAAATAATATACCACACTGTATATACTGTAAATATTGCCATGGAACCAAACGAAATAATAACAGACGTTGCACATCTCATTGAAGAAGGCAATCGACTTCGCGGCGAAAATCGCCCAGACCAGGCACTCAAATGCTACATGTTGGCCATGGTACAAGATCCCAATTCTGCCGCGGCATTCAACAACTATGGCAATGTCATGCGTGAATGTGGCTTTCCCAAGCGAGGAATTCCATTTTTGCAATATGCTACCGAAATAGATCCCAACAATGTCACTGCAAAATTTAACTTGGCAGTGAGTTATTTGATCCAAGGTGACTATGCTCGTGGCTGGCCAGCATACGAAGCACGTTGGCAGTATGAACACCTGGCAGGATCATTGCCACAACATGCTCAACCTCGTTGGACTGGTCAAGATCTTCAAGGCAAAACTATTTTGGTAATTGGCGAGCAAGGGCATGGAGACAATATACAGTTTTGTAGATTCTTGTTTAATTTGCATGCCGCCGGAGCAAAGATTTTGTTCCAGGTAACAGATGGCATGATTCCATTGTTGGCTAATAATACCGGTATCATCGACTGGGTCGGTAGGTACACAGATCAGCCTCCTGAGTTTGATTACTGGGTGCCTATCATGAGCATACCCGGAGTGTTGGGAGTTACCATAGATAATCTTCCACGCCCTATCAATTACATTACTGCACAAGAATCACAAGTGAAAGAATGGTTGCAACGCATGGGTCCTAAAACACGTATGCGTGTGGGTTTCAGTTGGTCAGGCCGCAGAGACGCCTGGCTCAATCGACACAAAGGTGTGCCATTTGAAACCATGCTGGAGTTGGTCAAAAACAATCCTGAGTATGAATGGATCAACTTGCAGGTAGATGCCACAGACGAAGAGTCACAGGCCATGGCTGCGGCCGGTGTTACTATGTATCCAGGAAGTATCTCTAGTTTTGCTGAGACTGCGGCATTGATCATGTGCCTTGACGTGGTAATCTCAATAGACACTGCTGTCACACACTTAGCAGGTGCGTTGGGTCGCCCAACCTGGCTTATGTTGCAATGGTTTGCTACTGACTGGCGCTGGATGTTGGATCGTGATTCAAGCCCTTGGTATCCTACTGTGAGAATATTCCGGCAACCCTCAATGGGAGACTGGACTAGTGTTACTAAGAAGATAGCGCAATATCTAACTTGGTTTAAAGTATAGCCAACAAAAAAGGGCCTTTCGGCCCTTTTTGTTCCTTCCCATCCCTGGGTTGGATTCTCTGATTAGGAGAATGAAAGGTTAGACACAGCGATCTCACCAACATAGTCACCAGCATTGCCGAAGCTAGATGCAGTGTTTGTCAGTTCGATATAACCATAACGTGTCATGAATGACACAACTGGTTCAAATGTGCTTGGATCCAACACAACGCCTGAAGACATCAATGGGATGTATGGGCAGTAGAATGCTGGTGCGTCAGCTTCTGAAGAACCTTTATAACCGACCAATACTGATTGTGTGTCAGCAGCATAGCTGTCAACAAACACACGCATAGAGCCGTTCAATGTACCAACAAACTTGGTGTTGGTAGGTGCTTCAAATGTACCTTCTGTAGTGCGAGCAAAAGCAGAAGTTGTTGCAGATTGCAACACTGTCAGGGCAGCAGAGCTGACCACAGCGTAGTTACCAGCGCCGCGACGTGTGCGTTGAGCAATCAAGTTAGCAACGCGGTTAACCAACACAGCCAATGCGGCGTGTTCGTCACCAACGAATGTTGCTGTACCAGAAACGGTAGCTTGGTTGTATGTGAACTCAGTAGCTGCCAGTGAGCGCAAACTCAAGAGAATCTCTTGGTCGATCTCAGCGGTAATCTCTTGAGCCAATGCTGCCATGATTTCTGCTTCAACATCAATACCATGCATGGCTTGTGCGTCTTGTGCAGATTCAAATGTCCAACGGGCTTGCAACTTGCGTGTGCGAGCTTCAACAGCTTGTTTCAGGATCTGAACGCTAATTTGCTTACCGCCAGTACCTTCCATGGTGGCTGTGTTGCCGCCTGTGTAGTTAGTAGCAGTAGTTGTTCCGCTAGGAACAGTAGAGTATGCCTGAGCAATTTTGAATGGGCTCAATGCTTCTTCACCAGCTGCAACAGAAGTAGCGGCTGCTGAATTGTCTGTCAATGAGTTGGCATAACGCACACGCAGGGTGTGGATTTGGCCAACTGGACCTGTCATGGGCTGAACGCCAACCAACTCGTTAGCAATAACGGTAGGCATAACACGACGGATAACTGGCAGAATAACACGGTTAAGTGTTGCAATGTTACCAGCAGCAGTAGTACCTGCGCTTGCATTCTCTTTCAAATAGCGACGAGTGTTTTCTAGGATAACATTCATGCTATTGCGTTTGGTTCCATTAAGACCTTCTAACAGTGCCTCTTTGGTTTCGCCCCAACGACTTTCTAATAGTTCTTGTGACATTTAAGTCTCCTTGTTAAGATTAAAGACCTGCCAGGCGCTTGAGGTCAATCAC
>Ga0114973_10000767_pt1 | contig 24124 bp, 26 predicted proteins | sample M_140807_MF_Meta_FD_87025 | JGI IMG/M metagenome (GOLD analysis project Ga0114973, IMG submission 87025) | Freshwater microbial communities from Lake Montjoie, Canada to study carbon cycling - M_140807_MF_MetaG | ecosystem: Environmental > Aquatic > Freshwater > Lake | place: Lake Montjoie...
AAAGTAACTTGCTGCTAGATAAAAAAACTTAGGAAACCAGATACCTCGCTTTCAGTGTTTTCTTTTTGTATTTTAAACCATAGTCTTGGTTCATTTTTTACAAATTCATTAATTTGTTTCATAGTAAACAAAGGAAGATTGTCAATAATTTCTTTACACTTTTCATTTACAAATTTATCTAAGTAAAAAACTTGACCGGCAATTGTTATACTTTTTATGCATGATTTAGAGTAAACCTCATCTGAGAATGAATCTTGTTTTAATAAATCACTCAAAGAAGGAGTTTCCAAACTAATTGTAATTGATTCCCCGACGGATATATTTAATGATTGAATTTTATTTTTATTTTCAATATTAGGTATTCCAATTTGAGCCTTTTCTTCATTCACAATAATATTAATCAATTCATCAACGCTTTTAGATCTGATTTGCAGAAATAAGTATTCTGCATCGGCAAGACATAGATCCTGTATATTATTTAAATCAGAATTTTCTTTTATGCATTCATATAATGCCAATAATGATAATTTTTTATTATCTTCATTTAGTATTAAAGATATTTTTTTGGCATCTTTTACTTTAAATGGAGTAAATAAAACTTTCTTTTTACTAAAAGGAAGTGTAGTTTCAAACTTTGGTTGCGATTCTTTAAATAAATTTAAAATATCCATAATAATTCCAAAAATTTATAATATAGAAGATCTATTAATAGATCTGTAATTCAATACAACTTGATACAGTAAGGGAGAATCTGCCTTGGCAGATAATTGAATAGGCATTGCTTCAACGGGATATACTTCTTGAAATGTCCATAGAGACTGATTATTTGTTGAAATGGTTTGATTTCCATTTAAATTCAAATAGGTTAATTGTAAATTTGCAGGTTGTACAGTTTCATCGTACCAAGGAACAAAAAAACTATTGTTCTTTATATTATACATGGCATCAAACCAGTCATTGAAATAATTCAAAACAAATAGGTCTCCAGTTACATAAAAAGTCATTACAATTCCACCAACAAATTTTGTAGAATTGGGAACAGCTCTACCATAATTGTAACCCTGTAGACCATCATATATGTAATTTGTTGCACGCGCACCAAATGATATTTCTGATGGGTAGACAGTTATGTATGATGATGATTGTGGACCATTAGGAAGGTCATTTAATTTTGGTCTATAAATTTTTACAGCATATCTATTTGCTCTTTGAAGACCACCACTGGCATTCAAATAACTTTTTAAATTTTCAATATTGTTGGCATTTATGGGTAAGGATGACATTTGTTGTATAACTCTTTTTCTGTTAAAATTTTGAATTCTATATTGTATTTTTTACAATAACTTTCTGCTGCCTTCCACTTTGCAGTATTTACTGCCCATATATACTTTTCATTTTTGGTGGCATTTTCCTTTAAGAACGTTTGTTTTTTGGGTTTGACTTCCACCATCCAAATTTTTTTATTATTGTTTTGCATTATCTCTATTAAAAAATCTGGATAATAGTTTTTAATCTTATTCTCTATTGGGTGCACATAAGGAATTGCAATTTCTTCAGATGACCATTTTATTATATTTGGATGATCGTCGCAAAATTTACAAACAGTTCTTTCCCATAGCGATCTGCAGACGATTTTTTCACAATCGCCTATATATTTTTCTTTATTTTTTGGAAAAAACTGTGTTCTATACGCCATTTTAAATATTTATGATATTGCTAAATATTGTAGCATGGCATCAACATATATATACCCAATTGCAGGTAGTGCCTCTGGCATTGAAGTACCTTTACAACTAAGATTTGATGTTGCAACGTATTCTTTGAAGAATTACGAAAGAACCAGAGATTCTATAGTAACTAGATCTGATGCCACCATAGTGCTTCCTATGCCAAAAGAACCTGGTTATAGTGTCATTCACCAATTTGGTGAGGGTCAAAATCCGGTTGGACCTGTAATATCTATGGCGGGTGCAGCAAATAGCGGTGGATTAGAAAATTTTGGAACTTTATATTCAAGAGTAATGCAGCCAGTAGCATTTTTTGCTGAAAGGCAATATGCAACTGATACTTATAGAAGATTTAGTAATATAACAGAACTTACTATGGTTTCTGAGGCTAGAAAAAGTTATTACTTTGAATATTTGTTTGTCCCAAAGTCACCAGATGAATCAAATGTTGTTACTGATATAGTTGGAACCTTTAGAAAAGGTTCATATCCAGTAGTTGCTACAGGCTTGCCAGAAAGATCATATCCACAAAGACTATGGAATATTTCTGTAATGAACGGTGGAGAGATGAATCCAAATAGAACTGCTGACTGGTTTGGTGAACCTCTTCCATGTGTTTTAAGTGGTATTGTTGTAAAGCATGCTGATTACGGTGACCCAGTATTACGATATCTCAAAGATTATCGTTCATCTGCTGTAATGCTTGGATTAAATTTTGTTGAATTTGAAACTGGAACATATGTCCCAGATGCAAATGCTACTTGGTCTAAATCTGAAATTTCTGATTATTATTTTGGATACTCTGGATAATGAAATATTTTGATAAACTTCCAAAACGAACTTACGAAACTACACTAGGATCTTTTTCTATTAGTGATTATTTTAGTTATTATAAGTTTAACTTTGATCTAATCAGTAAACGTCAATTTGAATTTGACAGTAAAACAACACTGGTAGAAGCCGCATCCAGTCTATATGAAGATCCGAATTCGTTTTGGTTGATTCTATTAGCTAATGAAACTATAAATCCATTTTTACTGTTTGTTAATAACTATACAAATTATATTCAAAATAATCAAAATAAAGTTACTTCTATAATTGCAGATGTAACTTATGGAACTGATGTTGGAGCTTACATGGCATCTGGAAGTTTAGTAACGTTGCAATCATTGACAAGTGGAAAACCATATGATTTTAGTTATGTTGGAAATTTTAATTTAGATGGACCAATTTATATTGTAGAAGAACAAAATTCATATACAAAACGATTAACAATAAAGCCCACACCCAATAATACACCAATTCCTATAGAAGATTTAACTTCTGTGCAGTACATAGATCTATCTTTGCCTTCAGAGTGGGAAACATCCGCTAATACGACACTATTTGTTACAAATAGTGTAGAACCTTATCTTGAAGCCACTGAAGCTATTTTAGATTCTGCCCCTGCAGGAACTATATCATTTAAAAATATGCAGACTGGAGATGCGCCAATAGTCTATACCGCATCAGGATCTCAACAAACAAAACAAACATTTCAAGAAGTTTCAGAAACTGCAAATAGAAAGGTGAATATATTTAATCCAAGTGAATTGTCTAAGGTGACAAGTCGTTTAATTACAATTAAATATACATGATATGCCTCCAAATTTACAATCAAATCCATTTGATTCACCATTAAGTGCAATTGTCCTCACAAGTTCTTTGAAGCCAGATTATGCCTTTAATATTTTAAACAGAAATAGTCAATGCCAGTTTCAACGGCTGGAATTAGAAGAAAGTGCATTTGAAATATTTCCTGTTGGTGCTATAGTTGTACGTGATACTCAGGACATTACCACTTTCATTCAAAATAATAATATTGATTATGCTTTGATGTATATGATTGATGGAACCATTATTAGACTTTCTATTACTAGCACAACTTATGTAAACAATGCAGCTGCTGAAACTGAAGAAAATTTTGTATCTATAAATGTTACAAATAGTTTTTATAAATTATCTCAAAAAACTTCAGCATCGGATTTATTAACATCCAATGGAAAACTTGAAGATAGAGTTGATTCTTTACAAAATATTTTAACTTATTTTGATCAAAATGTTTTTAATAAATTGGGATATGGTAGCCCTACTACAACATTTAAAGGTGAAAGTATTACTACAAGTCCTAGTAACTTTTTTTGTTTAAAAATGTTAAGTCCGGGAAATAATAACCTAACATATGCAGCTACAGATAATGCTTTTCAATACTTAAATTATATCTCTAGTTTAGCTGTTGGGCCACAAACATCAACAGGAACAAGAGAACCAAGATACTTGTTTTGGTCAGAATTTGGTGATTATATCAATTTTAAATATTTTTATGAAAATAAAATTGAAGATACTCAAACATTTACAAAATATAAAAACAAGAATTATAGATATAGCGTTTATGATTCAGATGTTCCATCACAAAAATCAACCAATGGTAATATATATAAAAAAATCTATAATCTAAGAACAGATCCTACAAATCAATGGGTATCTAAAAATTATTTCTATGTTAGAAAAACACCAAAATTTTTAGATAGTGTGCCAACATTTTTAACTACTGCGCAAGAAAAACAAAATTATACTACAAAGGCTCTAACATATCATTTTCAAGATGATGGAGAAAAATATAATATTGAAGTTATAGCATCTAGTGGAGTAGTAAATGGAGTTACTTCTGGTGCTGATGAAATGATTTATGAAAAAGACTGGGGTTGGGTTTCTGATCATAACACAACAAATGATAATGCCCCACCTACATATGGTTCTGGAGAATTTGGTTTTGGAAAATCATATTCTCAAATAAATTATATGGGAAATACAGGTTATTTTTCACATTCAGATAATATTGATATGTGGAAAAATATGTTCGATACCACAGAAATTCATCCAAATTATCCAAATCCAGTTAATGCACCCACACCAGTAAATAATTTTTTATATAATGTAATACAAACAAACTTAACAAATTTGTATAAATCAAACAGTTACATTCCTAAAAATTTAGAAATAAGACGACAAATAGAAAGAGAAAATTTTGTATTATATTCTCTATGTTGTATGGGTGATGGTGAAGAATCATTCTTTGCAAATTTAATTCGTTATGAGCTAGATCCATATACTCTTCCACCTACGCCACAAAGTGCAATTGATATAATTTCAGGTGTTGGTCTAAAATGGCGTTATATGTGGGAAGGATTAAAATTTACTAATGCTGCAGGTAGTTCATACTGGATAGCAATGGAATTATGGGATATTGATGAAACAAATAAATCATCAGGTATAACAGCAAATGACACTTGGGCCATAAATTTAAACGAACGTACAGCGGGATTGGGAAATCCCAAATATTATCCGCCAGGTTGGGTTGGAAACAATATTCCTTCTGGGTTTACTTATAGGCCAATTGGATGTAACACGGCTAGTCCTAATAAAGAAGGTGCTACAATTGCACATATTGTAAAAATGTATAAAACTACTGCAGAAAGATTAGCTGTTGATGGTGGTGTAAGTATACCACCAGAATTAAAAGGAAAAATATTGTATTATTTTAGTGCCGAAAATGTAGTGGACGGGAGCTGCTAATGCCAAAACGTGGAAAAACTGTAACTCTTGGTGCAAATGTTTTAAATGTCCCGCTTGGAAATTTTGGTGCCAGAGATGAGTATATATGTGCAAATGCACAATTAGTTCAGGGAGTAACTAGTATACCGTCTTCATTAGAAGAATGTTTTTCTAAATTTCCCGGCGTATTAGCTATTGCTTCTGCTATAGGGGTAACCGGATCAAATTCTCTTTGGTCATTTCCTGGTATTACATTTGGACCTACTGGACTTACATATCCTATAGACATATATCTTGGTACTGCTTCAAATGAATGCCAAGAAATAAATAAAAATAGTAAATTAGGACCAGATTTTTTTGGTTGTCTGTGGGGAGTACCAGAAGCTCCATATAATTGTAGCTGCCCTGAATTGGGTTCAAAATTTGAAGCATATTTAAAACTTAGATTAAATGTTGCTACTTTTTGGAATACTCCAAAAGCTACTCCAGTTAAAAGAAAAGAATTTTTGGATGCTTTAAAATATGCAAGAAAACTAACGATCAATATTGCAGGAGACTATACAATAAAAGTTGGTAACTTTGTAGAAATTTTAGCAAATAATATAAGTGGCTATCCATATTATTCAGGAGCATCTGTAATAAATGGTATTTATTGGGTACTTGGTGTAAAAAATGTTTTTACTAATTCTGGTACACATGAAACCATATTAACCTTATCTGATATTTTACCATCGACTTCAGTAGCACCAAATACTACACCTACTACACCCCCTACAGTTCCCCCTTGGAATACTAGTTTAAATATTCCAAATAATCCAAATAATTGGAATGATCCTTTCCAACCAAACAATGATCAGATATGGTCATAATGTATAAATAAATTAGAATGAGAACTAAAGATTTTTCAATATTATTAGAAAAAGTATCTACAACAAATACTAAAAAAGATTTGGCATTTGTTGACGGTACTAATTCTATAGTTCAGCAGATTGAAAATGTATTAAAAACAAATAAAGGTGAAAATGTTTCAAATATGAATTTTGGAGCTAATATTAGAGACTATACTTATGATCTTGCGGTCAATAGACAAATAATTACAAGCACTCTGAGATCAGTGATAAAATCTTCAATAAGAAAAATCTTTGATGTGTCTGTAAGTGTTAATTACTATTCGGATACAGTAATAATATTTGATATTATGTTTTCAACAGAAATATCATTAAATGCACGAAATAAATCATCCTGTCAAATAGAAATACCATTATCATGACATACAATTTAAAAACTTTAAATGTTGCTTCTTTGGATTTTGAAGATATTAAAAATTCATTGATTTCTTTTTTAGAAGTTCAACCGGGTTTAACTGATATTGATTTTAGAAATGAAGCAAGTACGGCTAACCTATTAATTAATATTTTATCAACGGCTACGGCTTATAATGGAATATATTCTCAATTTGGTTTTACAGAATCATTTCTATCAACATGCACTTTATTAGAATCTGTAATATCAATTGCCTCAAATCATTCAATTGTTGTACCTTTAACTCAATCTGCCAAAGTAAAAGTTTCTACTCGTGCACAACTTCAAGATTATCAATCTTATGCAGCCACTGCTACTGATGGAAGCAATGTTAATTTCTTTGTTATCAATGCAACATCACCAGGAATGACAAATGCAGAAGAAATATATTTGTATTCTGGGTCAGGAGTGCAGACATTCAGTGATTATGACTTTATAAGTCAATCAATTCTTTTACCCTATAATATTGATCCCGATACAATATCTTTTTATGTATTGCCAAATTCTGCAAGCAAATCTTCAAAAGTTAAATGGACTAGGGTCAGCAAAGGTAATCTAACTTCCAATTCAGATAATAATTATTTTACTGTTATAAATTCTGCCAATGGATATCTTGTAACTAATAATTTTGCAAATGCTGCAACTGTTCCCACTTCAAAAGCAGTTTTAGTTCGTGCACTTACTTCAAATGGAACAAGTGGAAATAGCGCAGTATTGTCTGACCCAAATAGCAATTTTGATCTTATCGGTACAGCAGGTGGTGGTTATAATATAATATCTATCGATACGGCCAAAGCAAAACTTTTATTTGAATTAAATTATGATAGATGTGTAACTCTTAAAGATTTTACAAATGCTATAGTTGGATCTGGAATCGATGGTACTTCAGATCCTGATATGGTTTCAGTAAGAAATGGTTATATTCCGGGATCAGTTAATGTATATGTAACTAATATTTCTACTGGAAGCCAAGCAGCATTGATGGAATATCTAAAAGCAAAAACTATTGCTGGAATTCAGGTGGTTTACGGATTATGATTCCACTGTTCTTTAATAGATTACCAGTTAGTCTAGACCAAAAAGTAGATATATTTATAAGAAAAGCCATTCAACAATATGGTTCTGAATATTATAATGTTGGAAAAGATAAGTTTATTGGTGACAACTTAACAGTTGACTCATTATTTCCAGAATGGATTCTTCAAGCATATCAAAGTAATACTTTAAATGTTACAATTGTTCCTATTATAAAACAATATCTTCGTTGGTTATTCAGTATAAAATATGGATATGGTGCATATATTTCGTGGGAAACTTTAAGAAGTCCAGTATATATGCCAACTGAACTATTACAGGGATTGGCTGAATTATATTTTCCTGGAGAAGATTTTTCATCTGATGAATTGTCAGATATTCTTCTAAATATTCCAAAATTTTCGATACAAGTAGATTATCAATACTTTGGAAAAAAAGGAACTCCTGATGGCATTCGTTATGTGTTGACAACTCTAATGGGTTATAGTTATACAACTACTAAAGTTATTACTTTTAGCAATACAGTAATAAAAATTATTGCAAATATTTCAGATAATCATAAAGGATTTTTAGAAAGAAGTGTCATACCAGCAGGAATGGTCATTATATATGAGGCTCCATAATGTTAAAAAAGATTGTTTCGTTTGCCATGGCGATTGCCTCGCGTGGTTTTAATAATTATAAAACTGATCTGCCGACAAAACAACTAAGATACATTTCTTGTTATGGAAATGGTACTATACCACCTTGTAAATTCTTAAAGAAAAGTAAAGATTCCAATCATTATTACTGTGGAAAATGTGGATGTGGGGATCACAAACATACTTGGCTTATAAGAGATCCGGGTGAATATTGTAAACTTGATTATCCTAAAATCGATTGTCCTTTAAAAATGCCCGGATTTAGTAATTATGATCCTAGCTTTTATGATAAAGAAGATGGAAATAGAAAACATTCTATTGAAAATTTGGATCCAGCATTCATTCAGTTGATACAATTAACCGTAAATAATAGTGAAGATAATCAGCGTTTATTTGAAAAACTGAATAACATTATGAAAAATACATAAATATTTTCATGGCCATTACAACCCGTCAAAATTTTATAGACTATTGCTATAGATCCCTTGGTGCTCCTGTTATTCAGGTAAACATAGACCCCACTCAAGCTGAAGATCGTCTTGACGAAGCACTGGAATATATGTATGAAAGACACTTTGATTTTAATCAACGTGCTTTATTTGCATATAGAATAACAGAAGCAGATCGACACAATCGCTATTTTGATACAACTCAATTTGGACCAGCTTTAGGTGCACAAATTAAAACAGATGAAGATGGCAATACTGGTTATTGGCCTTTGGCAACCGATATTCGTACTATTACAAAAGTATATGCACCAAGCGATATTGTTGGTGATTATATGTTTGATTTACGATATCAAATGACATTATTTGATTTCTTTGGCTTGTATTTTAATCAATCTGGTGCACCTCAGGGACCAATGGCCGCATATATGGAAGGTATGAGTTATATCAAGCTAGTAAATGATGTATTCAATTATCCAACATCATTTACATACACAAGAACAACCGATAGGCTTTTCTTGGATACAGAACATAGTAAACTTCCAGCAGGAGCATATTTAATGGTGGAAGCCTATGTTCAAATTGATACCAGTCAATACAATAAAGTTTGGAATGATAGAGTTTTTAAAAGATATTATACTGCATTATTGAAAAAACAATGGGCACAAAATTTATTAAAGTTTGCTGGTGTTCCTTTGCCCGGTGGTGCTCAATTAAATGCCCCAGCAATAATGACAGAAGCCATGACTGAACTCAATGCCATAGAACAACAGCTAGTTAAGACACAAGAACTGCCACCAGATCCACTAATAGGTTAAAATGGCTATTAATCCATATTTTTCAAAATACCAAGGCGAACAAGATTTAGTTGAAGGAATTACCATTGAGATAATTCAAGCAACTGGTATTGAATGCATTTATATACCAAGAGAATATCTTTCAATAGATAGAATATTTGGTGAAGATCCAGGATCATATTTTGATGAAGTTTTTCGTTTAGAAATGTATTTACAAAGTTATAAAGGATTCGAAGGCACCGATGTCATAACTCAGTTTGGACTAGAAATTAAAGATAAAGTAAATTTAGTTTTTGCAAGAAAAAGATTTAAACAAGAAGTCACAGATAATAAATCTTCAATTACAAGACCCCGTGAAGGAGATTTAATATATTTTCCACCATCAAAATCTTTGTTTGAAATAAACTTTGTAGAACATGAAAATCCATTCTATCCTCTAGGAAGATTGTATTCTTATTTTATAACTGCTGAACTCTTCACATACAGTTATGAAAAGATAGATACTAATGTTAAAGAAATTGATGATGTATATACAGAAACAAAATTAGAAAATCAATATATTGTTTCTGAAGGATCTGGTCAATTTAGAGTGGGTGATACAGTTACATTATATAAAATATTAGGATCTGATAATATAAACATTAATAATTGATAGGAATAATATGGCAATTTTTATTAAAAGTAGAGAAAGAGCACCAACTACTCCAATAAGTATTTCTCCAACTGGTGCAACTTTGGGGCCAGCAGCACATTTATTAGTTTGGGGTAAGTTTGGAAATACATATGCACACAATCCAGCTTTTTATTCTTTGGCATACTATGATGGTAATAGTAGATGGAACAGGGGACCATCATATCCAGCACTAACATGGGCGATTCCTTGCATAACTCCAAATCTGTATCCTCAATGGGATAATTTTAATATTGAAAATTTTGTGATGGGAAATGATTCTGGTTTTGGTATTGGAACCAGATATGTAAATTATCAAAATGGATGTAAACTAAACAATTTGGAAAACTTTGATGTAGGTACTTCACAAAAACTTTTAATTTTTATTAATAAATCTGGTTTTACTTACAGCGATCCTAGTTTAAATAACATTGTAAATCCTCCATCATTTATTAATGATTATTTAAATTATTACAAATTTCTAGACTCATTATATTATCAGAGATATAACAGTGAAGCAATGTTATCATCTTATTATGATACAAATAATCCAGAATATAAATTAAAAGATTTAACAAATTATGATTTGTTGGCTGCTGGCACTTATCATTTTATGATGGGATATGGTAATACTTTATACGCTTGGGGCGAAAATTCAAATAATCAATGTAATATACCGGCTAATGCTACTTCTACAATAAATTTAAAACAAATAACTGCTGGCAATGCTCATTCGCTTGCTTTATATTATACTGCAAACAAAGGAAGCACAATTATAGGATGGGGATTAAACTCAAATGGGCAAATTACAATACCAAGTTCAATAGGAACAGGTGCAATACAAATTGCGTCTGGTTTTGATCATAATTTAGCATTAAGTGCAACTGGAGGTGTTGTTTGTTGGGGAAATAATAGTTATAATCAATGTAATATTCCCGTTGGTTTATCTGGAATAACTTTTATTGCTGCAGGCCACTACCATAGTATGGCAATAAAAACTGATGGAACTGTATATTGCTGGGGATTGAATACATCGGGGCAGTGCAATATTCCAAATGGAACTACTAATGGTTTTAGAATTGATGGTGGTTTGGAACATACTGTATTATTAAAAAAAGACGGAAGCATAAGTGCATGGGGAGGAAACACATTTTATCAAACTACTTTGCCAGACTGCCCAGGAAACACATTATTTAATAATAATGGTTTTGCAGAATTAGATTCAGGATTTAGAAATAATTGGCCAGTAAATATTCCAAATTCAGTAAGAGACATAAGATGTGGTAAATATTCAAGTATTGCACTACATAATGGAATAATGATGTGGTACCATAAAGTAGTAATAGGTACAGTTTACCCAAATAATGGTCCAAAGTATCTTGCATATGCAAATAGTATCATAAATGAAGGATACAACCAGTATTACATACAGGGATTGACAAATAATTCAAATTTTCCTGGATGTACAGCAGCACATAAGTTGAGTTTGGTTTCAAATTCTAAACGATATGACATATACGATTATGATGATACAATACCAATATATCCACCTGATCCGAATATTCCAAATTCTGATTCTAGAGGCTATAGATGGCCTATTAAACGAAATGGTTCTTTTTATAATACTTCATCATATGGTCAGGGGAATTCTGTTGGAAACACTGGATGTTGGTCTTTTGGTTATGGTGATGATGGTATTTTTAGATCATATGATTATTTTGCACCACCAGATTTTAGTGGAGTTGGTTTAAGACGTAGACGTTGTTCTAATGCAAATTTATTTTGGCAACCAGGACCGCCATCAAGGTATTCACAAAGACTATCTGGAGACTATTTTACAGATAATGGTTACGGATCAGATTTTAATTTTTATAACAGTGGTGGAATTCCTTGTTTATTAATATCTAAAAAACATTTTGTAGTTTGTCAACATTGGGCTTATCCCCATGTCTATTGGGAACAGCAATTTATGAGAAGAGATGGTAAAACATTTAATGTTGCTGGAAATTTGGTTTCAAGAATATCAAATGGTCTGGGCGAATTTCCAGATCTTATGTTATTTGAAATGCAAAAGGAATTGGATCCAGATGATGCACAAAATATTGCAATTTATAATAAATGGGCAGATTATTCAGGATTTACGGGAACACAAATGATAGATCCACAAGCAGTAATATTAAAAGGAATTACTATTGCTGATGTTACTTCTAGTTTGGGTAAAATTAAATCTGCTATTGGACGTAGAATCTGGTGTATTGACGCCCAAGATAGAGCTTATGGTGGTAGAGTACAGGCTGTTAACAGAAATCTTAATTCAACATCAAATAAAGGATATTATTTAAATTTTATTCAAGCTAGTCCTAGCATATATGAACCATTAAATTGTTATAATTTGGTATATTTGGGAGATAGTGGTTCGCCTTGGTTTATAACGGGTAGAGGACACACATATCATGCATCTTATGATGCATCTTTGGGAATTACTTTACAGCCAACAATATTCTTAGGAATTGATACAGGTGCTAGAACTCCATTTTATAATGAAATTAATAATACTGATTATGATAGTCAGAATTCATTTAGAGATTATGGAGCAACATTTGCTGACGGTGTTAATTTTCAATTTTTAACTAAATCACCAATACAGGTAATTAATGAATATTTAATAGCAGCTGGACAGCAACCTATAGAACAAATTCCAATTGATGTTGGAAATCCACCATGGCCACCTTATATAATTCCTGTAGCAGGAGCATGTGCTAATCCAAATGAAATTGTAACGTCTTTAAATATTGATCCAAACTCTTTATTTTCAAATCTTAAAAATTCACCAACAGGAAATGAAATTATAGGAACAGCAAGTGTAGAATCAATTGATGGTAATATTTTAACTTTATCTGGTATTAGTGGCACTTTTATTATTTCGAATGATCAAAATAGTTATTCTATTGCAGGTGGGACTGCCGGAGCAGTATATAATAAAATAAATCCATTTATAACTCCTTTGAATAATGGTTTGGGTACAACAGCAGGAGTTGGGAGTATATTAAATAATGAAGCGGCTGGTTATACTTTTGACAGTAATGACCCTTTTGAAATATTTAATGGATAAGGTATAATATGTTTCCAAATCAATATTTTTACAATAAAAGTTTAAGAAAACTTGTAGTTGGTTTTGGTTCTTTGTTCAGCAACATTTATGTTGAGCACCCAAATCAAAATGATGAGGTAAATACTCAAATTTTAGTTCCAATAACTTACGCACCACAAGAAAAATTTATAAGAAGACTATTGGAACCATCTTCAATTGATAATACGACAAGAATTGAAACTCAATTACCAAAATTGAGTTATATAATGACAAATATTCAGCCAGATCCAAGCAGAAGACGAAATATTAATACTCCATCTTTAACAAGAACTACAGCAAATTGTGCAGAAAATCCATTAGTTATAAATGAAGAAGTTCCAGTTAACATTGGATTTTCATTATTTATTTACACAAGACATATTGATGATACTTTGCAAATTATTGAACAGATTATGCCTTATTTTAATCCACAGCATGTAATAACAATGGATTTAAATGAAGCAAAGCCCGGCACAAATATACCCATTACCATGGTATCTAATAGTATTACTGAAAGATATGATGGAGATTTTTCTAATCGTCGGGTTAATATTTCTTCGTTTAATTTTGTAGCAAAAAGTTATATATATGGAAAAGTCCAATCTGGAACTACAATCAATGCAGTTTCTGTTTCTGGCCTAACAGCTGGACTTGCATATGGATTTGACTCATGAATAAACAATTAGCTCAATTTTTTAATGTCCCAGTACACCCAGATTCCAAATCAAAAGAAATTATGGGCGGTACATATGATGCAAATAATTTTCAAAAAGATTATATCCTTGTACAATCAAATCTAAAAGATTTGATTGGTAGCGGAAATATTGCTTTGGAGGCCGCATTGAAAGTTGCTACTGAATCTGATGCACCCAGAGCATTTGAAGTGGTTGCTATTCTTTTAAAGACAATGGCAGATTTAAACAACAATGTATTGGATGTGCACAAAAAAGCCAAAGAGACCACAAATAGCAAAACTGAAATAAAACAAACAAACAATTCTGTCTTTGTTGGATCTACAAAGGATTTGCAGAATCTCTTAAATAAAGATAGAAGTACGGAAAAAAATGTGATTGATGTAGAGGCAATAAAGAATGAGTTTAAACAAGAATAATCAGGGATATAGAAATAATTCAAAACTCAAACCACCGGGGATTGAGCTTCAGTATACAAAAGAACAACTAGACGAATATATTAAATGTGCAAATGATCCTGTATACTTTTGCAACAAATACATTAAAGTAAAGACTCTTGACAAAGGCATCATGCCTTTTGAACTTTATGATTATCAACAAAAATTTGTTGATTCTATTCATAAAAATAGATTTGTAATTTCAAAATGGCCTCGCCAGTCTGGTAAGTCTACTTCTGTAATTGGTTATATTTGCCACTATATTACATTTAATCAAAGTGTAAGTGTAGCCATTTTGGCAAATAGATTAAAGACTGCTAAAGATGAGTTGTATTCAAAATTACAATTAGCCTATGAAAATTTACCACAATTCTTACAACAGGGTGTGGTAGAATGGAATAAAACATCTTTAAAACTAGAAAATGGTTCCAGAGTCATATGCGATGCAACCTCATCTTCGGCAATCCGTGGTGGTTCATTTAACTTTCTTCTACTGGACGAATATGCCTTCTTGCCATCCCACGTAGCAGAAGAATTCTATTCATCAACCTATCCAACTATTTCGGCAGGTACTACAACCAAACTTGTAATTGTTTCAACCCCAAATGGAATGAATCATTTTCATAAATTGTGGGTGGATGCAAATCGTTCCGAAGGGCATAAATTAAAAAATAAGTTCATTCCTATTGAAGTAAGTTGGAGAGATGTACCTATTACTGCTGGTGGAAGAAAACGTGATGATGTGTGGGCAGCGGAACAGATTGCCAATACAAGCCCCGAGCAATTTGAACAGGAATATGGTTGTAGTTTCTTGGGATCGTCTAACACGCTGATCTCTACCTCAAAACTAAATGTTCTTGCCCCAGAGGAGTTCTTACAAGAAGATTCTGACGGGCTTAGAATATTTGAACTTCCTAAAAAAGATGAAATTTACTTCTTACAGGCTGATGTCTCAAGAGGACAGGGTTCAGACTATTCAGCATTTACCGTAATAAATGGCACTTCAGCACCATATAAGGTAGTTGCATCCTACCGAAATAATGCAGTCAGTCCTTTTAATTTTCCAAATGTAATTAAAAAAATTGGTGAAAGATATAACAACGCCTATGTTTTAGTAGAAACCAATGATATTGGTGGACAAGTTTCTTCTATTCTTTACAATGATTTGGAATATGAAAATGTTCTTATGACCAAAATTATGGGTCGTAAAGGTCAAATGTTATCACAAGGATTTGCGGGTGGAAGAAGTGAAATGGGTCTACGAACTACAGCACAGACTAAAAAACTAGGTTGTGCAATATTTAAACGATTAGTAGAAGAAGATAAAATTTTAATAAATGATGAAAGAATATTGGCAGAACTTATAACATTTGTGTCTAAATCAAATACATTTAAAGCCGAGGAAGGTCACAACGATGATCTTGTAATGACCTTGGTATTCTTTGCATGGCTAACACGACAGGAATATTTTGCAGATTTGATTGAAAGTGCAAAATTTAATTACGAAGAAGCCAAAAAACCTGAAGATGACAACACTTTATTCATATTAAGTGAAGAATCTATGGAAGATGATGAATTTTCTGATGGAAATGTCGTTTGGAAGAAGGTATAAAAAATTACTAAATATTAGTGATAAAAAAGGACAATCATGCCAACTCTTAGTTCTTTTACTAGCACTAATCAATTCCGAACTGAAACAGCATCCGATGCATTTAAAATGGATTGTGGATATTTGATAGGTTTAACCTATGAGTCTCCAACATTTAGCTCTGTGGGTGCTTCAAATAATCCAGGAAATTTATTTGGATGGTTGATCTATGCCAGGGCAATTAAATCTTCGCCAGCAGTAGGTAAAACTGCAGACACTTATGTGTATTATACTTCACCATCAGCAATTGTTAATGATTTAAACAAATTAAGTGGTGTTACTGGTGTTTTAATAAACCCTATATCAACTACAGGAAACAGTTTTGGATTTTTTATATACGATGGAACAACAAACACTGATGGAACCAGCAATCTTGGAGTTACTAGTGCGGGAAGAGAATTTTTATATGCACTAGATTATCTTTCATATGGTGGTAATCTTGTTATTGCTGGAACAACTCAAGGTTTTTCTGATTGGAAAACTGCATATAATACAGATTTTGATTTAATTATGGGAGCAACTGGTTTAGGTTTTTCTGGCGCACAGACATGGCTTGAAAAGGAAGCACCCTACACTATAGGTGTATTTCCAAGTCTAAATGATGGTGCCGGAACAACTTTACAAAATTTTGTTTTTAATGGAACATCATTTGTTGAAGGCGCAACTGTAGCTGATCGTGTATTTTCTGTATATGGTCAAAAAACAGTAACAAAACTTCCACTTCCATCTCTTTATAGTTCTGGTATATTAACATATATTAATAATCTAAGCGCTGATGTTGCTGGTATGTTTACACGTGTTAATGCTAGAAATGAAATTTATTTAAGTATTGCTGGAGCATCTAGAGGTTTTATTCTAAATGGAGATGTGACAACTGCAGTAAACTGGGCTGACACGGATCTTAAAACTATTCTTAGAAATGCTCGTGTAAATTATTTCTTAAATTATACCACCAAATTTCTTGGTGCTGATTTGGTTGGGGCAACTGCTTCAACGTCTAATCCAATAGTTGATGAACGAATTGGGCCGGCTCAAATGAAAGCCAAGATGAAGCGAGATATTACCAATATTGGTCTCAAATATCTCTATGAGTTGAATAACCCAACAACCAGAAATCTAGTTACTGGTGAAATAACAAATTACTTACTGCAATATGCTACTTATTTGGATACAACCAAAAATCAAGTTATTTGTGACTCTACTAATAATAACGATAATACATCAACCTTGACAATTTTTGTAAATGTAACTCCATTGATTGGAACAACTTCGTTTACACTTAATATAACTCTAAACCAATAATATGGCATCATATAACTCATTAAACCAATTTAAAGCTGGGTTTAAGGGCGGTACTAGAGCAAACCGTTTTCGTGTTATTCCTAATTTTCCCAGTAGAGTAAATGTTGGAAATAATAATACTACTAGTTCATTTCTTATATCATCTGGTTCATTACCAAAAGCAGATGTTGGTGTTATAGGTGTTCCATACAGAGGAAGAATGGCCTATTTTGCAGGAGATCGTCAATATTCTGTATGGCCAATTAGAATTTATGATGATAATGATAGTGCTCTGTGGAAAGCCTTTAATAGTTGGAAAGAAAAATTAGACGGCCACCTTACACATCAAGTGGAAGGTAATAATTATTCATATTCAAATTTACAAACTACTTTTTTTATAGAACAATTAAAACCAAATGGTGAAGTATTAAGAAAAATTAAGTTAAATAGATGTTGGCCAAGTGAAGTAGGTGGAATTAATTTTGACTTAGGTTCATCTGAATTTGTAACCTTTGATGTAACTTTAACATTTGATTTTATAGACATACTTACTGGAATTTGATCATGGCATCACTAAATGAATTTAAAGATAACTTTAAAGGTGGTACCCGCCAAAATAGATTTTTGGTGACAGGAAGTTTTCCTTCTGGGGCTGGTACAGCTTCTACATCAGGTAATTCTAATAATGCTGGAACTGCAATTCCATTTCATATTAGATCAACCCTTATACCTACACTACAGACAAGCACAGTTTCATACGACTATTTTGGTAGAAAGTTAAACTATCCCGGTGAAAAACTTTATTCTACATGGTCTGTGTCCATTGTAGATGACACGGATAGCGGAGATTTGTGGAAAAAATTTCATCGGTGGCATAATTATATAAACAATCATGTTGATAATACAACAAGATATTCAATTACGCCAAACTATAAAGTTAACTGGTATATTGAACATCTTGGATTAAATGAAAATGTTTTGAAGCGTTTTCGTTTAAATGGATTGTGGCCTAGAACAATAAATGAGATGTCTTTTAGTATGGCTCGTCCAAATGTGTTAAATACTTTTAACGTAGTGTTTGTTTATGATACAATTTCGATTGATAGCATAACACAAACAGACAGATTATAAAAAGGAATTATTGATGGAAATAGATATTTTTGGATTCCAGTTTGGTAGAACAAAAGACGAACCACAGAAAAAAAGCGAGATTGTAGCACAAAATATTGCTGCTCCCGAAATCTTTGATGGAACTGTTACAGTTGAAGCTGGTGGATTTTTTGGAACTGCTTTGGACTATGCTGCCAACCTTCGTGATGAAGGTGCATCTATCATTCAATATCGTAATATGTCTATTTATCCAGAGGTAGACAATGCTATTGATGAAATTGTCAATGCATCAATTGTGCCGGGCACAGACCGAAAACCAGTAAAATTAGATCTTGTCACTGTTCCAATTGCTGAGCCAATTAAATTAAAGATTTACAAAGAATTTGAAAAAATTATCCATCTAATGGATTTTAATGGAAAGTCATATGAAATTTTTAGAAGATGGTATATCGATTCTCGTATATTTTATAATATTGCAATTGATAAAGATCAACCAATGAATGGAATTGAGGAAATTATTCCTCTTGATCCTCTAAAGATAAAAAAGATTCGTAAAGTTGAAAAACAACAAGAACGAGTTGGAAATACTCAAGTTGGTGTAATCAAAAAAATTGAAGAATATTATCTTTATACCAATACTGACAAAGAAACATACATGTTAACTGGTCCCGGTGGACTGCATCTGTCCCCAGACAGTGTAGTTTATGTTCCATCTGGTGTTGTTGATCTCAATACAAAGAGAGTTCTTGGTTATTTGCACAAAGCAATTAGACCATTGAACATGTTAAGACAACTAGAAGATTCTCTTCTAGTTTACCGTGTTGCACGTGCACCCGAACGAAGAGTCTTCTACGTTGACGTAGGACAGCTTCCTAAGCAAAAGGCTGAACAGTACGTTCGTGACATGATGAGCCGTTTCCGCACACGCCTGATCTACAATCAGACTACTGGCGAAGTGCGCGATGAAAGAAACCATCTTTCTGTATTGGAAGATTACTGGATTCCTCGCCGTGAAGGTTCTAATGGTACACAAATTACTACTCTTCCAGGTGGTAATGCCATGTCTCAAATTGAAGACGTAGAATACTTCAAGAAAAAGTTGTATGCTTCATTGAACGTTCCGCTCAGCCGTTTGATGTCAGATCAAACTGGATTTAATATGGGCCGTTCCGTAGAAATTACGAGAGAAGAAGTCAAGTTCTATAAATTTATTGAAAGACTTCGCCATCAATTTAGCAAGTTGTTTTTGGATCTATTGCGAGTTCAATTGATACTAAAAGGTGTAATGACTGAAGATGACTGGCACGAACTTCGTCCAGAAATCAAAGTAGTATTCAATACCGACAATTATTTTTGGGATCTAAAGGAAGCAGAAATTTTGGCAGAACGACTAAAGATGGTTCAGTTTGTTGATCCATATGTTGGAAAATATTTCTCTTCAGAATATATTCGCAGAAAGATTTTGAAACAAACTGAAGAAGAAATGCAAGAGATGGATAAAGAAATAGCAGTTGACAGACAGAGAATTCAAGCCGAACAAATGGCACAGATGGCTCAACAGCAGGCTGCTGCCGAAGGACAGCCACCACAATGAGTGAAACTAGCACTACACTTCTAAAAAAGAGTTTTGAAAGTTTAATTAAAAATAATGATGAAGAATTCAAAAAATCATTGAGTACTGCTTTAACTACAAAACTCAATGAAAATATTGAATCATTGCGAAATAACACACAGAAGAAGTTGTTTAAACCTACATTTAAATTTACTCCCAAATCAGAAGAAATTAAAAATTTTGTTGAGTTTTTGGAATCGTATGATCCTTCAAATCCATCAAAAATTAAATTAAAAAATGAAAGTGTTATAAATATAACAGAGAAAGAACTTAAAGATATCAAGACACTGTTTGATCAACTTAGTCCAAAAAATAGAACTCTAATGGTTGAATCTATTTTTGAAAGCAAGGCCAATTTAGATCAGCATCTTGAATTTTGCCAGAAAGTAAAGGTATTACAAAAATGAATCCCAAAGTAAATGAACTAATCAAGAATATGATTGACGAGAACGTAGTTGCTTTCAAAGAGAATACCTCCAAGCTTCTCTATGAAAAGACTGGCAAAAAGATTGAAGGAATGTACGAAACTGTCGCAAAAACCATCATAAAGCCCACCAATGAAACTAATAACTGAAATCAACGAAGATATTAAGTACATCAAAGAGAACACCGGAAATGGTGATAAGGCTTACTTCATTGAAGGTGTATTTATGCAAGCCAGCGTAAAGAACCGCAATGGCAGAGTATATCCCCAAGGCATTCTTATCAAGGAATGCAAGAGATATATCACCGAGTATGTTGACAAAGGCCGTGCTCTAGGTGAACTAAACCATCCAACTGGCCCAACTGTAAATCTTGACCGTGTTTCGCACATCGTCAAGGAACTTCATGAAGATGGCAATACCATTTACGGTAAGGCCAAGATCATGGATACCCCGATGGGCCGCATTGTAAAAAATTTAATTGAAGAAGGTGCACAACTAGGTGTATCTACCCGTGGAATGGGTTCTTTAAAAACTAAGAATGGTTATCAAGAAGTTCAAGAGGACTTTATGCTTGCTGCGGTTGACATTGTAGCCGATCCATCAGCTCCAAATGCTTTCGTCAATGGAATCATGGAAGGAAAAGAATGGATTCTTGAGAATGGATCATGGTCTGAAAAAGAATTCAATAATGCTAAAAGAATTATTAAAGGTTCTTCCAAAAGAAATTTGAATGAAAATATGGTCAAACTATTCAATAACTATTTTAGGAGCATGTAATGTCATTCAACTACATCACTGAAGGTTCTAAAAATTATATTAAATATGTTCTTCAATTAAATGAAGAATCTATGACAGGTGTTACTTTTGTAGCTCCTGGTCGCAAAAAAGAAACTAGAAAAAGACCTTCTTTTGCTTTCAGTGGTGGTGCAGGTGGAAAAGGATTGGGTGGAGGAGATGATATTCAACCGGGAGATTTTCTTTCAAAAGAAAAAGATGAAAAAGGAAAAATAAAAGATCAAGGTTTGCGTGGAGCCATAATGTGGGGTAATTCTAGAATTCCAAATTCACGTACAACAAATGAAAAAGGTGAACAACAAGACGATACCCAGGGTGGTTTAGATTATATAACTTCATTAGGTCAAGCTCAAAGTGCTTTGGATTTTGCAGACCAAATGATGCCTGCAGCAGTAAAATTGCTTTTAGCCAAAGGTCTTTTTTCTTCACAAATTAAAGCTAGACCCGGCAGTACTGTTGCCGGCAATATTAAACCTGGCACCACTACCACCAACAGTAATGTTTCTTTGCAAGGTGCATTAGATGCGGCACGAAGCGGGGCTAGCAAAGAACAACAAATGGCTCTTTCGGGATTTGAATCTGTAGCAGGTGATGTATTATCTCAAATAGAAAATTTGACTGGAACGAGTAAGATTGCAAATGAGAACAATCCACTTGCCCAAAAAGTAATGCAATATAGCAAAAATTTAGGAGCAATAGATCCGTATAATCCTCTACTGGGCCTAAAAATTGGTGTTGAAATGTTGGGTGGTAAGGAAGTTTTGAGAAGAACAAGAGAACTTGGTGCAGTCCAAAGCGCCGGAGCAGCAAGTGCAATGGGCCATCCCTCTGGTTTCAGAGGATATTAAAAATTAAAATATACTAAATAATTTAACCTTAAGGATTAATTGACATGAAAAAGAACAAAAAACTAAATTTATCTGAAGCCGCTGCCCAAGTAATGGGTGCAAAAGGCGTTCTAGACGCAACTGGCAAGTCTGACATGGATATGACTGGTCGTGGATCCATGGTTCCTTCTCCAGTAGACACCACTGGCGTTGCAGCAACTGTATCATCTGCTGCACAGCCCGGTGTACCAGTAACTATGAGAAATGCTGCTCCCGGTACACATGCCACTGCCGCATATCAAGATACCAATGAAGAAGATGGCGATGAAGAAGATATTGCCACCCGTACCGATGCACAAGAAGATGAAGAAGTAATACCTACTGAGACCAATGAAGAATTAAAGGCACAATTCCGTGATGCCATTATTTCTCTTCTTGGTGAAGATAATGTAAATAAGTCTTCTCTAGAGCAACTTGAAGCCATCTTTGAAGCTGCTGTTTCCGATAGAGTAGAAGCAGAAGTTGCCAAAGTTCTTGTTGAACTTGATGAAAATGCCAAAGATTATCTCTCAAATGTAACCAACTCATTGGTTGAAAAGGTTGATGATTATCTTGAGTACGTTGTTGAAGAATGGATGACAGATAACACTGTTGCCGTCGAACAAGGCATCAAGACTACCATTGCTGAGAATTTCATCAGTGGCCTCAAGAATCTCTTTGAGAATCACTACATTGATGTTCCAAACGAGAAGTACAATGTTCTTGATGAACTCTATGAACAAAATAGAAAACTTCAAGAATCTCTCAATGAGTCAATGAAGTTCAGCATTGATCTTAAGAAAGAGATCGCACTCACTGAGTGTGCCGGAATCTTTGTTGCTGAAACCAAGAATCTTGCCGACACTCAAGTCAACAGACTACAAAATTTGATGGAAAATATCAACTTCAATACTCCCGAAGAGTATCGTAACAAGTTGGTAGCTATCAAGGAAAACTATTTGCAGGGTAATAGAGTTTCTGCACCCTCAAGAGCAGTTGATGAGGATATGACCTTCTCAAAGACTGTTTCTGCTCCAACAACACTCGTAGAAAACTATGCGAATGTAATGGGTAGATTAAATAAGAAACTATAACTTTACTAATTACTAAATAATTTTAACTCACAGGAGAATTTACTAAAATGCAATTTCAAGACAATACCCCATATGACATTCTAACCGAGAAATGGAATCCAGTGCTCAATCACGAAGCTCTGTCTCCAATCGGTGATGATTACCGTAAGAAGGTCACTGCCGTCCTTCTTGAAAACCAAGAACAAGCCATTCGTAGCCAACATCTTGCCGAAGATATGAGCTCAGGTAACCTCGGTGGTCCCGCCACCTCCACTGGTTATAACACTGGTGCCGTCTCTGGTTATGATCCCGTACTAATTAGCCTCGTCCGTCGGTCCATGCCAAATCTCATGGCATACGACATCTGTGGCGTTCAACCCATGACTGCCCCAACTGGTCTCATCTTTGCGATGCGTGCACAATATGGATCTGGTTTCCCTGGTCTCACTTATGGCGGTAACAGTTACACTGAAGCTATGTTCCAAGAACCACAACCAGTTTACGGTGGTTCAGGATATACCCTAGCTGGTCTATCATTCTTTGGTGTTTGTGGTGGTTACGGTCTAAGTGCAGGTTGGAACTATCAAGCTGGTTGGTGTGCTGGTTCTGCTTATGCAACCGCAGCATATCAAACTTCTGGTGTTCAATCCTTCAGCGCTCTACGTGGTATGTTGACTAACTATGGTGAAGGACTCGGTAGCAGCACTAGCGTCAGCCCATACCAAGTCATGAACCAAATGTCTTTCTCCATCGACCGCGTTGCTGTACAAGCCCGTACACGTGCTTTAAGCAGCAACTACTCAGTCGAACTAGCACAAGATCTAAAGGCTGTTCACGGTCTTG
>Ga0114973_10000769_pt1 | contig 24065 bp, 23 predicted proteins | sample M_140807_MF_Meta_FD_87025 | JGI IMG/M metagenome (GOLD analysis project Ga0114973, IMG submission 87025) | Freshwater microbial communities from Lake Montjoie, Canada to study carbon cycling - M_140807_MF_MetaG | ecosystem: Environmental > Aquatic > Freshwater > Lake | place: Lake Montjoie...
CAGTCTGGATCGTTACCAGCGTGTTGCCCAACATGTCCTTGGCATGGGCCTCAACCTCATCCAGATTAAACGCCAGACGCACGCCGCCTTTTGCGTCTGGGCCCAGTTCCTTGAACTTGCCCTTCCCACGTCCGCCGGCATGAATTTGCGATTTCACCACATATAAGGGACCAGGCAATTGCTTAGCGGCGGCAACCGCCTCTTCGACGCTCAATGCTGCGATACCGGCAGGGCAGGCCACACCGAATTTTGCGAGCAGTTCTTTGGCCTGATATTCATGGATATTCATGGGAGATTACGTCCTCGGGAAAAGAGAGTTTCGGCACTTGCTTAAGCACAGACGCGCACTGAATGGAAGGCCTTGCGCCATGTTTTTTGGTGCACGTAGAGGCGCAGAGGGCGCGGAGATTTGATTACTCCTCTCGGCGTCCTGTGCGCCTCTGCGTGCAAAAGATTACAGCAATAAATCTAGGGCAACCAATTCACGACGAAGTGACTCGGCATCCGTAAAATGATGCACAGCAAAACCATTTTCGCGCGCGCTGATGACATTGTCATGATTATCGTCGATAAATATCGCTTGCCCCGGCTTTATACAGAAACGCTGCAACGCCAGTGCGTAAATGGCAGGATCAGGCTTCACCAATTTTTCGACACCCGACACGATTATGTCCTGAAAAAGGTCGAATATCGGCTGTATCGGACGGAACCCTTCCCAGAATTCTGCGCCAAAATTAGTGATCGCAAATAACGGTACGCCGCATTCGGCGAGTTCCTGGACAAGCTCCAGTGATCCTGTGACGGGCCCGGGAATGGTCTCATTGAACCGGGGGGAGTAGGCCGCAATGAACGCGGCATATTCTGGAAATTCAGCAATCCGCTCGGCAACCATATCGTCCAAAGCGCGACCCGCGTCATGTTGGAAATGCCATTCGGGCGTCACGACATGGGTGACGAAAAATTCCAGCTCATCTTTGTCTGCGATCAGCTTGGCAAAAAGATAGCGCAGGTCCCATTCGAAAAGCACTTTGCCAACATCAAACACGACTGTGGTTATCTTCATGATCACAATTTCCTTATCGGCAGGCGCAAAAAAACCGCCCGCGAATCAGCTTCGGAGCGGCATTTTGTGAGAGCCATCTGCCTGCAGTGCGCAGGCAGGGTCAAATTAACCCTGGCGCGCCTTAAAGCGTGGCTGGGTCTTGTTGATGACATACGTGCGGCCACGGCGGCGGATCACGCGGTTATCGCGATGGCGGCCCTTGAGCGACTTCAGAGAATTAACGACTTTCATGGGATTTGCCCGTCTAATAAATGCAAGAAGCTTGAATTGAAGCGGTGCTCCTATGGATGGGGCAGCGGAAAGTCAAGCGCGATTGGCCCTATTTGCGGATTAAGCCCCCATAGATTGTTGGATGTGGTAAGGGACAGCCTTAAGGATGTACCCATGATGAAAAATGCTCGGCTTTTGCTGCTTTTCGCGCCTTCCCTGCTGACCGCTTGTGTCGTGTCGACCGGCCCGGTTGAGGTTACGCGCTTTAATCGCGCCGCAGAGGGCGTACCGTATGGAGCCGGCAGCTTCGCTGCCGCGCTTGTTGGCGAATCGGCATCGGACAGCACGCTTTCGGGGTCGCCTTATCTTGCGGCCGTCGCGCGCGAAATGCAGCGGATTGGCTATCGCGACATAGGAGGCGATGCAGACGTGGTCGCAGAGATTCGCTTCGGCGCCACGATGATTCGTGCCGATCGACGCGCGCCCATATCGGTCGGCGTTGGCGGCTCCACCGGCAGCTATGGCTCCGGTCTGGGCATTGGCTTAGGCATTAATCTGAGCGGCGGTTCAGCAGCTCAGTTGCAGACAACACTGGCCGTTCGGATCGTCCGGCGCAGCGACCGGGTGGTGATTTGGGAAGGCACGGCGGTGCAATTGGCAAAGGCCGGCTCACCCGCCGCCCAACCCGGTATCGCCGGGTCCAAATTGGCCGAATCCTTGTTTAAGGACTTCCCCGGCGTGTCTGGTGCGACTATCCGCGTGCCATAAACTTCATTGCGGAAGCGAACCAAAAATGCCGATTACTGAAATCAACGCCGCCTTCGATAGCGGCAATATCATCGTCCATGCAATGCAGGGCAATGTGGCGACCCTTGGCATCCGCACGGACAAGGATTCGGAATTTGCACAATGGTTCCACTTTCGCGTGGCGTGCACCGCTGGCGAAGAGCTGGAATTACGGATTACAGGCCTTGATAGCAGCGCCTATCCCGGCGGCTGGCCCAATTACCGCGCTTGCGTCTCCGAAGACCGCGATTATTGGGGGCGCGCTGATACCAGCTACGACAATGCGGCGGACGGCGGAACGATGACCATCCGCTACACCCCCGCAAGCGATCTTGCATGGTTTGCTTATTTCGCCCCTTACAGCATGGAACGACACCATGATCTGATTGCCGAGACGGCATCGCTTGAAGGCGTGACCTATCGCTGCCTTGGCCACAGCCTTGAAGGCCAACCGATTGATTGCCTTGAAATGGGCAAAGGCGAAACGCAGGTCTGGCTGTATGCGCGCCAGCATCCCGGCGAGACCCAGGCCGAATATTGGATTGAAGGCGCGATTGATATGCTGACGGACCTCAGCGATCCGCATACGCGCGTGCTGCTGGAAAAATGCCGCTTCCACATTGTGCCTAATTGCAACCCCGATGGAAGCTGCCGCGGGCATTTGCGGACCAATTATCTGGGCGTCAACCTGAACCGCGAATGGGCCGACCCATCGGCAGAACGCAGCCCCGAAGTGCTTGGCATCCGCAACGCGATGGATGAAAAAGGCGTGCATTGGGCCATGGATATTCATGGCGACGAGGCCATTCCTGCGGCCTTCATGGCTGGTTTTGAAGGCATCCCTTCGTGGACCGATAATCAGGGTGCTCGCTATAATGCTTTCATCAACCGTCTTTCGGCGCGCACCCCCGATTTCCAGACCGAGCTGGGTTATACCAAGGCTGGTCCCGGCAGGGCGAACCTGAGCATGTCCACCAACCAATTGGCCGAGCGGTTTGGACCCTCGCACAATTGCGTCTCTATGACGCTTGAAATGCCCTATAAAGACACCGTTGATGGCAACGACCCCGAACAAGGCTGGTCTCCCGAACGGTGCCGCTTGCTCGCCCGCGAATGCCTCGCGACACTAGCTGAGATGGCGTAAACTGCGAATATGCGGATTATCGAGGATGATTTAACGGGCGTTTCATGACCTTGGCGATTTAGCTAACTTGCGTTAGGGCGCGGTCAAACAAATTAGGAAACACGCATGCCCAAACTCATCCTCATCCGTCACGGACAATCGCAGTGGAACCTCGAAAACCGCTTCACGGGTTGGTGGGACGTGGACGTTACCGAAAAAGGCGCAGCCGAGGCATTGGCGGCAGGCTTGCTTATGAAGGAAAAAGGTATCGCGCCGGACGCTGCGTTTACCAGCGTACAAACGCGCGCGATCAAAACGCTTAACCTAGCGCTTGAGGCGATGGGACGCCTCTGGGTTCCGGTCACCAAGAACTGGCAATTGAATGAGCGGCATTATGGCGGGCTCACCGGGCTGGACAAGGCAGAGACGGCGGCGAAGCATGGTGACGATCAGGTGAAGATATGGCGCCGCAGCTTTGATATCCCGCCGCCGCCGCTTGATGCTGGATCGCCTTATGATCTATCTTCTGATCCGCGCTATGCGGGCATAGATATACCCGCTTCAGAAAGTTTGAAAGACACGATCAACCGCGTTTTGCCGTATTGGGACAGCGCGATAGTGCCGGAATTACAGGCTGGAAAAACCGTTTTGATTTCGGCGCACGGCAACAGCTTGCGCGCGCTGGTCAAGCATTTGTCGGGTATTTCGGATGCCGACATAAGCGGCCTCGAAATCCCTACGGGGCAACCCATCGTGTATGACTTGGACGACAATTTGAACGGCGACTATTACTATCTTTCCGAGCGCTAATTGCTCCCGGCCTCCGCACCTTAGCACTTTGGGGGCGAATGCGTCGTTGCTGGATTGCGCCTTTTGCGCCGCAAGGCTAAGGCCCTTGGTATCGAAGGTGTCGGGGGAGTGACAGATGACCGAAGCAGCGCCGCTTATTGGCATTATCATGGGAAGCCGTTCGGATTGGGAAACCATGCGTGAGGCTTCAGCGACACTGGCTACGCTCCAAATCCCACATGAATGCAAAGTGGTGTCTGCGCATCGCACGCCCGAACGCTTGTATGATTATGCAAAAGGCGCGGTTGGGCGTGGCTTGAAATGCATCATTGCTGGCGCAGGCGGCGCGGCACATTTGCCCGGCATGGCGGCATCCATGACGCGTCTGCCAGTGCTTGGCGTGCCCGTGCAGTCCAAGGCGCTGGACGGGATGGACAGCCTTTTGTCCATCGTCCAGATGCCCGCCGGAATTCCAGTGGGAACTTTGGCGATTGGCAAGGCGGGCGCAACAAACGCGGCCTTGCTGGCGGCGGCAATGTTGGCGAATGAGGATGCGGCGCTTGCCCAACGGCTTGATGCATGGCGCTCAGCACAAACGGCATCCGTGGCCGAAACGCCGGAATAAGTTTGCGTGATGGCTGCGTTACCCCCCGGCTCAACTATTGGAATATTAGGCGGCGGTCAGCTTGGCCGTATGCTTGCGGTCGCCGCTGCGCAATTGGGCTATCGCTGCCATATTTACGCCCCACCGGGCGATAATGTCGCGTGCGATGTGGGCGCCGCATATACTGTCGCCGAATATGATGATTTGGCCGCACTGAAGGCCTTTGCGCACGCGTGCGATGTTGTAACCTTCGAATTTGAAAATGTGCCCGTGCCGCCGCTTGAAACGATCACTGGCCTTGTTCCGGTTTACCCACCGCTCAAAGCATTGGAAGTCGCGCAGGATAGGGCTGCGGAAAAAAATTTCGTGCGCGCGCTTGGCGGTAAGACTGCTGAATTTGCTGTGGCGGAGGACGAAAGTGCATTGCCCGCGGCGATTGATACGGTTGGCCCGCCCTGCATCCTGAAAACCATCCGCTTTGGTTATGACGGCAAGGGACAGGCGCGGATTACGGCGCGGAGCGACATTGCCGGCGCGTGGGAACGGACGGGTGCCCAGCCCGTCATTGCCGAGGCGATGGTGGCGTTTGATGCGGAATACTCGGTGATATTGGTACGCGGCCAAGATGGCGAAATCCGTTTTTGGGACAGCCCGCGCAATCTGCATGTCGGTGGCATCCTTGCGACATCGACGCTGCCGTCGGGCATTTTGGTTGAAAGCCAGCAGCAAGACGCGCGCGCGCTGGCCGCAGCGGTCGCATCAGCGCTAGACTATGTCGGCGTGTTCACCGCCGAATTCTTTGCCGGCGCGCAAGGCCCAGTGTTCAACGAAATCGCACCCCGCGTGCACAATAGCGGGCATTGGACCATCGAAGGTGCGGCAACCAGTCAGTTTGAAAACCATATTCGCGCCATTTGCGGCTTGCCGCTTGGCGCGACGGACACGGTTGCTGAACGGGTGGAAATGGAAAACCTGATTGGCGACGATGGCGACCGATTTGAGCAGATTTTATCTGATCCTGCGGCAAGCCTGCATCTGTATGGCAAGGCCGAAGCGCGGCCGGGGCGAAAAATAGGCCACGTCACCCGCTTGTATCGGTAAGAAAAAGTCTGCAAGACGGGCGCATGAATCATCCCGAAACCGTTCTTGTCCTCGCCCGCGCCGTTAATGGGACAATCGGGAAGGACGGCGGCATGCCATGGCACATTCCCGCTGACCTACGCCATTTTAAGCAGGTCACCAAAGGACGGCCAATGATCATGGGCCGCAAGACCTTTGACAGCCTGCCTGGCTTGCTCGACGGACGTCGCCACATCGTGCTCACCCGCGACACGGCTTGGGAGGAAGAGGGCGCCGAGGTTGTCCATTCGGTTGAGGACGCGTTGAAGCGTGCCAATGGGCCGCATGTGTGCATCATCGGCGGCGCGGAAATTTACGAGTTGTTCTTGCCGCTTGCTGACCGCATCGAACTCACCGAAATCGATGCCAATCCCGAAGGCGATGCATCAGTGCCCGCCTTTGACATGTCCATATGGGAAGAAATCGAGCGCGTGGGACACGAAGCCGAAGGCGGCGCTCCGGCCTTCGATTTTGTAACGCTGGTGCGGCGGGAAGCTGCCTAAATATCAACGTGCAGGGGGGATATATGTGTAAAAGATTTTGGATTCCGGCGACATTGATTGCCGCTGCCGCTGTGGGATTCTTTGGGTTCCTGCCAGGCTATGTCGAAGGATCGATGAATCAGGTCGACGGCAAAGCGTTGATTGCGGTCAGTGACGAAGCCAAGGCTCTGCACAAGGCGTTGAACATCGTGGACCTGCACAGCGACACGTTGATGTGGGACCGCAACCTCAATGACCGAGCGTCACGCGGCCATGTGGATTTGCCGCGCTTGCAAGATGGCAATGTTGCGTTGCAGTTATTTTCGTCCGTTACAAAGACGCCAAAGAACCAGAATTATGACGGCAATGGCGCCGATAGCGACAACATCACCTTGCTCACCTTTGCGCAGTTGCAGCCTGTGAAGACATGGCATTCTTTGGCCGAACGTTCATTATATCATGCGGCGAAACGTGGTGATGCCGTTGCGGGTTCGAACGGCGCGTTGGCAGCGGTGGATTCAGCCGCCCAATTGGACCTATTGCTTGCCGCACGGCAAACAACTCTGCGTCCCGTCGGCGCGATGCTCACGATCGAAGGCCTCCAGAATTTGGAAGGTAAAGCGTCCAATCTTGACCGGCTGTATGATGCCGGCTTCCGTATGGCTGGGCTCACCCATTTCTTTGACAATGAACTGGCGGGTTCGATGCATGGCCTGAAAAAAGGCGGATTGACTCCCTTCGGCCGTGACATTGCTCGGCGAATGGAAGCAAAGGGTATGATCATCGACATCGCCCATTTGTCGCATACCGGTGTTGCCGAAGTGTTGGATATGGCCACGCGGCCGGTCGTATCCAGCCATGGCGGTGTGCAGGCGACGTGTAAGGTCAACCGCAACCTGACTGACGACGAAGTGCGCGGCGTCGCCAAAACCGGCGGTGTTATAGGCATTGGCTATTGGGATGGCGCAATCTGTTCAACCGACCCACGCGCGGCTGCCAAAGCGATGAAGCATGTCCGTGATCTTGTCGGCATTCAGCATGTGGCTTTGGGGTCGGACTATGACGGCGCAACCACAGTGCGTTTCGACACATCGCAATTAGTTCAAGTGACGCAAGCTTTGCTGGACGAAGGCTTCACAGCGCAAGAAATTCGGGCTGTCATGGGTGAAAATGCACTGCGCGTCATTCGTGCAGGGTTGGTTCCGATGCCAAAGGCTTCCGCAGCAAAATGACCATTCCGCGCCTTTCTGCCAAAGACCACATGCCTGACGCTTTGCGCGGCGGGGTCGTGGCCTTGGGCAATTTTGATGGCTTCCATTTGGGGCACCAAGCAGTGGCCGGTGAAGCCATAGCGCAGGCCAAGGCCGCTGGCCGCCCAGCCATTATTGCCACATTTGATCCGCATCCCGTGCGCTTCTTTGCGCCGCAATCACCTTGGTTCCGGCTGACAACACTTGATCAGCGGCAGCGCCTTTTCGAAGCTGCGGGCGCGGATGCGATGTTGGTGTTCGATTTTGATGCGGAACTTGCCGCGACCAGTGCAGACGATTTCATTGTCAAATTGCTGATCGAGCGGCTTGGGTTTTCGGCGGTGGTCACTGGCGAGGACTTTACTTTTGGCAAAGCGCGCGGCGGCAATATTGATGTGCTGCGCGAGATTGGCGCCACGCACGGGCTTTCCTCCACCGCGATGGGCCCTGTGGTCGATGACGCAGGTGTCATCTCGTCAAGCCGCGTTCGCACTGCGTTGCAAGATGGCAACTGCGCTACCGCGACCGCATTGCTCACGCGGCCTTTTGCCGTTGAAGGCGTTGTCCAGCATGGCGACAAAAACGGCCGACTCTTGGGCTTTCCTACGGCCAATATCGACATGGGCCATTATCTACGCCCGCGTTACGGCATTTATGCGGTGAAGGGGCGGTTGCCCGACGGCCGCGTGTTGAACGGCGCGGCAAACCTTGGCATCCGCCCGACCTTTGACCCGCCCAAGGAATTGCTTGAGCCACATTTTTTCGATTTTGCCGAAGACCTTTACGAACAGAATATAGAGATTGAGTTCCACGCCTTCATTCGCGGCGAGGCCAAGTTTGATAGCCTAGACGCGCTGATGGCGCAGATGGCGAAGGATTGTGACGAGGCGCGCGACATTTTGGCGTGATTTTTAATTAGACAGTGCGAACCAACTCTACTTCGCCAATTTTGCGCTCAAATAGTTGTCTAAAGCGCCAACCTCCCCTAAGCACCCGCACGATATGACCGAACCTGCTGACACACCTAAACAAGACTATCGCGATAGCGTGTTCTTGCCCAAAACCGAATTTCCGATGAAGGCTGGCCTTCCGCAGAAGGAGCCGGGTATTTTAGCGCGCTGGCAGGCGGCAGATTTCTACACGGAGCTGCGCAATCGCCGCCGTGGGCGGGGAAAGTTCATCCTGCATGATGGCCCGCCTTATGCGAATGGCGACATGCATATCGGCCATGCGCTGAACCATATCCTGAAGGACATGGTCGTCCGCACGCAGACATTGTTGGGCAAAGACGCGCCTTATGTGCCCGGCTGGGATTGCCACGGCCTGCCCATCGAATGGAAGGTTGAGGAGCAATATCGCAAGAAAAAGCTGAACAAGGACGAGGTGCCCGCTGTTGAATTTCGCGCCGAATGCCGTGCTTATGCCCAGAATTGGGTCGATACGCAGCGCGAGCAGCTCAAGCGGCTGGGCATCAATGGCGATTGGGACAATCCCTATCTGACCATGGATTTTCAGGCCGAGGCAACGATTGTTGCCGAGCTGCTGAAATTCGCCGAAAGCGGCCAGCTCTATCGCGGTGCAAAGCCAGTGATGTGGTCGCCCGTCGAAAAGACCGCTTTGGCCGAAGCTGAGGTGGAATATGAAGATATCGTCTCGACGCAGATCGACGTGGCGTTTGAGATTGTGGAATCGCCGATTGCGGAATTGGTGGGCGCGCATGCGGTGATCTGGACAACGACGCCTTGGACGATTCCGGTTAATCAGGCGATCGCTTATGGTCCGGATGTTGAGTATATTGTTTTCGGTTTAGGTGATCGCCGTGTTTTGGTCGCTGAAAAACTCTTTCAGGACTTTTCGTTACGTGCCAGCTATCTGAAGATTGATGGTGTAATTCAGGACCAGATCCCACCACCGGAACTCAGCAAGACATTTCGTAGATATAAGGGCTCCGAACTAGCCGGAACCATGGTCCAGCACCCGATGCACCATCTCGGCGGCTTCTTTGCCAAGCCGCGTCCGATGCTCGCGGGTGATTTCGTCACCACCGACAGCGGCACTGGCCTCGTCCATATGTCGCCTGACCATGGTGAAGATGATTTTGACTTGTGCAAGGCAAACGGAGTCGATCCGGTCTTCGCAGTCGAAGGCGACGGCAAATATCGCGCCGACTGGTTGTGGCTGGGCGGTGAAGGCAGCGTCATCAATCCCAAGTTCAACGCGCCTGACGGCCCCATCTGCACCGCTTTACGCGAAAGCGGCGGGTTGTTCGCGGCGTCAGCGGATTACAAGCATAGCTATCCGCACAGCTGGCGGTCGAAGGCGAAGGTAATCTATCGCTGCACCCCGCAATGGTTCGTGCCGATGGATAAAGCGACTGTTGGCGCCACACTGCGCGAAAAGGCGATGACCGCGATTTCGGATACCCGCTTCATCCCCGAAAAGGGCCGCAACCGCCTGTCGTCGATGGTCGAAGGCCGCCCCGATTGGGTGCTGTCCCGTCAACGCGCGTGGGGCGTGCCGATCACCTTATTTGTGAAAAAGGGAACCAACCAGTATCTCGACGACGCGGCCGTGAACGCGCGCATCATTGCGGGCGTGCGTGCACAGGGTGTCGATGGCTGGTCCGAGGAACGGGCGCAGGAATATCTTGGGCCCGACTATGCACTCGCAGATTATGAGCGCGTAACCGACATTCTTGATGTCTGGTTCGATTCGGGCTGCACGCATGCCTTTGTCCTTGAAAGCGGACGTTGGCCTGATCTGCAATGGCCTGCGGACTTGTATTTAGAAGGCAGCGACCAGCATCGCGGCTGGTTTCAGTCTTCCTTACTGCAAAGCTGCGGCACGCGGGGCCGCGCGCCTTATGACGCAGTGCTGACCCACGGGTTTACGATGGACCAAAAGGGCATGAAAATGTCCAAGTCATTGGGCAACACGATCAACCCGTTGGACCTGATGCGTGACAGTGGTGCGGATATCTTACGCCTTTGGGCGCTGACGGTCGACTTCACTGAGGACCACCGCATCGGCAAAGAGATTTTGCAAGGCGTGTCCGACCAGTATCGCAAATTGCGCAATACCTTCCGCTATCTGCTTGGTGCGCTCGAAGGCTTCTCCGACGCCGAAAAGGTCGTGGTTGCCGATATGCCTGAGCTTGAGCGTTATATGCTCCATCTGCTCGCCGACATGAACGTGAAGCTGCGGCAAGCGGTCGACGATTTTGACTTTAACAATTATGTCCGCTTGCTGACCGATTTTGCGAACGAAGATCTGTCGGCCTTCTTCTTCGATATCCGCAAGGACAGCCTCTATTGCGATGCGGCCACTGATCCCAAGCGCATGGCCTACCGCACGGTGTTGGACATATTGTTCCATGCGCTCGTTCGTTACGCCGCGCCCGTGTTGGTGTTTACCAGCGAAGAAGTTTGGCAGACGCGGTTTCCGGATGCGGACAGCGTCCATTTCTCGGATTGGCCGGAGGTTGAAGCGGGTTGGATTGATACAAAATTGGCCGAAAATTGGGGTAGCATCAGGGGAGCCCGTATGCTGGCAAACGAACTGATCGAACCTATGCGACGCAACAAGGAAATTGGCTCAAGTCTGGAAGTTGAATATAGCTATCCGGGTGATGCCGGCGAAATCGACCTCGCCGAATTATTTATCGTGTCTACTGTGCATCTTGGCAGAGAGGCAGGCGCAGTTAAAACCGCTAACCACAAATGCGGCCGCTGCTGGCGGCATTTGCCTGAGGTTGTTGATGACGGCGCTTTGTGCGGACGTTGTGCGGATGTTGTTGGTGGGTAAGGCTCATCAAATCCTCCCCATGTATGAGGAGGTGGCAACCCGCAGGGTTGACGGAGGGGGCTGGCGGCTTACACGCGCGGGAATGTGCGTATTTACATCCCCCTCCCCCACGCTTCGCGTGGTCCCCATCCCCGTAAACTGGGAGGATTAAGCATGAATTCCAACTCCAAATTCCGCCTGCAGGGCCTCATGCTCGCAAGCCTTGTGTTCATTGCGGACCAGATCGTGAAATATGCGATGCTTGGGCCGTTGCAACTTCAAAGCCGCGGCGTCATTCACATCATATCGTTCTTTGACTTTCGCTATGCTGAAAACCGCGGCGTTTCGATGAGCTTTTTAACCGCAGACAGTGACGGCGAACGATGGGCGCTGGTGGCATTGACTGGCGTGATTGCGGTCGGTGTTGGCGTTTGGATGTGGCGCGAAAAAATGCGTGGTGATGTGCTTGCCTTGTCGCTGGTGCTGGGCGGCGCGTTCGGGAATATCGCCGACCGCGTGCGTTATGGCTATGTCGTAGACTATGCCGACCTGCACTTTGGCGCTTTCCGACCCTTTTACATTTTTAACCTGGCCGATGCCTGCATCAGCATCGGCGTGATGATATTGCTTGCCCGCGCCTTTCTGATAAGCGACAAGGCGTCGGACCGCGGGTCTGTTGTTCAGGAACCCGCAAGCAGCGCCGACATAGTGGAGAAGTCATGAAGCGGATACTTATCTCAGCGGCGGCGTCAGTTGCTATTCTCACGCTTTCTGGCTGCGGAACAACAAGCGTTTATGAACGCGATCGCCCCGATGAATTTGCCGTTACACGGTCAGAGCCACTTCAGGTTCCTGCTGCGTTTAACTTGCCCGCGCCGACACCCAACGCCCCGCGTCCGCAGGCTGGCGATACAAAACAGCAAGTTTTGGACGCAATGTTTGGCGGTAATGTGCCTACGTCACGTCCGCAATCCGGCCAGTAAATGGATATGCTTATGAATAAGAAATCTTTGCTTCTCGCCGCTGCAACGCTCGCACTTCCGATGCTTGCCGGCTGCGCACCGGTTGGCAATATGCTTGGTGGCAACAAAACTGCTGCGCCTATTGCAGGCCGCGCTGCACCGCTGGTGGTTCCGCCGGACTTCGCGCTTGAGCCGACCGCAGCGACTATGACGCGTTCAACCGACGCAAGTCAGGAACAAACGTTAGAGGCTCTATTTGGCGGCATAGCAACGCGCTCAGCGGCTGAACGTTCGATTTCGACGAGCTCTGGAACTGCCGAAGCCGGCATCCGATCATCTGTCGGTGACCCGCAAACCATTACGGTGAACAAGGGCAGCATTACCCGCGACATTATCGCTGCGCCTGAAGGTGACGGCCAGACCGCTCAGGCGATCATTCCAAACTAACGCATTGAGCGTAAAGCGTCGTCAGGCGCGCACGCTCGCTTCCTCCACGCCCGCGCTATTGTGGCGTAGGGCTTTCAGCACAGTTTCGACAATCTGTGGCGCGTTCAGGCCGGCTTGGTCATATTGCTTCTGCGGCGCATCATGCTCCTGAAACATGTCAGGCAGGCGCATCGTGCGGATCTTTAGGCCCGTATCCATCAGCCCTGCGTCGCTGGCCAGCGTGAGCACATGTGCGCCGAGGCCGCCGACAGAGGCCTCTTCGACGGTCACGATTACTTCATGTGTAGCAATCAGGTGGCGGATCATTTTTTCATCAAGTGGCTTGGCAAAACGCAAGTCGGCAACGGTGGTGCTAAGGCCCTTAGCATCTAGTGTATCCGCCGCCTTCATCGCTTCGGCCAAACGTGTGCCGAGCGAGAGTATCGCGACTTTTTTCCCTTCGCGCATGATCCGGCCTTTGCCTATTTCCAGCTGCTCGGGTACTTCGGGCAGCGCAACACCGGTCCCGTTTCCGCGTGGATAGCGGAAAGCGATTGGCCCGCTGTCATGCAGGACGGCAGTGTAAGTCATGTGCACCAACTCCGCCTCATCCGCCGGCGACATCACGACCATATTCGGCAAAGTCGCCAAATAGGTGATGTCGAACGATCCGGCGTGTGTGCTGCCATCGGCGCCAACCAAGCCAGCGCGGTCAATGGCGAAGCGCACGGGCAGATTCTGGATAGCTACATCGTGCACGACTTGGTCATAGGCACGTTGCAGGAAGGTGGAATAGATCGCGCAGAATGGACGCATTCCTTGCGCGGCAAGGCCTGCGGCAAAGGTCACCGCATGCTGTTCGGCGATACCCACATCAAACGAGCGTTCGGGGTGTGCTGCGGAGAATTTGTCGACGCCGGTGCCGCCGGGCATAGCCGCGGTGATGGCGCAAATTTTCGGGTCCGTTTCCGCAAGCTTTGCGAGCGTTGCGCCAAAGACATTCTGATATGAAGGTGGACCGCCGCCGGGGCCCTTTTCTTGCTTGCCCGTAATGACGTCGAATTTCACAACGCCATGATATTTGTCGTCCGCGGCTTCTGCAGGGGCGTAGCCCTTACCCTTTTGCGTAACGACATGGATCAGCACTGGGCCTTCGGCATTGTCGCGGACATTTTCGAGGACTGGAATAAGCTGGTCGAGATTATGGCCATCGATTGGGCCAACATAATAAAAGCCAAGCTCTTCGAACAAAGTGCCGCCCATGGCCATGCCGCGGGCAAATTCCTCAGCCTTTGATGCAGCGGTGTAAATCCGGCGCGACAGTCTTTTTGCGAGCTTACTGGCAAGGCTGCGCAGGCCGAGATACTCGCTGGAGGATACCAGCCGCGACAAATATGCTGACAAGCCACCCACTGGCGGGGCAATCGACATATCATTGTCGTTCAGAATTACGATAAGACGGTTGCCCGCGGCTTGGGCGTTGTTCATCGCCTCATAGGCCATGCCGGCGGACATCGCACCGTCACCGATGACTGCAATCGCCTTGCCGGGCTTTCCAGCAATTTTATTAGCTACGGCAAAACCCAATGCCGCAGAGATCGACGTAGAGCTGTGGGCGGCGCCGAATGGATCATATTCGCTCTCGCTGCGCTTGGTGAAGCCAGATAGGCCGCCGCCGGTGCGCAATGTGCGAATACGGTCGCGCCTACCCGTGAGGATCTTGTGTGGATAGCACTGATGGCCGACATCCCAAATCAGCCGATCATCAGGCGTATTAAAGACATAATGGACTGCGGTCGTAAGTTCCACAACGCCAAGGCCTACACCCAAATGCCCGCCGGTGACGGAAACTGCAGAGATAGTTTCGGCACGCAGTTCATCGGCCAACTGGCGCAGCTGCGACGCGGCAAGATTACGAAGGTCCGAGGGCACTTTAACCGTATCGAGTAACGGCGTGTCAGGGGAATATGTCATAGAAATAGCTTAGCGGCGTTTTATCAGACTGTCGAACGGGTAATTACCGCGCGTTCATCCGCAATCTGCACAAATCCCGCGCACTTCGATGACGGGGCGCACCTCTGCGAAACCTGCCCGTTCTGCCGCAGTGCGCACATGCATCGTCAACGTGTCGTCATCAATATGAGTGGCGGTGCCGCAACTGTCGCAGATCAGGAAAATGCAGTCGTGCAGGCATCCGGGGTGCGAATTGGCGATATAGGCATTTGCGCTTTCGACCCGGCGGGCAAGGTTCGTCGCCACAAACAGGTCCAATATGCGGTAGACGCTGTTGGGCGCAACGCGTTTCCCGCGCCGTTGTGATACAAGATCAGCGATGTCATAGGCAGAAGCCGGTTTTTCAAATGTCGCGAGTACGGCAAATATATCCGACCGCATGTCAGTCCATTGTTCGCCTGCCGCAACCAGTGCGCTCTGTGCGGCATGTGCAAGCGATGCGCCTTCATGTTCGCGGTGATGATGTACTGCCATATCGCCCATGTAAGCTGTGGCACGGGACTGGTCAATTAGCGGTAGGCTGCGATTGGCTGAAACTTAGGTTTTGGCCCGATGGTTAAGCAAATGGCTCAGGCCAAGTAACATGACGCCGACAATCGTGAACGCAATCTCTACGCCGCCATGGGGTAGCGTCAGCGCACCGCCCATCATGCCGATGCCAAGCGCGCCAACCGTTGCGGGCAGGAATAGTCCGTGATCCTGAAAGCCCTTACCCAGTGCCAGCATCCCAAGAATGATGGCCAGCAACAGCCCAACTTCATGGATAATCGGGTTCAGAAAAAAGCCACTGGCGGACGCGAGAACCGCGAGCAATATCGTAGTTACGATGCAATGGATCAGGCACAGTCCAGCAATGCTGAGGCCAAGCCCGTCCCATCGCCATTTATTCCACACGCGTGCCATTCCGAAACCCCTAAAGCGATTCGTTGCACGTTACAACATCACATCGCTAAATTTGCAGTTAGGATAGCAGTTTTTGCAACCTCCGACGCTTGCCATTGGCATTAATCCGGCGCACATCCCCACACATGAATAACACACGCAACTCTGCCTCTCCAGTCGTCGAAACTGCGATGTCACGGCCCACCGCGCTGATAACATGGCTCATGTGTGCCGCGGGCCTTGTCTTTGCTATGGTGGTGGTGGGCGGCATTACGCGGCTGACCGAGTCGGGGCTATCCATTACCGAATGGAAGCCAATCACCGGCGCTTTGCCGCCGCTGAACGAGGCAAGCTGGCTGTCAGAATTCGAAAAGTATAAGCAAATACCAGAATATACGCAGATCAACGGCCCAGCGGGCATGACGCTCGCGGAATTTAAATTCATCTATTTCTGGGAATGGATCCACCGCCTGCTTGGCCGCGTCATTGGTTTGGCCTTCGCATTGCCGCTCGCATGGTTTTGGGTAAAGAAAGCCATCCCGGCAGGATATAAGCCCCGTCTGCTGGCGCTTTTGGCGCTTGGTGCGCTTCAGGGTACCATTGGTTGGTGGATGGTATCATCTGGCCTTTCTGCGCGGACAGATGTTAGCCACTACAGGCTCGCAGTCCACTTGCTAACGGCGTTGACGATCCTAGGCGGCTTGGTGTGGACTGCGCTCGATTTGCACGCGCTTGCGAAGGACCCGTTGGCACGGCCAGTGAAGATGACTGGCTATGCAGCTATTGTGCTCACCATTCTGTTTATACAGTTATTGATCGGGGCCTGGGTCGCAGGATTGAATGCTGGTTATGTTGCCAACACTTGGCCGCTGATGAACGACAGATTCTATCCCGAGGGTGTCGACGCCACACAAGGCGTATTCTTTGCCCTCGTCAACGACCCATATCTGACGCATTTCGTCCATCGCTGGTGGGCGTGGGTCGCGGTGGCTGCACTCTTATTATTAGCGCGCCGTGTTAAAAAAGCGGGCGTGCGCGGAGCGTCGGTAGCTATCCATAGCACTTATGGTATCCAAATCATCTTGGGCATTGCCACAGTTATGACCGGCGTCAACATTGTCTTGGCGGTATCGCATCAGGCTGTCGGTGCTTTGGTGGTAGCGTCGGCCGTATGGGGGGCACATGTTCTGGGACGCAAGGCGGTTTAGCGCTAGAGGTATTATTATACCCGCCGTAAAACAGGCGCTTTTGCTTGACTGTTAGAGCTTTCATCGCCATTGGCTCCGCTTCGCTTGCGGTTTCTTCATGATTCTGCGCTTCTACAAAATTTCGAAAGGTGCGATTAGCGATGAAAACGCTGTCCAGAGTTACGAAATCGATCCGTCCACAGGACGTCGAAAAATCGTGGATCCTCATTGACGCAGAAGATTTGGTTGTTGGCCGTGTTGCCAGCCTCATCGCCAATATCCTGCGCGGTAAGACGAAGCCAAGCTACACGCCGCACGTTGATTGCGGTGACCATGTTATTGTCATCAATGCTGACAAGGTGAAGTTCACTGGCAAGAAACTGACCGACAAGGTCTATTATCGGCACACCGGCTACATCGGCGGTATCAAGGGTATCACCGCTGGCAAGGTGCTGGACGGCAAGTTCCCTGAGCGCGTCCTTGAAAAGGCCGTAGAGCGCATGGTACCACGCGGTCCTCTGGGCCGTGCGCAAATGCGTGCGCTGCATCTGTATAATGGCGCCGAGCATCCACATGCCGGTCAACAGCCAACGACGCTCGACGTCGCTTCCATGAACCGCAAGAACAAGGTGGGTGCATAATGTCCGACACTGCAACTTCGCTCGCTGATCTCGAAACACTGGGCGCCGACGTTCAGGCGCCTGCGCAGATCGCTGCTGTCATCCGTGAACAGGAAATTGACGCGCAAGGCCGCGCTTATGCAACTGGCCGCCGTAAGGACGCCGTTGCCCGCGTATGGCTAAAGCCTGGCACAGGTAAAATCGTCGTCAATGGCCGCGACCAGGAAGTGTATTTTGCACGTCCTTCGCTGCGCCTCGTCATCAACCAGCCGTTTGGTGTAACCGAGCGCACGGGCCAGTATGACGTCATCGCAACCGTTAAGGGCGGTGGTCTTTCCGGCCAAGCTGGCGCGGTCAAGCATGGCATCGCACAGGCATTGTCGAAATTCGAACCGTTGCTGCGCAGTGCAGTGAAGGCCGAAGGCTTCCTGACACGCGACAGCCGCGTTGTTGAGCGTAAGAAATATGGCAAGGCCAAGGCGCGTAAGAGCTTCCAGTTCTCGAAGCGGTAAACCGAACATTCGCTTTTCCCAGCAAAATCAAGGGGTTGCGAGAATTTGCGACCCCTTTTTTGTTGTCTTGCGAACGTACCATCAAAGTACCAGCACCCTTTAAAACCCACGTATTTTCCTCGTTTCTCGTTGGGCGCTTTTGCGCTGAATGTTCCTTTAATGAACCGCAACCCTATTAATTTGATTTAGGTTCATTGACCGCGATGTTGGTGAAACGAGGCATTATCAACGGTTTTGAGCAATTACTCCGTTGCTTTCGTTTAATGGATTTTCGTTATACGATGCGCTGGTTCATAGGTCGGATCAGATTTGCCGTCGACGATAGGGAAATTCACCCTCAAAGGTCGGACGGATGCCTTCAAGATCCAAAATATACCATTATCTAAGTCTCTTGCGCGCTCGGATCTCTTTGCTAAAAACAACTAATATTAGATCTGAGAGTACGCATCGGAAGCTTTGTATGAGCAACCTTTGCTGCAGTGAGTGGAAACCAGAGGGGCGCATATGAAACACGCAATAAAATCTGTTGTCTTGGGACTTTCCCTTATTTTAGCAAATGGCAGCGTTGCCTATGCGCAGGATTCTCAGAAGGCTAAGAAGGCATACGAGAACGGTGACTACGCAATAGCATTGAAAGAATGGCGCCCTCTAGCAGAACAAGGTGATGCGGATGCGCAGAATGCTCTTGGCGAAATTTACCTCTTTGGTCACGGCGTCACGGAAGATCACAAACAGGCAATGAAGTGGTTCCGCTTGGCGGCAAAACAAGGGAATGCGGGGGCGCAGATCAATCTTGGCCGGATGTACTCCGAAGGTACGGGCGTCACGCAAGATTACAACGAAGCAGTGAAATGGTACCGTTTGGCAGCAGAACAAGGGAATGCGGAAGCGCAGTACACTCTTGGTGCAATGATGGAACGTAGTAGTGATGGCGATCGGCAAGTTTACAAAGAAGCAGTGAGGTGGCTCCGTTTGGCAGCAATGCAAGGGAATACGAGTGCGCAGGGCTCTCTTGGTACGATTTATTACGAGGGTAACGCTAACATCCCGAAAGATTATAAAGAAGCACTGAAATGGTACCGCTTAGTAGCACTAGGGGGGAATACATATATACAGAACGCAGTTGCTGAAATGTACCGCAAGGGTGAGGGTGTTACGCAAGATTACGGCCAAGCATTAAAGTGGCTCAATTTGGCAGCAGCGCAAGAGGATGAAGATGCGCAGATCACTCTTGGTGAAATGTACCGCAACGGTGAGGGCGTTACGCAAGATTACAACGAAGCTTTGAAATGGTTCCGCTTGGCCGCGTCTGGTTTTTCAAGAGCAGAAGCCGAGTACAATCTTGGTGAAATGTACCGCAAGGGCGAGGGTGTCACGCAAGATTACGACCAAGCCTTGAACTTGTTCCGCTCGGCAGGAGCCGATGAGATGAATTCTCGAAATGCGGATGCGCAGTTCGCTCTTGGTGAAATGTACCGCAAGGGCGAGGGTGTCACGCAAGATTACAAAGCAGCAGCGAAATGGTACCTCTTGTCAAGGAATACGGACGCGGATTACAATCTTGGTATGATGTACCGCAACGGTCAGGGTGTCACGCAAGATTACGAAGAAGCGGCCAATTTTCTCCGCTCGGCAGCAGAACGAGGCAATGCGGATGCACTGAACAATCTTGCTGAAGTGTATCGCTTGGCAGCAGAACAAGGTAGTGAAACCGTGCATTACTATCTTGGTTTGATGTACCGCAACGGTCAGGGTGTCACGCAAGATTACAAAGAAGCCTTGAAGTGGCTCCGCGTGGCAGCAGACGAAGAGAGATTTTTGGGTACGAAGGCCCAGAATGCTCTTGGTGAAATGTACCGCAAGGGCGAAGGTGTCACGCAAGACTTCGACGAAGCCTTGACCTTGTTCCGCTCGGCAGCAGCGCAAGAGGATGAAGATGCTCTGATCAATCTTGCTGAAATGTACTACAATGGTGAGGGCGTCACGCAAGATTACAAAGAAGCCGTAAAATGGTACCGCTTGGCGGAGAATAGAGAGTGCTGCGATGCGATAAACGCTCTCGGTACGATGTACTACGACGGTAAGGGCGTCACGCAAGATTACAAAGAAGCCGTGAACTTGTTCAGCGAAGCGGCAAGACAACTGAATGCAGAAGGGCAGTATCATCTTGGCTGGATGTACTATTATGGAACGGGCGTCACGCAAGATTACGACGAGGCCGTGAACTTGTTCCGCTTGGCAGCAGATCAAGGTAATTCAGTCGCACAGTGTAGCCTTGGTCAAATGTACGAAAAGGGTGAGGGCGTTGCTAAAGACAATGCTCAGGCAGTGGACTTGTGCCGCAAGGCTGCCGAAGAGGGTGACGAGGATGCTAAAGCGTTACTTCGTCGTCTTGGGGCGTAATAGACCGATGTGCTAGGGTTTCACGAGTTTATAAGTCTCTGATTTATAGAAGAAAACTTAACAAACCGTGATTGAAAAAACTATATAAAACGTCTTTTAATTATTTAATATCAATAGTTTGGTGAGATTATTGTTTTCGAAGCGCTAAAAACGTTCAGGACCGCAAGGGTTCACTCTTGCACTTACAAAAAAGGCGGCACCAACTGGAGCCGCCTTTTTTCGTTGTGGACCAACGCTTTGATTGGCACATAGCGCGCATGATCAAATATATCCTTAGTGCGTTGCTTCTCGCTCTCGTCGTTTCCGGCTTTTGGTTCTGGAACAAAACTGACCCGCAGAAGCTTGATTTTGCAGACCGCATGGCGCCAGGTGCTGTTGAGCTTGCGGAACCGCCGATCACCGGCATTGTCTATGGAAGTGATGCGCGCCAGCAGCTTGATATCTATGCGCCCCTCGGCAGAACCGCGACAGCACATCCAGTGCTTATCTTTTTTCATGGTGGCTCATGGCGTGATGGCGAACGGGAGGGCTATGGCTTTGTGGGGCGTACCTTTGCATCGCGTGGGTTTGTCACTGTCATCGCGGACTATCGCAAATCGCCAAAGGTGCGCTTTCCTGCATTTGTGCAAGACACGGCCGCCACCATTGCTTGGGTCCATACCAACATCGCCAAGCATAACGGCGACCCAAAACGTATTTTTCTCATGGGGCATAGCGCTGGAGCGCATATTGCGATGATGGCTGCGTTAGACCCGCAATGGCTTGCCGCGATGGATCTGAAGCCGGACGTGATCAAGGGCGTCATTGGCCTTGCCGGACCTTATGATTTTCTACCGCTAACGAGTGATTCGTCGAAAATCGCATTGGGCCAATGGCCTGATCTCAACGAGACGCAGCCGATCACTTATGCACGCGGCGATGCCCCGCCTTTGTTGCTGCTTACCGGAGATAAAGATACCGTCGTGAAGCCGCGGAACAGCAAAATTCTCTCTGAGAAGATCCAAGCTTTAGGCGGACAGCAGCAGTTGAAAATCTATGCCGATGTTGGCCATGCCGACATCATCATGGCCGTCGCACGCCCGTTCCGCGACAAAGCACCGGTCGTTGCGGATGTCGTCGACTTCATAAACGCGCACTGAGTGCCTTAAGGAGCAACTTGGGATTTCTCGCCAACTATCTTTTGGCGATAGGAAATGATCAGTAATCCTGCGTTCACTAAAGCCGCGCCTAGCATCGCTAAGGCCGCGCCGACTTCCCCATAGATGGGCATCAGCCAGACCAGCAGAAATGCTACCATGAATGCACCAGCGAAGCTGCACAGCATCACGCGCCCAGCTTTGCCGGCGGTCAGTAACGCAGGCTCCAGCCCAAGCGTGGCAAATTGCACGGCCGTGGCCGCACCCAAGATCATCACCAGCGGATAAGCAGCGACAAATTCAGCGCCGAATATCCATATGACAACCGGTTTGCCTGCCAATCCCACGATCGCCAATACAAGCACCGCTGCAACGCCGGAGACCTTAATCATCCGGTTGAGCAAATTGCGCGCATCCTTTGGGTCACCTGTATGCGCGACACGGGCATATTCGGTGAAGATTGCCATTGATATTGCATCGCCCACCTGCGCGAAAACTTGACCCAGTTGATAGCCCAGCCGAAAGAAACCAGCAGCGGTCGCGCCCACATAAAAGCCGACTACCACGGCTACCATTTGCTGGCTCGTCAGCTTAAAACTAGATCCCACATTTGACCACGAGGCGAATTTGCCGATGCCGGGGAAGCTCTGCTGAAAACCATGGCGTGTGGGCAGCGTCTTTAGGCGCAAGGGCAATTGGAGCTTACGCAACACATTAACCCAAACGCATATTGTCGGTACTATCTCAGAAATCAGCCAGACCGCCAGAAAGCCCCACACCGTTGGTTGCGTTAAAATCAGCAGGCCCGTGCCGACCAGACGAATGATTGGGACCAGCATGTCGGGAATGGCTGCGTCGCCGAACCGGTCGCTGATCCGCAATAGTCCGGTTGGCGTTGAACGCGCGGACAACACGAGAAGGGCGGTAAAGGCAATGACTGCTATGGCTTCCGAATCATCCCAGCCTTGATTGCTGGCAAGCGCCCATGCACCGAAAGCTGCCACCAATAATGCAATCACGGCACCAACCAAATCTAGGATCAGGCAGAACCACGTCAATTCTGCCAGCTTTGCATGCGATTTGTCGTGGACAAGTGTGGTCCCATAACGGATCAAAATTTGCCATGTCTGGAATGATGTAAACCCAGCTATGGTCTGGGCAAAACTAAAGATCAGCATGAATTTGCCGAAGTCTGCTGGACCCAAAGCTTGCGTGGAGACGGCAAGATAGACAAGGCTTAGGACCGCGGAAACTGTTTTTGGTAAAAAAAGCCAGGCGCCAGATCGCAATATGCGGCGCCCACTTCCCTGTTTCTGCTCATCTATCAATTGCACACCCCAATCCGACTAAGGACTAATCCAATTTGCTCCGCATTCAAAGAGATGTCATTATGTCTTAGATAAAAAGGTCTGAAAGATTTTTAAAAATATGTCCCTCGATCAGATTTGAACAATTGGCCCGGTGAATATCTGAAACGCCCGCGGTGCGTCCGGTATGCTCATTTAAAACCCAACTGATTTGTGGCAAAAAGGTCGCCAAACTCCACCGCAAGAGATAATGGAAAAGCATGATCACGAAGTTGCACCAAAAACGGCCTGACTCAACCGGCAGCGCCCCTGTAGTATTTCTGTTCAATCACGACGCAGGGCATCAGGTGGCGCATCTGGCAGGCATTGCTGGTGTGTTTGCGCTGCAGGAAATTGGGCTTCGTGGGGTCATTGCATTCGGCAGTGAGGTAATCAAGAAAGAGGTGGAGAAACTGCTGTCTCCTGCACAGATTGCGGCGTTGGAGTGGCAATCTCTGGCTCTTCCTAGAATGCTGGACGCGCTGACAAGCGGCCTCAACAAGCTTCTGCCCGTCCACCGTCTCATGCGCTTATACTATCATAGCCGCTTGCTGCGCCAATGCTCTGCTATCATCTCGACGGAGCGCACTTGCCTAACCTTGAAACGTCATTGGTCCAGATTTCGCGGGCATGATCGCAGACCTGCCTTTATCTGTGTTCCGCATGGTTCGGGTGACCGGAGTGTTTCCTTTCATCCAGCGCTTGGGCAATTTGATCTGTTGCTCGTCAGCGGGCAAAAGGTGCAAGACCAATTCATCGACGCAGGCATCGCGACTGCGGACCAATTCCGCATTATCGGCTATGCAAAATTCGACATTTTGCGCGGCCGTGTGCCGGAGGTGTTTTTTGACAACTATAACCCCACCTTCCTGTACAATCCGCATTTCGATCCGCATTTATCGAGTTGGTTCGACCACGGGGCCGACATATTGGAGTATTTTTATCAGAACCCGGACCGATACAATCTGATCTTTGCGCCACATGTTATGCTCTTCTATAAGAAAGTGCATTTTTCGCCCGAATATCGCGTCACCCGCCAAAGGCTAGATATTGACCCGAAATATTATAACGCGCCAAATATCCGGATTGATGTGGATAGCGCGCGCTTGTTTGACATGAGCTATACGTGGTCAGCAGACGCCTATATTGGCGATGTTTCAAGCCAGGTGTATGAGTTTCTCTATCACCCACGTGCATGTTTTTTCATTGATACCCATAGCAAAGTCGCACCGAATACACCGCCAGAATATGATTTCTGGAACAATGGTCCTGTCGTCAGCAATGCTCAGCAACTTTTACCAATGCTCGCGGACTATACGGCGATTGCGGTTCAATATCGCGACGCCCAAGAACGCAGAATGGCTTATAC
>Ga0114973_10000770_pt1 | contig 24027 bp, 17 predicted proteins | sample M_140807_MF_Meta_FD_87025 | JGI IMG/M metagenome (GOLD analysis project Ga0114973, IMG submission 87025) | Freshwater microbial communities from Lake Montjoie, Canada to study carbon cycling - M_140807_MF_MetaG | ecosystem: Environmental > Aquatic > Freshwater > Lake | place: Lake Montjoie...
CTCAACACAGAGTCGTGATTAAATTTTGTTTAGGATTTGGCGGCCATGTACCCTTACCTGTATATGGCCATTGTAATAATCTGCTGATTCCAATACCTGTCTACTGAACTGCTCGCGTGCCTCGATGTACGAGCATTCACTCTTGCTTGCACAGTAAAAAAGTATCTCTCTGGTGAAATTGTCGGTGCCTAGTTTTTCAATGTCTGCGGATAGTTCTGCGCTGGATCCATAATACTGTTGCCAGTCTGAATCAATTTTGCTTCGTATCCGTTTTTTCTTTTTGATGCCGTTTTTTTGTTTGACTGTTCTGTAAGTGGTTTTTGAGAACTTTGCCAGTTTTTTGCCTATGTATTTGCGTCCAGTGAGATTATTTGTGATCAAGTAGACAAATCCTACACATGAGTCGGGCAATGTCTCCACTGGGGTGTTTTGATATAACCATGTCATGTTGCAGTTGTATTACTTGAGTCATATAGTTATGCCTTGAAGTTGAAATTGACGTAAAAAGTTGCCTGTTCTATTGTTGTGTTTGCGTTGATATTTGTAGTATAGTTGATAAAGTTGCTGATGTCTTCTAGTTGTTGTCCATTGCCAGTCCATGTGGGCCTGCTACGGCTGAGTTCTGTATCCAATCTGTCTAGTGTGAGCAAAGTTGTGCGAAATTGTACTAGATCTTGTCTAAATGCCTGTGAGCCCTGTCTGCTGGCATGAGCCAATGCGGCCTTGCTGATCCTGTAGGTTTCCCATCTGGGTTCGGGTGCCACGATACTTTGTTCGCCCACGGACCCGATGTTAAAAATCCAACCAGATTTATTAGATGCTCGCCATGCATCATACACAGCCATATACACTTGTGTTTGCCCAAAATCTGCCCAGGATTCTTGTGGTGGCCCATCAAATGCATTATTCACAAACACATCATAATTGAGACTTATTGCAGCGATCTCTTGATGATTTTTTGTGATATCAAACCCATTAGTACGACTTATGCTCATAGCATTAAATCGCTCTACTAGGTGTTGTCCTAATCCTCTGTTACCACCGGTTACTAACATTTTCATCTTGAAGATCCTCCTTGATCCCACACTTTGGTAAATTTACTACCACAGGTCATTGCACATTCAAACAACCTATGTTCATTGTTCCAACTATCCACTAGATCACCCCACATGGGATTTTCAAACACACCTGCTAATGAATTGTTGTGTATGTTGAGATTGTCTAACCCGTAACGTGACAAAAAGTCCGTGACCTGATTACGCTCATTGCGTCGGCTCAGCGGATTAGCACCGGGCAAACTGCCATCTCTGAATCTAGCATCATACAAGTTATGATTGAAAAAGTTACAGGGTAACACCACACCTTGGGCATTGATGGCTACCTTACGACCCATCATGGCATCACATTGTATAGGAGTGGTATCAAAATATTCCTTGATTTCGGTGTATTGTTTTTTAAGATCGGGTAAAAACATCATGCTGGTATTTCGATATTCTGGATTGACCGGTGGTTCTAATATCTGATTGCTATTTTTTACAGGCCATGAGTGGATCTCTTCCATGGTGTCATGATTGAGGAATCTACCAGTCTTTCGAACTAAAATGTTATGGAATCCCATGCTACTTGATATGGCACGAGCCTGATCAACTTGATGTTCGTTGTGCTGGAATACTATGTAATTCCATTGGGCACGGCCACCGGCAGTAATAAAAGCCTGTGCATTGGCCATGACTCGAGAGTATTTTACATTCTTGCGATACAGATGTAAAGTATCTTCAAGCCCGTCTATGCCAAAGTCTATCTGACCGTATCCATTCATGATATGGGCTATCTCTGCCCAGTACGCGGGATCATGCACACCACCATTGGTATGCATGTACAACCATAGGGTGGGATTCTTGCTGCGAAAATCACGCAGTATGCCCAGGAAGTCTGGATGCATGATGGGATCACCATAACTACCGCAGAAGAATATCTGTCTGAGACGGCTGCATAGATCCGGATCAAACGCACGATCAATCACTGCACGATCAAGATGTGTTAATGGCATGTAAGGATTGATACCTTGACCAAGATCATTTCGAGGGCACTGAGGACAAGCCGCATTGCAGTAGGTGGTTATCTCAATTTGATATTCGTCGATAACAGAAAAGTCAAACAAGTTCAACCTCTCTTTGCCATTGGTTGCTGAACCTGGTTATTGAATTGCTAGTGCCGCAGGCAGATTGACATGTGGAATTAGGTGTGCTAGATTTCCAAGTTGCTTGCACTTGTTTGATATCAGTTATGATATTGCTCTGCGATCCGCCCAACCAACAACAGGGACTTAATCGTCCTTGTGAATCTATGTAAGCACTTTTTTCTTTAAGCACATGGCATTGTATAGGACCTTTTGGATCAACCGGTAGTTCCCATCCTGTCGGCGGCTGTAGTCTTGAATCGTATAATCCACGATTTGAAACTTTGGCACGGAACCATTTAAATCCCATATCTCGTGCCAGTTGTTCGCATTCATCCACTTGATGTTGATTGTAACGATATACCAACATATCCCAATGTGCAGAACCACCTGCTTCGATATATGCCTGTACATTGACCATGAGTTTGCGCCAGTCCACGCCACGACGATAGTTAGCATTGGTATCTTCTAACCCATCAATACTGAATACCACATAGTCTTGTGACCGATTGAACATGCGACCTAGCTCATGCCACCAGAATGTGTTTTGTATAGCACCGTTGGTATTCATGCCCAATGTGATGTCTGGGTTTAGTTGTCGAAACCAGCGATAAATCTCCAATGTGTGTTTTGCAGCAGCGGGATCACCATATACACCACACATGAACATCTTGTCAAGATTTGAAATCACACGATCACTGAAATGTTTCTGTATGTGTGCGATCGTGAGGTGGTGTTGCTGTTTTTTATTAAAATTAGCATCAGTTTCTCTAGCACACAATGGGCATGCAGCCTGGCACACATCCGTGGGCTCTAGATGTAAGACTTGGATTCTACGCAATTTCCACGTCCGTACTGTAACTAGTGAATCCATTCTCTTTCACAACCTTAAGAATGTTTTCTACTCGGCTGGTCAGCTCATCTCGGTGACTGACCAACCAAATACTCTTGTGCCGTTCTCTGCTCATCTTCTTCAGCAATGCCAGTGCATTCTCCACACCTTGTGTATCCAATCCTGAATCAATCATCTCATCAATGAACAAGATGTTGATAGGTTGATACAAGCTCTCCCACACATCGCGGAATGCCCAACTCATGCTCAAGATCAATCGGTTACGCTCACCTCGGCTCAAGTTGTCAAAGTCCAATTCACGACCCAGTTCTTCAATGCTCACAGTGAGATCGTTCTGGAACTTCACAGTATGCGGCAATCCAATGCGATCAAGATAGTGTGTGAGTCGGCTGTTGAGATAACTCAAGTTCTGATCAATGATTTTCTTACGCACAAATGAATCTTTGCTGGTAAGCAGTTTCAACAAGAAGTCTTGATGCTCCTGCACTCTAGTGAATTCGTTCAAAGTGTCATACGATACTACTTGCAGAGCCTGCTCGTTCATGTCTGCAATCTGTTCGCTGTAAGGATTAGTTTCTGCTGATCTCGTCACAAGATCCTTGTTTAAGGTATCCACCGTATTCTTGTGATTCAGTGCTTGTTCAAGACTGTCATAGAACACCCGTGGCGCCGAGCCTAAATCACCAAGTTCTTTCAATCGATCTTGATGTTCCTCACGCTGGGTATCGTTGGTCAGCAGTTGCAATGCAAGTTCTTGCAAGGTCTTTTCACGCTGTGCTTTCACAGTGTCGAGACTGTTGTCATGGATCTCTGTGCCGCAAGCAAAACATTTGTGACTGGCGATCTGCGTGAGATCCTGGTCAATCTGGGCTTTTTGTTTTAGCAGTTTTGTATCGTCGGCGTCAATCTGGCGGATCCAGCGATTGGCTTCATCGATAGCTTTCTTGCGAACATGATATGTTTCGAGATCTCTGTGCGCCTGGACTTCTGCTGCAATATCAATGTGTTCAAGATCAGCAATACCTTGTGCTAGGCCTTCTGTATCTTCTATTTGTTTGCGTAGCCAAAGGGTTCTGCGTTTTTCTAGACTGGTAATCTGTTCTTCGATGCGCTTGTTGGCTTCTTGCACAGCCCGGATACGCAGTTCTTCAGATTGGATGGAATCCTTGGTTTGTCTGTTGAGTTCCTTGATACGATCAGCACGTTCGCTCAGTAACGTGATGCCCAGCAGTTGTTCAATTATGGTCCTTTGTTCATTAGCTTTAAGACTCAAGAACGGTGGCGTATATGTGTTTAGTGCAACGATGTGTTGGAACATATCATGGCTCATACCTAACACACGTTCGATAGCTTCTTGTGTTTCTCTTGAATCACCTTGTGCTTCGTCCTGTGCTGCTTGGTGTTCGTCATTGACATAGAACTTGAGCACGTTGGGTTTGCGCCCACGCTCAATTCGATAGTTCTGCCCGCTGACACTGAAGTCCAGGCTCACAAGCATGTGTTTGGCATTGGTCTTGTTTACAAGATTGTCTTTGCGGATGTTGCTCAGCGCCTGCCCATACAATGCATAGCTTAGAGCATTGATGATAGTGGTCTTGCCTGTGCCATTGCGAGAGCCATCACCACCCATGTCTAGATTTTCGCCTAGCACTAGTGTGAGGTCAGATCGGTCAAAGTCGATGGCCTGCGTGGCATTGCCCACGCTCATGAAGTTTTTTACTGTAAGGTCGCGAAGGTGTATCATAGGTGTTTAACATTATAACAATATTGTCTGTAGATGTAAACCTACATGCCCATAGCATGTGCTATTTCGGCATGAGTGTTTGAAAAATTTTGTCCTCGTATGCGATCAAAGTGTCGGCTAAGAGTTACAAATCTTACTCCGTCTGAATCCGGAGATGATCGTATAGTGTTTAAAATCTTACTCATTTCAGGCCATGGATGATCTTGAAATTTTTCAAGTATCAATTTTTTAGCAAGCGGAGTAAGATTCTTGATACTGAATTCTTCAGGTGAATCAAGATAGTTGACATTTACAGGCAATCTTAACTCAGCGGCCCATGCTAGTAGTTCATCAAGATAAAAAATATTCATGATACTAATAGTTGGCATGATACTGATTTTTAGATTTGGCAAAGAAAGATCTACCAATTTACGAATGTTCGATGTTACCTGCTGCCATGAACCACCGCGTTCTAGATCAAATCGTGCTCCTACATTGTCAATGCTAAAATGTATATCAACATGTTGGAAATGTTTCCAGTGTTCAACAAGATGATCAGGGTATATAGATCCGTTACTGTTGTAATGTAATCTTATGTGGGTGGCATGGCCATGTTCTATTGCCTGTGACACTAGTTTGTATAACGGCTTGATTAAAAATGGTTCGCCTCCATACATATCAATATTGGTCAATGATGGCAGCAAATCGGATATTTCGTCCATGACCTTGTTATCTGATTCGGCCCAATTGATAGATTTTACAGGAGATATCCCAGTGATTGATTTTATTTCTTGTGCAAACAATGAACTGGAAATTGGGCTACATATACGACATTTAAAATTACAAGTATTTCCCGGGGCAAGATCTAAACTGACAATTTCAGGATCGTCCAGATGCTTGGTCAGCAGATCTTTCTTTGATAATCTCATATGCATAATGCGGTTACTGGTCATCCCGTGATCCTCAAGATTCCAACAATGATCGCATCCTGATACTTTTTCTCCGGATAACAATTTTTGTCTAAGTTGTGTATAATCCTGATTGTAGAACAAATGATTGATTGATTGGTCAATGACATTTCCCACTGTATTTTTATAGACACAACATGGTCTGGCGTCTCCAGATTGATCAATCCTCATGTGAGACCAGGGCATAGGGCATACAGTCGCCGGCAATATAAAATTGACGGACATAGGGTTGGTATCAGTTATATCTACTTGTATTGACTGGAATGAAGCATTATCTCCGGAGTTTTTAGAAGCGATAAGATCAATCTTAGATTTGATATCAAATGTGGTACATAACAACACAAAAAAATTAGATACATCTATCAATGTCGTGGCTTGATATAAATGTTCTAGTAATTGATCAGATATATTGTGTTCGGTATAAAATACCAATCGATCATTGAGAGAAAATTCTTGTTGATGATATTGTTGTAAAATTTTATATGCCTGTGATGGGCTAACTGTGAGATCAGCCAGATCGATAAAACATTTTATTGAATATTTTTTAGATAAATCATGTTTTAGTTGATCGGCGGTGATTGCAATCATAGATTCTGATAAATTTTTAACAGCAGCTTGTTGTCGTAGAATTCTGATTCAATGTTGGTAATCTGATCAGTGACGATCTGATCCACAGACTCAAACTTAATCTCGCCAGGAGCCATATCTGTGTCCACAGCTGAGTTTTTGTTAGGGATCAAAGCCATCTCTCTGAGGCTGTAGTCCTTGATGTAGGTTTCTTTGATGAAGTTGGCTTCTTCGTATGAAATCTCAATGTCTAAATTTACACGAACATGCATTCTGGGTGCAAGCACTGCGGCTGCATTATCAATAATGTTGGCCAGTCCCAACACACGGTATCTGGGTTGGTCTGGCCAAGCATGATACACAGGGTCCCGGCCCCACTCTAACACAGTAAGGCCACGTGCATCGTCGCCGGCATCTGCATAGTTGTGCGGAAAGCAGTTACCAATGTAGGTGATGTTCTTCTTGGTCTGGCGTTTGTGGAAGTGTCCAGTGAACACATGTTCAAAATTGTTAAAGTCTTCTCGTCGCACTTCGCCGTGATCCGGCATCTCTACCATGGCATTCATCAAGTATCCGGGCAGTTCAAAATGCCCAAACATGTACTTGCCCTTCAGACGAGAGATACGCTTGTGATCGTCACCAACCAGCCAAGGAGCAATAACCACATTACCACTGGAAAACCAATCGTTACAAATTTCAACATTGGGGAGGTGGCGTGCCCATTCAACACTTTGAATATCACGCTTGTCCCTATAATATAGATCGTGATTTCCAGGAATAAAATATACTCGATCAAAGTTGGCATTCATGTGCTCCAGCGCCCTGAGGCTGTAGTTTAGTGTGACGATGTTGAGACTGGCTCGGTTGTTGTGCCAGTCACCTAGGAACATGCAGGTCTCGCAACCTTCCTCTTTTGCCTTAGCAGTAGCCCACTTTACAAAGTTCAAGCAGTCCTCATTGTGAGTGGTGCTGTTGGATTTGAGTCCAAAGTGGATGTCTGTGAAGATCGCGGCTTTGCGGAATAAGTTCATGGGGTATAAAGTAGTTTTTTTAATTGTACACTAGTTGTAGGGAATATGTCAAGACCATGACATCGGATTTCATATCCTAATTCTCTTAATCTGTATTGTATCCATACTTCACTGGGCAAAGGTAACGGATCCCATACCATATCTTTATCGGTCAACGTCGAATCAATGATCTGATTACAGATGCTGTCCTGGTTGATATATTTTTGTAATTTGATATTTTGTTCATGATACGGCAATAAGTTACTGATAGGCTGCCGAATATCCAATTGTAAAAAATCTACCAAGTCAATGATAGTATTCTCAAAATCATGTAGTAAATTTTTTATAAAGACATAACGGCAGCGCGGTGATTGCCATCGATCTGGAAAATACCATTCTACCTGTGATCTCCAGGCTGGTATAAGATACAAACTTAGAAATTCTCGTCGTATCCATTGATCAATATTCTCAATCGAAGTTCCTGGTGCAATAGGCCAATTATCGTATAATGTTTTTATATCTACACGAAATTCAAGGGGATTACTCCATACATGTAACCACCAGTCATCCCAAATTTTGTAAACCCAATTGTTTATGTTAAGTAACACCGAATCAGAGTCTGGATAACAAATAATTATTTTGTCAACTGATTGTAAAATCTCATTCAGTTGATCACTTAGTGATTCGTTTTCTTTGGTTTTTGCGTGTAGTCTAACAAACTGATTATGCTCATCTTGTTGCAAATATTTACGCCAGCTTTGCATACCCGTCAAGTAGTATCCTCTGGAATGATGACTATTGCCATTTTTGCCAAAGGGAGATATCAGATCGTCAGACGAACATATTCCGGCCAAACACCATTGTAAATAAGTGCCATATGCCCCGACATTATATATTATAGGAACGGTCATTTTTTAATGTACTTACAATCCAGCTGCTAACACTTTAAAGAATAGATCAATCACATTGGGTGATATAACTTCTGATCATTGACGGTTGTTGATCAATCCAAAATTTGATAAAATCATAAGTGACCATTGGTCCAGGAAATCCTAAATGGCTTTGTATTGTTTGATAAGTTGATTTGAATTTTGTAGAATTTATAAAGTCGTTAAAAAATACTGTTAGCAGTCTTGAGTCTACGATATTTTTATATGTGATTTCCTTGTCACAATCGCCAGGCATTACAAATTTCGGAACACCATCGGGAACAGAATTTTTAAATTCTCCCAACCACTCAATGAGAGCTTGATCACCATGTGTTTTTGGCAAAAATCTTATAATTTTACAATTCTCAAAAGCATCAAGTATCATTTGTACATGATGATCTCGATACAGGTGATTTGAAAATAATAAACAATCCATCTTTGACCAGTTTGTTGACTTTGATGACAATATGTCTGCAATATCATAAAAAAATTGATTATCAAATCTTAGCTGATTGATTTGCAACAGTTTGTTTATATGTTTTTGGTCAGATGATTCAAATATCACTTTTCCTCGGTGGTTGATGCCTTTAAATTTTGCTCCAGTTTCGACATAGTGAAAATTTATAATACTAGCCAGCAAATCTCCAGCCCCGCCGGGTGGATATACTATCCAGGTGCAACGATCATCGGGCCCAAAATCAACGCCATCAACAAATATTTCAATATTTGGGTTATAATGTATCATTCATCTAACGTGCTTATAACCGGCCCGGACATGGCGGCCATACCAGCTTTGCCTGAATTCTGGCGGGTCCAGCTAGGATTGAGACCATTCATCTCCAAGATGTCGTCGCGTATGTTCTGATTTTTCTTTTCAATGTTCAAGATACGAGTGAATGAGTTGGTGATAGCAGCAGTGTAATATGCAAATGGGTTCTGTGATTTGGATTCATCAAACTGCAATCCAATCTGGCTCAACTGCAACAACGCCTGTCCGCGCATCTCTTCATTGTAGGTATATCCACGCCAGTTGGATCTAGTAGCATAACGTTCGCACAGCTTCATGAACATGGTGGCCAGCTTGCGGGTCATTTCTCCGTGATCCTTGGAGAACTCTCCAGTTTCAAGATCACCGCGCCAATGACTACGACCCACCATGAAAGGTGCTTTTTCTTCGTCTATCCGGTAGTGTTCAAATGGTGGAAAATTCAATCTCACATGATTCATGCTCAATACAGGAACATCTAATAGCTCAGCCAATGGATCATCTTCTTCCACTGCGTCATCAAGATCTAGTATATCTTCCAGACGTTTGCGTTTGGCTTTGGCTTCTGCTTTGGTTATTTTCTTTGGAGCCATGGGCACATGATCCCACACAGTGATGCGAAAAACTATGTCTGTGTTGGGAATTTTTTTAGGATCTACAATCTCACCAGTCTCGCGTTTGATGCGATCTGCACGATTGCGGCGTGCTTCGGCTATGGTTCGTTGATTGATCTTGACAAGACTGGGTAAGATGATATCAAATTGATGATCTGCCACACGGTCTCGGTACCAGCAGTAGTTGTTTTTGCTTAGATGTATTTCTTTGAGGATATCTCTGTTGTTGAGATAGTTAACACGGGGGGCTGACTTTGGTAATAAAGACATGAATTCTCCTGATATATATTTATTGTAACAGATTCTGCAGGTTTGTCAACCTTTATATAAAGTATGCAGTTTTTCCACCTGCTAAATAAGATACAGGAACAAAAATGGCATACGATCCCAATCAAGCAGGACTGTTTAACAAGCTGATACAAAGTGGCCTAAACACGGCCAATGCAGCCTTGCAGGCCGGTATTACTTCTACAAAAGATTTTGCATTAGGAAACAACGGAAATCTCGGTGGGCTGATCCCCGGAGCCAATGCTGTGCCGGCAACTGCCCAATCTGTATTCCAGTCTGTGAATTTTGCAGAAACTGTGTCTGGCCAACCCACACAACTGGCAGCAGCAGCCATTGGCGCTGCACCACTTTTTACACCACAAACTATAGAGATCCAACCGAGACCGGTTGCTGGACTAGATCTCACAGCCACCAGCCCGTTTGCTGCGTTTACTCAAGCACAGGCTGTGCCCCGTCCAACATTGGCAGCCGAGGCAGCACCCAGTCCTACTGCATTCTCGGCCACAGACCCTAGAGTAACTGTGTTTGGTCCTCCACCAATTGTTTCTACAGTGCCGGATAATATTCCAAGAGTAGAAGTTAATGGAGTTGGACAGGTGCCCACAACAGATACTGGGTTTATACAAGCACCCGGCGAACTAGGTCGTGGAACTGCTGCTCCCGAAGTGGTCACAGCGGCACAATTAGGAACCCAGGCATTTCCAACAACTGTTAATCCAGCATTGGCCGAACCGGCACCAGTTCTAAATATACAAGCGCCAGGCGAACTAGGTCGTGGAACTGCTGCCCCCGAAGTAGTCACAGCAGAACAATTAGGAAGTCAGACATTTCCAACAACTGTTAATCCGGCATTGGCTGAACCAGCACCGCAACCGACCATATACAATGTTCAAGCACCCGGAGAACTAGGGCGCAGTACCTCTGCTCCGAGCCCAGCAGACGTCAATACAGCCGGATTACCGATACGTAACGAAGAAGGGCAAGTGGTGCAGGGTATTCGTATGAATCCCGAAACTGGAGAAACGTATTACACTGAACCACCATTTGACCCGGCCAATCAGAGTCAAGCCGAAGCCAATCGTCTAGCAAATCAACAGGCAGCTGCCGAAGCCAATACTATCCAGCAGGCCACTCTACAATCAACTTACAAACAACCCGGCAATAATGACTGGCGATTCCGTATCAGCTTGGCCGAAAATTCCAATTATCTTTACAGTCTTATTAATAATTCGGAAAAAGGTGGCGGAGCCGGTGCTGCAAATCCGGGACCGGGCATACTGGCACCATTGGCAAACACCGGTGGAGTTGTATTTCCTTACACTCCGAGTGTGACTTCGTCATATCAAGCTAGATACAATACCTATGAGTTGGTGCATTCAAATTATCGCGGCGCTTTTTATCAGAGCAGTTATGTTGGCGACATAAACATCCGTGGAGTATTCACAGCACAGGATACCACAGAAGCTGCTTATATGTTGGCAGTGATACACTTTTTTCGTTCAGTGACCAAGATGTTTTACGGTCAAGACGCACAACGCGGTGCGCCTCCACCACTGGTATTCTTGACAGGCCTGGGCGATTATCAATACAATCGACACCCTGCGGTGGTAACACAGTTTGATTACACATTGCCCAATGATGTGGATTATATCCGAGCAACCAATCCTAATAATTTTGGTACTGATCTATTGAACAGGCGTACTCCTACTGCTGCGTCGCCTGTTAAATCCATAAGCGCAATTGGTACTAGACTTTTAAACTCTCTACTGACAGCTGGCGCAGAGTCGGGGCCACCGGCTCGGGCGCCTATCACTAACTCGGTGACCAACACGGCTAGAGCCACATATGTGCCTACCAAGATAGAGATCAGTGTGACTCTAATGCCTATGCAAACACGTGATCAAGTAAGCAAACAGTTTAGTTTGCAGGGATTTGCCAATGGCAGCTTACTAAGCGGAGGATTCTGGTAATGGCCACATATGACACCACCAGCCCGTATTATAATACACCATTTACACAGTTCTATCTGGACAAGATGGTCAATAGACCCATCCCCATACAGAATGACGATTTGACTTTTACTATCAATCTAACATATCAATATCGCCCAGACTTGCTGGCCTTTGACCTTTATGGATCACCATCATTGTGGTGGGTATTCTATCAACGCAACCCTAACACTTTGACCAAACCACCGTTTGATTTTGCTGCCAACACATTTATCTATCTGCCCAAGATCAGCACATTGAAAAACGTATTGGGATTCTAACACATGGCTACCAAATTACCAGCAGCTACTCAGTACTCATATCCCAGAGTGGAGGTCAATGGTGTTGGCAACACCGGAGTTGAAACAGTAACCAAACAAGCGGAAAAAAATGCTGCCGACAACGCGCAGGTCCTGGTACAACCACAGGCCAATGTGCTGGATAAATTCAACAGCTATACCTATCAAGCATCGGTATATCTCATGAGTCCACCGCAATATCGTAATCTATTAGATAGTGCAGATAGAAATATTCCCGATGCCCAACTATTGTTCCAGAGCGGCGGCACCGGCGGCAAAGGCAACAAGTTCTTTGACAATGATTTTTATATAGACAGTATAACCTTAGAAAATGTTCTAGCTGGCAAACAAACACAATCAGCACACATGACCACCACGTTGAAATTCACAGTGACCGAGCCCATGGGCATAACTTTGCTAGATCGATTGAAAGATGCGGTTGTTGATTTCTCTCCAACTGATGCGTCGGGCAGAGTAAATTTCAGCGCAGCTCAGTTTCTCATGGTCATACGATTTTTTGGCTATGATCAAAATGGAAAATTAACTGCGCCAGGCATACCCGAAATGGCCGGAAATACCATCAAGCCCAGAGCTGTGATAGAAAAATATATTCCATTCTTGATCACAAAAATCAATTGGAGCGTGGGCACTAAACTGGTCACTTATGATATCGAAGGTGCGCCTGTGGGACAAACCACAGGCGGTAGCATCGGGCGAGGAACTGTGCCATTTGATATCCAGATCACAGCCGGGACGATAGATGAATTTTTTGGAGGCAATGTAAGATTGCTTAATCAAGAAACCGGCGAAGAATATCAGTCTGATGCTCCACCAAATGCTGCTGCTGCACCCGGTACTATCAACCAAAAAGTCACCCGCGGCATAATGACTGCATTAAATCAATTTCAACAAGATTTAGTCAAGAGAAATATCTACACTATCGCTGACACATATGAAATTGAGTTTGTGGATGCAAATGAGATCAAGCAAGCGATATTGCAATTGCCTGTTGACAAAGTTGATAAGAAAACTTCAAATTCAGGACAGCCGGCAACTGTATCAGCTGCCAGCTTGGACTCAAACAAGGTTGTAACAACTCCGGCCAAACGGTCATTACCTATCACAGCAGGGCAGTCACTCACACAGGTGATTGACTTGATCATACGCAATAGTTCATATATCAATGGTCAAGCTGCGGTAACTAACAATCCCGACGGTTCACCGGATCCTGCAGAAAAGCCACCGCAGAACCCAATGAAGTGGTTCATGATCTCATATTCTGCCAGGCCAATAGGTGACAAAATTGATCCCAAGCGCAATGACTATGCTTACAATATAAAGTATACCATTACAAAATACGAAGTACCAAACTTTGACAGCACATATTTTCCAGTAGCTGCGTATCCTGGGCTGCATAAAGAATACAAATATTGGTTCACTGGGGAGAACACCGCAGTTCTAGATTATTCTGCCAGCTACGATGCCTTATACAACATAACAGTTAGTGGTACCAAACCCGGCGACTCTGCACAAGATGCACGACGTAGATTGCTGACCAGCAGCGCAAGAGACATAGCCAAATATGCTTATAGTCCTCGCAGCACACAAGGTGTGGGCTATGGCGATGGCAAAAGCAATGAATCCAGTGCCAATGCTGCTGAATATCTTTACAGCCCAGACACATTGCACAGTTCAAGATTGAGGATTGTTGGTGATCCTGCTTGGATACAGCAAGGTAGTTTGTTTAAACCTATTGATCCGGCCACATTCAAAGCCGAAGCCAAGTTGGGATTCATGCCCGACGGTACTATCTCTTTTGACAGTGCGCAAGTTCTGTATGAGATCGCATGGCAACGCCCCGAAGACTATGATATCAAAACAGGACTAGCAGATCCCTATGCAAAAACATTTAAAAAATATGGGCAGAGAGAACCATTACAAAGCAATATCTATCAGGCATTGAAAGTGGTCAGTGAGTTCCGTGGCGGCCGATTTGAACAAACTATAGAAGGAGCATTGTATTTGTACAGCAAACCACAGGCATCAATCACTGTGCGGCTGGGAGAAAATGAATCCAATGCTGAAACAAACAAACTGGCACGACAAGGCAACCCACAGGCACAAACTGCATCACAGTCAGCAGCGGCTGCAAACAGTGGAGGCAGTCTCACAGCGTTTGGGTCCGGTGCAAACAATCCATCATTGACATCGGCTGCTGCCGGCGTGTCAGGAACTGTAGCAGCACCACCGCTTAATACAACAACAACAAACGGTTCTCCAGATTCGCCAGAAACCGCTGCGGCGCAATCCGCTGCAAACTCTGTGCCTAACGTAGTTTCTTCTCGACCGTCAACTCCGGTAACTAGTAATGGGCAAACAGTTGGGGTTGGTGGATACGGATTCGGTATTCGCGCACCAAATGTATTACCACCCGAAGGAAGAACGACATTGAATGAATTACAAGCTGGTGCTCAAAATACACCACCTCAACTTACACGTATAGACGCATAATGGCACAGAATAATCCACGCAGCAGAGGAAAATCACGCAATTATAAATTTGATCGCGGTGGCATACCAGCGGAGTTTGGCCCGTTTACCGGTGTGGTCAAATCCACAACAGATCCAACTCGAGCAGGTAGGCTGCAAGTGTTTATCGACGCATTCAGCGATGGTGGACCCGGAGCCGAGGACGATCCTACCAAATGGACCACAGTGAGTTACATGCAACAGTTTGGCGGATCAACACCACCACAACCAGCAGGTGGCACCACTGGTTCCTACGGTAGTTACACAGGAAATGAAAACAGCTATGGCATGTGGTTCACTCCGCCGGATGTGGGAATCACAGTACTGTGTGTATTTGTAAATGGCCAACGAGACCAAGGATACTACATTGGCACAGTGCCCGAACAGGGATTGGGCAGCATGTTGCCGGCCATTGGTGCCAGCTCTAGATATATTATTGACGATAAGAATGTCAGGCAAAAAAAGTATTTTGCCAATGCTCCATTGTTACCAGTGACCGAGATCAATGTCAATAACAATGAAATTTTTAACAGTCCAACATTTTTCAATCAACAGAAACCGGTGCATAGTTATGTTGCCGCAGTGCTTTTCCAGCAAGGACTAATCAACGACCCCGAACGTGGTCCCATAAGAAGTTCTAGCCAGCGAGAAACACCCAGCGCGGTATTTGGTGTAAGCACTCCCGGCCAACCAATCTATCAAGGTGGTATGAAGCCTGATGACATCCGTCAAAAAATAAACGACGGGAGTATTACACCCGGGCAAGCACAGGTCATAGGCCGAGTAGGCGGTCATACTCTGGTAATGGATGACGGTGACTTGGAAGATAACAATCAACTATTCCGATTGAGAACCAGTAAAGGTCATCAGATCACTATGAGTGATAGTGGAAACTTCTTCTACATTGTTCATTCCAATGGGCAGACTTGGTTGGAATTTGGTGCAGAAGGCACAGTGGATGTGTATGCTACCAACTCTATCAACATGCGTACCGCAGGGGACATAAATTTCCATGCCGACAGAGACATCAACATGTTTGCCGGTAGAAACGTACAGATCAAAAGCAACAACCGTATGCAGTTGGAAAGCATGGGCAGCATGGTACTAGATGCACAACAAGACATAACCATGTACAGCAAAGCCACCATTGGTGTCAAAGCCGACGGCGCACTGACCATCAACAGCGCATCAGGCAGCTGGGGTAGCGGAAGTGAGTTAATAGTCACCGCGGATCAAATTGATCTCAATGGCCCAGCAGCTGGTCGTGTGGCTACCCCCAATCCCATAACCAAAACTATTTTTGATGACGTACAATTCAAAACCAGCACAGGCTGGGTGACCAACGCTGACAATCTAACCAGCATTTGCAGCAGGATAACCACTCATGAACCATATCCATATCATAACACAGGTGTAGATGTCCCTCCGTTCGAGTTTGAACCTGGACAACCCGATCCACCACCGGGTGCAGTACCAGTACCACCTAATGTAGAACTTGGAAGGGTAGCATAACATGGCCGGATTTACATTTAATTTACCCAATGGACAGGTATTCTCACTCAAAGGTCCGTCGGGCCTTGACTTTGCCCAGGCCAAAGCCATCTTTGACCAACAAGCTGCCACAGGATCGTTAGTGGGACTCAAGCCCGGCGATGTACTAAGTGCAGCTACACAGGCCCAGGGTGGATTACAAAGTGCGCAGGCTGCAGTGGGTCAGGCATTAAGTGGTGCCACTGGTGCCCTAGGCGCTGGCATCCCTGGTGCTACTGGTATCCTAGGCAGTGTATCAAAAAGTCTTGCCAGTGTAGGAGGAGCGTTGAGTGGTAGTCTTTCTGCAGGAGTAACAGGACTCACAGGTGCTATTGGCCCGGCAGTATCTAAACTACAAGGCGCACTTACTGGTGCCGCCGGTGGAATCACTTCGTTAGCTACCACTGCTATTGGAACTCTTAACAAAGCTATATCAGGGGGAATTCCCACCGGCTCACCAATCAATACTGCTGATTTTGCCAAACAGATTCCGGCATTGGGATCAGTTGGCAGTCTGAGCACACCGGATGTGACCGGACTGTTGGCCCAGACGAAAAATTTAGTAGGGCAAGCAGCAGATAAACTGAGCAATTTTAAAGGTGTGGGATCGTTTGGGCTTAACGTGCCACAATTAGAAACAGCAGGAATTCTTAAACCTGGAACATCGGCTTTACAAACTGCTAGCGGCGCCTCATTGAGAGACATGCTCAAAAGTGCATCTGCATTTACAGGAAAACTAGGAATAAAAAGTGCAGATGCCTTGTTGGCCAATGCTCCTGCTCAGGCACAGATACAACAAGATCTGATGGTTAAAGGCCTAGCTGGTCTGGCAACTCTTGGTGTTCCAACTGGAATCCTCAGCGGTCCTGCTACAGGCGCCGTTGCTGTATTAGCAGCCAAGAGTGTGAGTAATGCCGTATCTTGGCTCAAAGGGACACCTGCTGCTGCTGGTATTCCAACATCGGCTGCAACTGCTGCTGCTGCTATCGCGCCTGGAGTGACCAACGCCGACGCTGCCCGCATGAGCGCATATGCAGTGAATCTCACACAAGAAAAAGTTCCACAGGTGTTCAAAACACAGGTCACACCAACACCTGCAGAAAACACATCCAATCGAGATACAGTGACTGCTGCCACTGATGGGCAGTTAGATCCCAAAATTCCGCCACCCACCTTTACCAAAAAAGACAGTGACCCTGTCACCGGCAGCAAACGTGATGCGATCACTGCCGGATTTGACGCATCAATAACTGCACTTGAAACTTCAAATGCACGATTTGAAACTCTCTTAGGAAATGTGCAAGTATTAGAAAATCAGCAAGTGATTACTCAACAACAATTTGATAGTGTTGCAACTGAATGGAAAGCTGCGGCAGCATATGCCGACAATGCAAGAAAAACCATTATTGATCCTGCGTTTGCGTTGTACGAGGCTGCGGTATCGTCGTATAGTCCAAGTCTAGCAGAACGTTCGGTTAGCTTGATAGGAGTAAGAAACAGTACATCTCCGGTAAGATTGCAATTTTATCAATTGACATCGGAAATTAACTCAGCACAACGTGTTCTGCTTATTCGGGCCACGGGTCTACAGACCAGAATCAAAGAATTAAAGAAACGCATCTCTACCAATGTCAGCTGATTTTTACCGGTAAATACTGTATGGCACAAACATTCATAGGGTTCAACACAATCAATCAGTTCAAGAAATTCACCTTGACTGATTATCCACTGATCAAACAAGATCTTTTGAATGCATTCAACATACGTCAAGGCGAACTGCCGGGCCGACCAGAATACGGCACCTTGTTGTGGAATTTCTTGTTTGAAAATCAAGTGGAAGAACTGCAAAACAACATAGTAGATGAAATACAACGTGTGGCCGGTGGCGATCCTAGAGTATTCATTTCAGACATACAAGTGTTTCCACAAGAAAATGGTATCCTAATCCAGCTGGAACTGACCATCACTCCCTCAACAGACGCATTACGGTTGTCTATATTCTTTGATATAGTGACTCGACGAGCTAGTTTTATTTAGGTATAAACTACGCAGTTTTTTGTGTCCATAAATAAACAATAAGGCACAAAAGGTCAAAACCAATGGCAACAACAACTAGACAAACAGCAATCTTCGGAGTAGAGGACTGGAAACAAATCTACCAGACCTATCGCGAAGCTGACTTCCAAAGCTACGACTTTGAAACTCTGCGAAAAAGTTTTGTTGATTACCTGCGCCTATATTACCCTGAAACATTCAACGATTACATTGAAAGCAGCGAATTTATTGCTCTACTAGACGTGATGGCATTCATGGGGCAAGCACTGGCCTTCCGTACTGATCTCAACACACGGGAAAATTACATGGACACTGCTGAACGTAGAGATTCAGTAGTTCAGTTGGCAAACTTGGTCAGCTATACTGCTAAACGTAATACAGAAGCACAAGGCCTGCTCAAAGTATTTTCAGTGGTCACAACAGAGAACGTCACAGACTACAATGGTGTGAATCTCAGTAACGTCACAGTAGATTGGGCAGATCCTACCAATCCAGACTGGCAAGAACAATTTACCACCATCATCAATGCAGCATTGGTTGATACTCAACGGGTGGGTCGTCCGGGCAACCGCCAGACTATCTTGGGTGTGCGCACCGATGAATATGGCATCAATCTGGTACCGGGCTTTTTGCCGGTGATACCTTATACTGCCACAGTAGATGGCATCACCATGCCTTTTGAGGCTATGACCAGCACGTCTATTGGCGAAAACTATCTATACGAACCCAGTCCTAAACCCAATCAAGCATTCAACATATTGTTCCGCAATGATCAACTGGGATTTAACAGCAACAACACCGGTTATTTTTTCATGTTCAAACAGGGTGTGCTACAGAATCAAGACTTCAACTTGGCCGAGCGTATTTCTAACCGTACTGTGAATATCAACATTGATGGTGTCAATCAAGAAGATCGTTGGTTGTTCCAGTTGGATAATGTGGGCAACATCAATCGTGAATGGCAGTATCAGGAAAACATTTACTCAGCTTCTGCAGAACAGATCGGAAGCAGCCTACGTCCTATATTCACTGTGACCAGCAGAGCCAATGATCAGATCACATTGGTGTTCGGCGACGGCGTATTCAGTGAAATTCCAGTTGGTACATTCCGTTGCTATGTTCGTGCATCTAATGGATTGCAGTACATCATCAATCCTGAAGAAATGCAATCGGTCAGCTTGCCCATCAGTTATATCAGTCGTAACGGCAATCTTGAAACTGTGACTTTCACTTGTGGCATCACACAACCTGTGAGTAATAGCCAATCACGCGAACCAATCGCACAGATCAAACAACGTGCACCGGCACAGTATTACACACAAAACAGAATGGTCAATGGTGAAGATTACAATCTTTTCCCATATACTCAGTATAACTCCATCCTCAAAAGCAAAGCAGTGAATCGTGCCAGTATCGGCACCAGCCGCTATCTTGATCTAGTGGATAACACTGGCAAATACAGTAGTACCAATACCTTTGGCAGTGACGGTGGCCTGTGGGAACAAAACATATTGCCCACAATACTATTCACCTGGAACACCAGAAATGAAATCGCAGACGTTATAACCAATCAGGTGCAACCACAATTGCTTTCGCCTATTGTAAAACAATTCTATTATGCAAATTTCCCTCGTCAAGCGGTCAATACAGGAACCACAGCATTAAGCACTTGGCAACAGAGCACCACGTTGGCAAATCAAACCACTGGTTTCTTCCGTAACAGCACAGTGACTAGTACCTGGCCCAGCGGCACCCCAATTCCAGTGGGCAATGTGGTTGGTACTACAAATCCGTTCTACTTTGTTACACCGGGCGCATTGATCAAATTTGTTTCGCCCACTGGATATTACTTTGATCGTAACAATCGATTGGTACAAGGATCTCCTACTCGGTCTGATGAAACATTGGAAATCTGGGCCAGCCCGTTACAAGTTATAGGTGATGGGTACAACGGAGGGTTGGGCAATCTTCCATCCGGCGCAGGACCGATCACATTGAACAATTTTGTGCCTACAGGTGCTATCGTTGATAGTATTATTCCTTTGTTTGTGACAGACTTGCCGTTGTCTCTAGAAACAGCTATCAGTGAGCAGATCGTGTTGTATCGCAATTTTGGATTGGGATATGATAATGATGGATCTGTGACAGGAACTCCGTATTCGTGGTATCTGATCACCAGCACTAACTTGGATCAAGATGCTGCTTGGAGCCAAACAGTACCGGGGTTGGCTGGTAATCAAAATGGTGTTAATACAGATGCCAGTTGGATGATACAGTTTGTCACAGTGAATCAAAGCTACACAATCACTTTCCGTGGATTACAATACAATTTTGGATCTGTACTGCAGACCCGATTCTTCTTCTATGACGGCCAACAAGTTTATGACAGCCGCACTGGCACAGTGGTCAAGGACTATATCAATGTACTAGCAGTCAATACACAACCGGATTCTACTGCGCATCTACCAGGTGATATCCCGATGACCATCATCGGCCAACCAGTTGAAAGTGATGGATATGTGGATGACTTCCAGGTACTAGTCAGCTATCGAGATTCAGATAGTGACGGAATCCCAGACAACCCAGACTTTTTTACAGAAATAGTTGCCCCTGCAACAAATGCAAATGAGAAACTGGTGTTCTTGCAGCAGACTGTGGATTTTGACAATCTGCAACGCTATCTGTTGGTAGAACAAGGACGAGTAAATTCTGACTACGCTACAATTGATGACATCGAACTGGTCAAGAGTGAATGGTCTCCAGGACAGGTATTCTATGCTTATAGCCAAGACACATTCTACGAACTCAGTATTTCGGTAACCGGAGTACGCACATTGGTAGAAGTGTCAGGATGGATAGCACGGGTTGGCCGTCAGAGCCTGTACTATCAGTATCGTCACAACTCGCCATTGACCAACAGGATAGATCCGGGCACTACCAACATTATTGATCTGTACGTGGTACCCCAGGCCTATTACACCTCTTATCAAAATTGGATCAGAGATACTACCGGCACAGTAACACAACCTGATCTACCTACCATTGATGAACTGAACACAGCATACCAAGGGCTGCAGAATTACAAAATGATCAGCGACAACATTATCTTGAACCCGGTGATATTTAAACCAATGTTTGGTATGAAAGCAGCACCTGAACTTCGTGCTACCATCAAAGTTATTCGCGCTTCTAACAGTACAGCCAGCACCAGCGAAATCAAGAGTTCAGTTGTGGCCGAGATGAATACTTATTTCAGCATTGACAAATGGAATTTTGGAGACACATTTTATTTCTCTGAGCTGGCAGCATATCTACACCGTATGCTAGGAACCATCATCAGTTCAGTGGTATTGGTACCATTGAATTCGCAAAAGTATTTTGGTGATTTATATGAGGTACGGTCGGCGCCAAATGAGTTGTTTGTTAATGCAGCGACCATTGACAATATTGAAGTGATTGAAGCACTTACCAGTACCAACTTGCGCACTGCACCTGGTAGCGGAGTAATTTAATGGCCACTATACGTTCGGTAGATTTACTCCCACAGATTTTTCAGACTGATACCAACAAGCAGTTTCTAGCTGCCACATTGGATCAACTCACACAAGAGCCAAAGTTCAAGCAAACACAAGGATATATCGGGCGAACAGTAGGTCCCGGTGTGGATCCCAATGACAATTATGTGGTAGAACCAGATGCTGTCAGAACCGATTATCAACTTGAACCCGGTGTGGTCAGTTTGGTTCCTGATACAAATACTATTAAAAATGCCATCACCTATCCGGGCATCAATGATGCGGTGGGATTCAGTGGTGGGGATAGTGCCCGGCCTGACCGACTGTATGAGAGTGAATATTACAGCTGGGATCCGTTTGTAGATTTTGATACCTTTGTGAATTTCAGCCAGTATTTCTGGCTGCCGGCTGGGCCCGATGCAGTAGATGTACAAGCAGCCGCTATCCCCACCACTGACAGTTTTGATGTCACACGTGAAAATGGAGTCTATACATTCTCAGGAGTAACCGGTGAAGATCCGGTGATTGATCTTGTACGTGGTGGCAGCTACACATTCCAGATAGCACAGAACACTAAAGAAACTGTGAATTATCGTGTGGGCAATTCAGGAACATCTGCATACCTATTGGATGGATTGCGCAATCCTGATCTTACACTTGTGCGTGGTAACACCTATGTGTTTAACTTAACATTTGTCGGCGACTTTCCATTCTGGATCAAAACAGCACCGGTCACTGGAGTGGGCGATGTGTATGATACCGGAGTCACAAGAAATGGTGCCGTGACCGGCTTGGTTACCTTTACTGTGCCACAGGACGCACCCAATACATTGTATTATGCCAGCCAAACACAGATGAACATGCAAGGTACCCTTAACATCGTGGATGGTGTGTCGGGCACAGGACCAGGATTTTGGATACAGGCCTTCCCGGGTGTGAATGGGAAAGATCCAAGCAACCCAAACATCAGTTCAAGAGATGTGTTGGGTGTGTCAGACAATGGAACTGACCTCGGTACAGTAGTATTCAACGTACCACAAAAAACTGCACAGAATTTTTATTATTCATTGACCTCGTTTGGAGTAAATTCCAATGGTCTGGTGATTACTCCTGTTGATATAATTTGTGATCTTAAATTTGATCAGGTCAATAATCAACCAGTGGATCAGTTCTTGGCCACATATGGCGGCATTGACGGAACAGCCAATCTCAACGGCCGCACATTGGTATTCACTGAGCCTGTGACTGATGCTGAAGCCGGTGGCTGGCAAGTGAATACGTTCTTTGATCCATTGACCGAGACCAGTTCAAACAACGGATTAGTAGGCAGCTATGATACCACATTCTTCAGCCAGTCATCACCTGTGCCTCCTGAAGATCGTTATCAGCTGTGGCAGATCAACTATGTGACTGTTGATCATTACACCTACATGACTTTGTCTAAGATCTCGGATATTCCGGTGCTGAACAAATTCACAGCAAGATATGGGATACAATACAGCAATACCCAATGGTATAAAACCGCAGCTGGTGTATTTGAACGCATTCCTTTGCTGACCGCTGCACAAGATATATTGTATTATCAAGACGGCACAGATCCGGAGATCTTTGGCCGTATCCGCTTGGTAGAACAAACAGCCAGCACCACTTTGTTTATTGATGCCATCTTGGGCCAGCCATCTTATACTAGCCCAAATGGTGTGGTCTTTACAAACGGACTCAAAGTAAAATTTGTTGGTGATGTGTCACCGGCCACTTATGGCTCGGGAACTTTTCCATTGGTGATTACTGCCGCTCAGCCAGGCAGCAATTATCTCACAACAGCATCCACAGCGGATCTGTATGTTGGAGAAAAGATAGTATTCAGTCAAAGCATTGGCGGCGTCTTGCCCGGAACATACTATGTACAGAGCATAGCAGCTAATGGGATACAATTTAGCATCAGCACACAAAAAGGTGGTGGGGCATATCCATTGGATATCGGCAGTGGCAATGTCACTGCCACAGTGGTCAGCGATTTGGAATATTATGTAAGTGGAGTAGGAACTGCAATTGAGCTGTTACCTCTTGAAAACTTTGTGACTCCTGAATTGTATGTGGTTGATGCCAACGACAGCACAATCTATACAGAACCCGACACAACTGATTATCTTACTATTAATCGTGCTAGCTTGGATCGCAATGCATGGAGCCGTAGTAATCGTTGGTTCCACAC
>Ga0114973_10000775_pt1 | contig 23974 bp, 31 predicted proteins | sample M_140807_MF_Meta_FD_87025 | JGI IMG/M metagenome (GOLD analysis project Ga0114973, IMG submission 87025) | Freshwater microbial communities from Lake Montjoie, Canada to study carbon cycling - M_140807_MF_MetaG | ecosystem: Environmental > Aquatic > Freshwater > Lake | place: Lake Montjoie...
AATGTTAGAAGTGTCTTATAAAGGTTTAGCAAAAGTAACTTTTGAAAATGCTGATTATACAGCAACTTATTATCTTGTAAAATTAACAATATCCTAATATGTTTGGAAATACGGAACACACACTCTGGGTAGAACGGTATAGGCCCGATACTTTAGAAGGTTATGTAGGTAACCAGGCCATTGTTGAAAAGGTGCGCATCTATCTGGATAATGGAGATGTTCCGCATTTACTTCTATATGGTACAGCCGGCACAGGTAAAACTACTTTAGCAAAATTAATTGCTAAAAATATAGATTGTGACTTGATGTATATTAATGCATCAGACGAGAACAATGTAGATACTGTTAGAGAAAAAATAAAAAACTTTGCTAGCACAATAGGCTTTCGTCAATGGAAATTAATTATCCTAGACGAAGCTGACTACTTGACCCCAAATGCGCAAGCTGCACTCCGTAATTTGATGGAAACATTTTCAAAGACTACTAGATTTGTTTTAACGTGTAATTACGTTGAAAAAATTATCGATCCTATTCAGTCAAGATGTCAGGTATTTGGTATTACTCCTCCGTCAAAGAAAGATGTAGCAATACGTGTTAATTCAATACTTCAGCATGAAGGAGTTACGGCGAAACCAGAAGATTTGGTTTCAATTATTAATGCAGGGTATCCAGATATTCGAAGGATACTTAACTCCTGCCAGCGTCAAGTAGTTAATGGTGAATTGAAGATAGATAAACAATCTTTAATCGAAGCCAATTATATGGATAAGGTTATTGAGTTATTATCAGCTAAACCTGATAAGAAACAGTTATTTACTTCAATTCGCCAATTGTTAGCAGATTCTCAAGTTAAAGATTATACATCATTGTATAGACATCTTTATGATAATCTTGATACATTTGCAACAGGGCATATTGCATCAATTATTCTTATCATCGCAGAAGCTCAATATCAAGATTCTTTTGCAGTAGATAAAGAAATTAATGTATGTGCGATGTTTGTTAAAATTATAAATGAATTATATTAAAAAATTATGCAAAAGAAAGTAGCACAACAGCAACAACAAATTGACATTAAAAAAACCACTGCAATTGTTTGTGACAATGCAGAATGTAAAAATGATATATTTATACCAGCTATGAAATTCCGTAAGGTATCAAAGATCATGGCAGGTACAAAAGATGACCAAATCATTCCGGTGCAAGTATTTATATGTACTGCATGCGGCAACATAAACGAAGAATTTGATTTAGATGTATAATAATAGTGAAACGAAAAAAGCAGCTAGCATATTTGATCATATGGCTCATTTAACTGACAGAAAAGTTGGTTGGGATAAATTAAGCGAAGCTGATAGAAAATCATTCACTCCTTATATTGTCAATCGTTGGTTATCTATGAATATGGATTTCGTAGAGTTAATTAATGAATTGCAACGATATACAATAGGTCAAATATCTCCGGCAGAGACTTATAAGTTGTATTATGATATACTTCCTAAGCAAAGACAATTTAATAAGTACATCAAAGGAAAGAAGGCTGATAAATACAATCAGAAGTTAGTAGAGTTACTATCAATGCATTTCGCAGTTTCAGAAAAAGAAGCTATGGAATACATTGATATGTATACTGATAAAGATATTAATGCTCTTCGTGAGATTGTTAAAAAATATGGAAAGACTGATAAAGAAGTTTCAGCGTTACTTAAATCTGAAAAATAATGGGAACACAAACTAAACTTAATTCTGCATTAGAAAGTCTATCCAATACGACAATTGGATTATTAACAACTTTAATCTTTAGTCCAATCATTTATAGTATGGTTGGTATGACTTATACATATAGTCAATTAGGATTAGTAACTGTATTATTTACTGCATTAAGTATTGTACGTAGTTATGTTATTAGAAGATTTTTCAATAAAAAACCAAACTAAGAATGATTATTTCAGTTAGTGGCCGCATAGGATCCGGCAAAGACACGGTAGCAGCTATCATTATGGAATTAGCAAATGATAAGCAATGGGAAGTAAAAAAGTGGGCTGGCAAACTCAAAGAGATTGCCGCTTTACTTACAGGTATACCAAAAGAAAAATTTGAAGATCAAGAGTTTAAGAAAACTAATTTAGGCCCAGAGTGGAACAAACCACTTTATTTAAAAGGCGAACTTATATCTTCAGAGCCAATGACTGTAAGAGATTTATTGCAATTATTAGGTACTGAAGCAATGCGAGACGGCTTACATACTGACACATGGGTTAATGCCTTGATGTCAGAATACAAGACTAGTAACGGGGTGGATACGAAGGCGGATGGCGAAAGTAGCACTGCGGTTGCGGATAAGTTTTGGATTATTACCGACACTCGTTTTCCAAACGAGCTTGCGGCGATTACCCGTTGCAACGGAATAACCATTCGAGTTGATCGAAATTCCGGAAACGATGTAGGCACCAGTCATTCCTCCGAGCGAGCTTTGGATCATGTAACCGATTGGGATCATGTAATTGACAACTCGGGTACCCGAGATGAATTGCGTACACAGGTTTTCAACATTCTTCGAAAACATCGACTCGTTCGATATTCCACTTTGAAATAATTTGGTAGATACAAAAGGTTTATTTATATTTAAGTTATAAAAAATAAAGTAAATGGCTGTATCTCAATTAGGACAATTATTTCGAGCAATAGCGCCCGAGAAAAAAGAAGGCGACAAAACGATATCGTATAGCCAATTTGCAATGTGGTCAACATGTCCACAAAAATGGAAGCTTAGCTATATAGATCGAATTCGCATAGGTGGGCCTTCAATTCATATGTGTTTTGGAACGGCTTTTCACGAAACCATGCAATGGTGGTTGCATGTAATGTTTACCGACTCGGTGAAAGCAGCAGATCGACTCAATTTAAGTGAATGTTTGCATGAGCAAATGATTCAAAATTACATGATGGCAGTTACGGATTTAGGAGGAGAACACTTTTCCACGGCGAGTGAACTGCGAGAGTTTTACGAAGATGGAGTAGCGATATTGGAATGGTTGGTGAAGAATCGTTCTCAATATTTTTCTCCCACAACTCACGAGTTGGTTGGAATTGAAATGCCTTTGTATACTCCGGCAACTGATGCAAATGTAAAAGTGATAATGAATGGGTTTTTGGATATTGTATTGCGAGAAAAACAAACTGGAAAAATAATTATCATAGACATTAAGACGTCGACTAAAGGGTGGAATCAATATGCGAAGGCCGACAAAACCAAAGCGAGTCAGTTGGTGCTTTACAAAGAGTATTTTGCGAAACAGTATGGGTATGATGTAGAAGCAATTGACATTAAGTATTTCATTGTAAAGCGAAAGTTGATTGAAGGGTTTATGTATCCGCAAAAGCGAGTGCAAGAGTTCATACCCGCGTCAGGTAAACCTACGCGTAAAAAATTAGTTACTGAAATTGAAAGATTTATCGAGTCTGGATTCAATGAAGATGGTAGCTATAAAGAAAATGGTGTATTTCCTGCTATAGGAGAAAAAGGGTTGAAAAACTGCAGGTATTGTGAATTTGCAGACAAAGAAGATTTATGTCCAAAAGCAAATCGTTTAAAATGATAAATAGATATAAAATTATGCAGTCAATTCAACAAGATCCTGAATTCATCAAAGTTGCAATTATTGGCTCGAGAACATACGAAAACAAAAAAAAAATTCGAGACATGATATGGAAGCTGAAACATACTTTTGGTGATAAGCTTATCATTGTGTCTGGAGGTTCTCAAAATGGAGCTGACAAATATGCTAGAAAATTTTCAGTAGAAATGGGAGTTTCCTATCGAGAATTCAATCCAGCACACACTTCGAAAAATTTATATTCGGCTTTACCAGAGTCTTATTATGGTAAGCCTTATCATGTATCGCAGTTGTTTCATAGAAATGAATTAATTGCAAAATATTGTGATAAAATGATAGCATTCATAGACAGCAATGTGCCGTCTAAAGGTTCATATCACGCAGTGGATATGGCAACTAAACATAATAAACCAGTAGTAATAATAAATGAAAAATCTTAAAACGTATTTGTTGTATCACTTAAAGTGGCAGACAGGCATTGTAATTTCTTGGCCTTGTATGTACGTGATGCATGACGTCTGGGGTTGGAGCAACTTCTGGACTATTATAGGATTTCAATTCGTAGGAGCGCTAATATTTTGGAACATAGATAAATTAATATTCAAACATGATAAAAAAACAAACACCCACACTAACGAGTCTGACACTCAAATTAACAATTACAAAAGCTAAAACATTTCAATGTGTTGACTGTGGCAATCGATTTGTAGTGACTAACGTCAGTAAAAAAATTGACACTAACAAGCCAAAATATTGTAAATATTGTGTGTGTTAAAAGTATGTTTCATTTGGTTGTTACATATTTATATTAAATAATAAAGGTTAAAATAAGGTTATGACAAAAAAGAAAAAGATACTTCTGTTATCTGACGATCTTCGAATGCATTCAGGCATTGCGACCGTTTCTCGAGAGATTGTATTAAATACATGTAAAGAATTTGATTGGGTTCAATTAGGAGCCGCAGTAACTCATCCTGATGAAGGTAAGGTGTTTGATTTGTCTTTGGACACTGCAAAGCAAACTGGTGTTGAAGACGCTAGCGTTAAAATTTATGCTTATTCAGGATATGGCAATCAAGATGTTCTTCGAGAATTAATTCAAATTGAACGTCCTGACGCTATTTTACATTTTACAGATCCTAGATTTTGGGGCTGGCTTTATGCAATGGAGCATGAATTGAGACAAATCATTCCATTAGCATATTACACTATTTGGGACTCAACTCCATATCCTAAATGGAACAAACCATTTTACGAGTCTTGCGACTTACTAATGTGTATTTCAAAACAAACTCATAATATCGTTAAGCAAGTATTAAAAGATTGTGGATATGCAGATTGGCAAATTACTTACGTTCCTCATGGTATCAATCATGAACAGTTTTTTCCAATTGATGAAAATCATGCACAATGGTTAGAGTTTCAAAAATTCAAATCAGATTTAATTCCTGCAGGTAAAGAATTTATCATGTTTCACAATGCTAGAAATATTCGAAGAAAACATACTTCAGATTTAATTTTAGCTTATAAAGAATTCTGTGATCGCATTGGAGCTGAAGAAGCTAAAAAATGTTTATTTTTACTTCATACTGATCCAATTGACGATAATGGTACTGATCTACCAGCTGTTATTAAAGAATTGTGTCCTGAGTATGATGTAATGTTTACAAATAATAGACTGTTAACGACTAAGGAATTGAACTTCTTATATAATTTATCTAACATCACTGCTAATATTGCTTCTAATGAAGGATTTGGTTTAGGTACTGCAGAAGCTGTTATGGCGGGTACTCCAATTGTAGTTAATGTAACTGGAGGAATGCAAGATCAATGTGGTTTTAAAGATCATGAAGGAAATTATTTAACTGAAAATGATTATTCCGATGCATTCCAAACTAACGCAGACAAAATTTATACTTCTCATGGAGAATGGGTTAAACCAGTATTTCCAGCAGTAAGAACTCTTCAAGGATCTCCGTCAACTCCTTATATATTTGATGACATTGCAGATTATAAAGAAACAGCAGATGCAATTTGGTATTGGTGGAATAAATCAGAAGCTGAGCAAACAGCAGCAGGTTTATTAGGTCGTGAACATTATATGAAACCAGAAGTTGGATTGTCAGCATTTGAAATGGGCAATCGTTTTATTAAAGACATTAATACAATGCTTGAAAAGTGGCAACCACGTAAAAGAACAGAAATTTTTAAAATATAATTAAGTTATGAATAAACCAGTACTAGTATTTCAAGCTCCAGTAGGTACCCGCTCAGGATATGGAGAGCGTTCTCGAGATTTAATTCGAGCAATAATTGCTTTAGATAAATATGATATTAAAATTGTGTCGACACGTTGGGGTAGCACTCCGATGAATGCATTGACAGAAGAAGATCAAGATATTATTTCTAGAATTTTAACACAACCTTTAGCACAACAACCTGAAATTTATATGCAAGTAACAGTGCCTAATGAATTTCAGCGTATAGGTAAATTTAATATTGGCGTTACTGCTGGTATTGAAACTAACTTATGCGATGCTAGTTGGATTGAAGGTTGCAATAGAATGGATTTAATTTTAGCTTCGTCAGAACATGCTAAATCTGTATTTGAAGCTTCTGCATATCAACAAGTAAATGAACAAAAACAAATTGTCGGTGAGCTTAAATTACAAAAACCTGTAGAAGTTTTATTTGAAGGAATTCGTTTAGATAAATTTAAAAAATCATATGCAGCTACTCCTGCAGTAGAGTCATTGTTTAAAGAAATAAAAGAAGATTTTGCATTTTTATTTGTAGGGCATTGGCTTCCAGGTGCATTTGGAGAAGATAGAAAAAATGTATCTGGATTGATTAAATCTTTTTATGAAGCATTTAAAAATAAACAAAACGCTCCGGCATTAATCTTAAAGACTTCCGGAGGTACATTGTCTATAGTTGATAGAGAAGATGTAATTAATAAAATTAATCAAATCAAAAATTCAATCGACACTAAAAATCTTCCTAATGTATATTTAGCCTATGGAGATTTTAGTTATGAAGAAATGAATGACTTATATAATCATCCAAAAGTTAAAGCACATATTTCATTTACCAAAGGAGAAGGGTTTGGTCGACCTTTATTAGAAGCTGCGTTAACATCTAAACCAATAATTACAACCAATTGGTCAGGTCATATTGACTTTTTAAATGAAGAATCTTCAGTCTTATTAGGAGGCACGCTGACAAATGTACATCCTTCAGCAGCTTGGAAAGGAGTTCTTAATCAAGAGTCTTCTTGGTTTACAGTTAACTATGGTCAAGCAATTGCATATATGAAAGATATGTATAAAAACTATAAAACATATACAGAAAAATCTAGAAAGACTTATCATCAAATTAAAACTAATTTCTCTTTTGATTCTATGAAAGATAAACTAGATAATATATTAACTAATAGAATTCCTGATTTTCCTAAGCAAGTTCAATTAAAATTACCTCAATTAAAGAAAATTGAATTACCTAAACTTAAAAAAATAGAAAAATAAAATATGAAAATAAGTTACGGAATAACAGTTAAAGATGAAATAGTAGAAATTCAACATTTGTTAACTTTTCTTTTAAAGAATAAGAGACTACAAGATGAAATCGTTATATTATTTGATAACATAAATGGTTCTTCATCAGTTGAAGAATATTTACGAGCAAACTCAATAAATGATGATTGTGGGTTTAAATGGTATCCATATCCATTCAATGGCCATTTCGCTGATTTAAAAAATTATTTAACTAGCTGGTGCTCCGGAGACTATATTTTTCAAATTGATGCAGATGAGCTACCGAATGAAACGTTAATTGAAATGTTGCCAGATCTTTTAAGCCGAAATACTAATTGTGAAGTATTTTTAGTTCCTAGAGTCAATACAGTAGATGGATTAACTCAAGAACATATACAACAATGGGGTTGGTCAGTTAATGAGGCTGGATGGGTAAATTGGCCAGACTATCAATGGAGAATTTATAAAAATAGTACAGATATTAAATGGGTAAATAAGGTACATGAAAAATTGCATGGATTTAAAACTTGGAGTCTAATACCTGAAATGGAAAAATTAGCACTTTATCATCATAAAACTATTAATCGACAAGAAACCCAAAACAACTATTACAATACATTATGAAAACAGCATTAATACTAGGCGGTGGCGGATTTATAGGAGGACATCTAGGTAAACGATTGAAATCTGAAGGATATTGGGTTAGGATAGTAGATATAAAAAAACATGAACATTTTACGGAAGATGAAATTTGTAACGAATTTTTAGTTTATGATTTGTGTGACCCAAAAAATGTAGAAGTTGTATTTAGATTAGAAAGTGTAGATGGAATTTTATTACCAGCTGGGCATCATAAACATCTAAATTCAAAAAGTGAATCTTTTGATGAAGTGTATCAATTAGCTGCTGATATGGGCGGCGCTGGATATATTTTTACAGGAGAGAATGATGCTAATGTTATGTACAACTCTGCAATAATTAACTTAAATGTCGTAAAGGAAGCTGTAAAAACTAAAGTTAAAAAAGTATTTTATTCTTCTTCAGCTTGTATGTATCCGGAACATAATCAATTAGATCCTGAAAATCCTAATTGTGAAGAGTCTTCAGCTTACCCAGCTAATCCCGATTCAGAATATGGATGGGAAAAGTTATTCAGTGAAAGATTATTTTTAGCATTTAACAGAAACTATGGATTAGATATTAGAATTGCACGATTCCATAATATATTCGGGCCTTTTGGAACTTATAAAGGAGGTAAAGAAAAAGCTCCTGCAGCTATGTGTAGAAAAGTAGCTGAGACTTTAGAAGGTGGCGAGATTGAAGTTTGGGGTGATGGGTTGCAAACTAGATCATTCTTATATATTGATGAATGTTTAGATGCTATGTTAGCATTAATGAAATCCGACTTTCAAGGACCAGTTAATATAGGTTCAGAAGAAATGATTACTATCAACGAATTAGCTCAAATGGCTATTGACATTTCAGGTAAACAAGTCACAATTAAAAATATTGACGGAGATGAGTTTATTGAAAAATATGGATTCAAATGTCCTACCGGAGTTCGAGGAAGAAACTCAGACAATACATTATTTTTAGAAAAATTAGGTTGGAAAGTTAATCAGCCATTATATACAGGAATTGAATTAACTTATAAATGGATTAATACTCAGGTAATATGATTACACATAAAAGTATAGGTTATAGTGGAAGATTAGGTAATCAAATGTTTCAATATGCAGCTTTAAAAGCTCAAGCCTTAAAATTAAATGTAGATTGCTATTTGCCTAATCATACTGCTATTAAACAAGATGGCTGTTTTGATTATACAAATAATAAATGGATTCAATATAAATTAGATTTGTATGACTGTTTTAATATTACAGCGCCTTTATTAAATCAAACTGAAACAAATATATACATAGAATTGGATTTTTCATATGAAAGTCTTATATTAGATGTATTAGATAATATGGCTATTGAAGGATATTTTCAATCTTATAAATACTTTGAAAATTATAAAGATGAGATTTTAAAAGAGATTACATTTAAAGATGAAATATTAAATAAATGTAAATTGAAAATATCTAAATATACAAACCCAGTAGCAATTCATATACGAAGAGGCGATCAAGTAGCCCATCCCGGTATGTGGAATGTGACTTTGGAATATATTCAAGCAGCGCTAGAACAATTTTCAGATGAAGAATATACGTTTTTAATATTCTCTGATGATATGGAATGGTGTAAACAAGTATTTCCTGAAGGGGTTGTATTTATGGAAGGTAATAACCAATATGAAGATTTATGTTTAATGTCATTATGTAATCATAATGTAATTTCAAATTCATCTTACTCTTGGTGGGCGGCATATTTAAACAATAATAAAAATAAAAAAGTAGTAGTGCCAAGCAATTGGTTTATTCCTGCAAAACCATTAACAGATTTATATTTACCTGAATGGATTTGTCTATAACATAAAAATTAAAATATGAAACCTAAAGCATTTCTAGTAATATCTAGATACAATGAAAATGTAGACTGGGTTAATGAATTAACTGACAATTATATAATTTATAATAAAGGAAATAAATTACCAGATCATTATAATGAAATTCTTGCTCCAAATTTCGGAGCGAATCAATATGATATGTTTCGATTCATACACGATAATTATGAAAATCTGCCTGATTTAATTGCTTTTATGCAAGGAGATCCATACGATCATTGTTTACCAGAAAGATTTAATAATCTTATTCATAATGAGTTGTTTACAATGTTATTTGGCGACAGAAATTATCCAGATGGAAATTATTATGAAGCTAATAATAGTTGGTATATTGATGCAGCATTTAATAGTCATAAACCAAAATGTAAATTTTCAAATTTCGACGAATATGCACATACTATATTTGAAAATTATTCGCATCAAGGAATTTTAATTTTCCCTCCTGGGTCTCAATTAATTGTAGAGAAAGAAAGATGTTTATACTATTCTAAAAACTTTTGGAAAAAACTAATGAATATTATATGTGATCAAGAAGGAATGAATGGGGGGCGTGAAGCGCATATTGTAGAAAGATCAATCCAACTTATTTTTGAAAATAAATTTAAAGAAAAATTATGATAGAACAAGACCAATTAGAACCTGTACAAGGCAGAACATTTACCAGTAATACTAGTAAGCTATTAAAACACTTAGATAAGATTAAGCTTTTACAAGATGGTAAAAGACCATCTCCTGTAATGTTTCATCTTTCCATAGCAAACCCGTGCAATTTAACATGTAGTTTTTGTTGCTTTGCTAACAGAACATTAAAAGAAATGTTAACTTTCGAGCAAATAAAAAAGGCTATCGATTCATTTGTTGAACTTGGAGCGACTGGAGTAGAAATTACTGGAGGTGGAGAGCCTACACTGCATCCTGATTTTGGTAAAGTAGTAAATTATGCTTATGAAAAAGGTTTAAAAATTGGAGTAGTGACTAACGGAACTACAATAACTAAGTGGCATAAAGTTGGAGGAGTTTGGGATAAACTTGAATGGATTAGATTAGGGATGTATGGGTTTTATGAAGGTTATGAATATGACATAGAATCTTTAAGAACTTACCCTAATCTTACTATAGGAGCGGCTTATATATGGGATGAAAATTTTGCTACGTCGACTAACCCCAACATAATAGGAAGTTGGGGAGAGACAGAAGGAGTAGATACTAAAGGAAAACGATTATCTAAACACAGACAAACTCCAGAACATTTTGAAAGAATGTTAGAATGGGTAGAGAAAGAAAAAGTCCCTACTCGAATAGCATTTAATTCAATTAAATCTGCAGATTTAATCGCTGAAGATATTGAGATGATTAGAGAAAGAATAAAGGATAAAAACTTAAAATACGCATTTTTATCTGATTTTAATTATAAAGGAACAAGAAAGAATAGTAATTGTTATATGCATAACTTTAAACCATTTGTTTTTACTGATGGAAATGTTTATGTATGCCCGTGTGCTGAAATGGCAGTAGAAAATTCTTGGAAAGTTAATCCTGAATTTAAAATTTGTGATATCGACGGCATTATGGATTTTTATAATAATGTTCAAGAAGATAATGGAATTAAAAGAATCCATGCATGCACATATTGTAAATATGCAGCTCAAAACGAATTGATTGACGACGCTTTAACTGAAACAGAGCATAATGATTTTGCTTAACTAATATATAAAATTATGAAAATTAAAAACACAAAAGAAAACGAACACAAAGACACGCCGTTTGAAGGATCATTTTATGATGCTGAATATTTTGAAAATGGTCAAGGATCAGGAAAAGGATGGCTACAGAATTATCGATGGATGCCTAGACGAACTTTTAAAGAAGCATTGGCTATAGCTGACTATTTAGAGTTAGACGACACAAGTCATGTTTTAGATGTAGGATGTGCTAAAGGCTTTATTGTTAAAGCATTACGTGCTTTAGAAATTAAAGCAGATGGATGTGATATAAGCGAATATGCATTATCATTTTGTCCTGAAGGATGTTGGAACTGCACGGATTGGTCTTACGGCTACGACACTGGATATACTCATATTGTTATAAAAGATATGCTTGAGCATTTAACTTTACCACAATTAGATGAATTATTGCAAACATTAAAAAATGTAGCTAATACTATATTATGCGTTATTCCTATGGGTGATAATGGTATATATAGAATTCCAGAATACCATATGGAAATATCTCATTTAATTGCTGAAGATGAGCAGTGGTGGATAGATACATTTGAAAAAAATGGATGGCATGTAGCGAAGCGTGATTCTATTGTTCCTGGATTAAAAGATAATTGGTCTAATCATGCTAATGGATTAGGAAATCATACATTTGTAATTAAAACTAAATAAGTATATTATACTCTTTATAATAAAAATAATATGGAACCTTTAGTTAGTATTTGTATTCCTGTTTATGAAATGAGAGGTAAAGGTGTTGAATATTTAAAACATTCTTTAAACATTTTAATAAATCAAACATATAAAAATTTTGAAGTCATTATATCTGACAACAGTCAAAATGATGAAATAGAACAAGTATGTAATGATTTTAAAGATAAATTAAATATTCAACACTATTACAATTGTAGAGAACCTAAAGGAATGAGTTCGAATGTCAATAATGCTTTATTAAACGCCAATGGCGAAATTATTAAAATATTATTTCAAGACGATTTCTTAGTAGATAATAATAGTTTAGAACAACAATTAATACATTTTGTAGGAAATCATAATCATTGGTTAATAACAGCCTGTTGTCATTCTAAAGATGATTTATGCTTTTATAATGCATTTTATCCAAGGTATCACGATGATATTCATTATGGAGAAAACACGATTAGTTCTCCAAGTGTATTGATGATTAGAAATGAAAATATTGAATTATTTGACGAAAGTTTATTTTGGTTAATGGATGTAGATTATTATAAAAGATTATATGATAAATTTGGGTTTCCAAGTATTTGTAATTATATCACCGTCGTTAATAGAGAACATGATAGAAGAGTAAGTAATAATGAAGCTACAGAAGAAATTAGACAAAAAGAATTAAATTATATAAACCAAAAATATAAATAAAAAATGCAACAGACATACCAAGCACATGGATGGGACTATCCATGTAGCGATATAGCCGATAACTATATCAGAACGATACAATCATTTATAAATGATGATAATGAACTTAATACATTCAGACAAAAATTAGGATCGACAGGAATTTTAGAAGGAGACACGAGTTGTGGAAATCTTTGGCTTAATATGATATTAACTAAATTCGGAGATTCAATATTGAAAGAAAAATTATCTTTATTTAAAAGAAATGATATTTATGGCTCTCCTGTAATTTTAAATTATGGAGAATATGGAGATATGTGTCCATTTACTTTTTTATATGTTTTGCAAGGATTAAATGCTATTAATAAATTTAAAACTAATAAATTTGATAAAATTGTAGAAATTGGTGCTGGATATGGCGCATTATGCATTATAATGGACTCTTTATGTGAATATAATGAATATGTAATAATTGATTTGCCAGATGTCGTTGAATTAAATAAAAAATATTTAAAGAATTTTCCGGAAATATATAAAAAAGTTACTTTTATTCCTTGTAACAAATTAACTGAAATTTTAGATGTAGATTTATTTTTAAGTATTGCTGCTATATCTGAATGTAATACTGAAACTCAATTAGAATATTTTAACAAGGTTATTAAAAATGCAAACTTTGCATATTTAGGATATAATAGACATAATACAGAATTTTTTAATACTGCATCATCTTTATTTAACATTGATAATGAATATACTGGAATTAATGAGTATTATTTAACAAAAAATATAATATGAAAATATACGATGGATTTTTATTTTTTAATGAATTAGATTTATTAGAAATTAGATTAAATACATTATCAGAAGTAGTCGATTATTTTATATTAGTCGAATCTTCAGTAACTCATGCGGGAGAGCCAAAACCTTTTATTTTTGAAGAAAATAAAAATCGATTTGCTCCATTTTTAAATAAAATAATACATATTAAAGTTACTGACACACCAAATGACTTCAGAGTATCTCCTAAAGAATTTCCAGATACTTTTGACGGAAATTTTTTAAAATCAGTATGGAGTTATATTGATACTACTCAAACATTTAATAGGGTTAACCAACAAAATTTTGGTAGAGATTTTTATCAAAAAGAATGTATTAAGCGTGGAATGGAGCATGCAAATGATAATGATATTTTAATAGCATCAGATTTGGATGAAATTCCTAACCCAGAGATCATTTCCAGATTAAATGAGTTTTTTGAAGAAGATGCATTTTATACATTTAATCAAACAATGTATTGTTATTATTTTAATTTACTTCGAAGTTCACATATTAATAATGCTAAGTTTAATCATGAAATTACGCATATATGGAAAGGTTCTAGAATGGGTACTTGGGGTATGATTAAAGATTATTCATTAAATGAATTAAGAGCTCAAGATAATAATGATATAATGGATGGAGGCTGGCATTTTAGTTATATGGGTGGCCTAGATAGAGTTAAACAAAAAATTCAAGCTTCAAGTGCTCAAGAGTGGAATACAGATGCTGTTATTAATAATTTAGAAAAAAACCTAATTGAGGAAAGAGATGCTATTTCTAGAGGTGACTATCTTATTAAAGTAGAAATAGACGACACATATCCTCAATATTTTTTAGATAATTTAGAAACTTTTAAATACTTGGTTAAAGAATGATATCAACAGAAATATTATATGGGCAAGGATTAGGAAATCAATTAGCATGCTACGTTACTACTAGAGCTATAGCTGCAGATAAAGGTGTTGATTTTGGTATTCACGACCCTCATGGATGTTTAGGAGATAAAAGATACAATGATAAAGGATTGTATTTTTTAGATTTAGATATGGGCAAACCTGTTAATGTAGACAATATTGAATTGTTTTACAATGAAAAGGAATATAGATATTTTACTAATTTATGTCATCATGATTCAGTACATGGATGCTGGGTCAATAAAACAGACGAGACTTTAAAAAATATTCCTGACAATTCACATATTTTAGGTATTATGCAAGGTCCAGATTATTTCTATCATAGAATAGAAGAAGTTAAAGAATGGCTTAAAGTAAAACCTAAATACGATAACTACGATTTTAGTTCAGATGATATTTGCGTTTTAAATGTAAGAGCTAACATGGACCCTGAAATTTATTTGCCTAGGCCATATTGGATAAATGCAATTAACCATATGTTAGATATCAATACTAATATGACATTTTTAGTAATTACAGAAGATGTAGAATCTACTAAAAGACTATTACCTGAATTAGCAGATAATATTTTTGATTTCGGGATTGGAGAAGATTATGCAATAATTAAAAATGCTAAATACTTAATAGCATCTAATTCTAGCTTTTCAATATTTCCTTCTTTAACTAGCAATACATTAAAGAAAATTATTGCTCCTAAATATATGCTTCGGCATAACATAAGTGATGGATATTGGTGTCAAGGGTATAATATTTATCCTACTTACACTTACATGGATAGGGAAGGAAAATTATTTAGTGCTGAAGAATGTTTAAAAGAATTTGAAGACTATTGTGTTAAAACAGATTTTTACAATTCTAAAACAATTCAAAAATATTCTCCATTTCCAGACGTAGCAACTATACAACCTAAATAACAATGACAACACAACTAGTAGTACATTTACTTCCACATGAAATTGATTGGTTCGAGTGGCAATCAAAACAATTTAAAATAGGAAGTTATCATGTAGATAGTAGCATTATAATTGACGTTACACTTAATCTTAATTTAGTAGATTGGGATAAGTCACAAATGCCTAAACAATTTTACATAGACAAATTCAATTACATTGAAACTCTTTGGGATTGGGCAGAAACTAAATTTGATATAAATGAAAATGGAACATGTTTAGGATGCGATGATAAAAGAAGAAACTCGATTAGAACTACCGAAGCCGATAACATTTTATATCTAGATAGCGACTTAATTTTCAGGCCGGAGACACTGTCGTACATGGTGTCTGCTGCGTCGATCGTAGACAACGAGTATTATATAATATCTCCTCAAACTGTGAGAATGTGGGATTCAAGTTGGGATGTAATTACTAATAAAGATTATTTAAACGTGCCAGCAAATATGGAAACATATTATGCAAATGATCCTTTTGAAATAATTGCAAAAGATATAACAGATATTGAATTAAAGAAAATTGATGAGTTTAAGTTTGGCGGTGGCTGGTTCAATTTACTATCAACTAAATTACTTAAATTAACTGACATACCAGACTCCTTTGGCCCTTATGGAATAGATGATTTATATGTTATGATTTGTTGTAATATAATGAAACAAAAAGGAATAGAAGTAAATCAATATATAGTAGATGGTTTAGTAGTAATAGAAAATTTTAAATATCGTGAAAACTATCATAAGAATTACTTATATTTAATAGATAATCAGAACGAGTATAGAGCTCGAGCTGAATCAAATTTAAACATAGAATTAAACAATTTCAATAAATTACTATAATGAATATATATTTTAAAGAATCTAATTTTGGAAATTTTTGTCTATTAGAAGACGATTTAATTAGTAACTGTATTAATGAAAGAGGTTATTGGGAAAATCATTTATTTTACTTTTATAGGCAGTTTATAAAATCTGACTATGTGATTATTGACGGAGGGGCTAATTTAGGATTCCATAGTATTCAATTTGCAAAGTTAGCATCTCAAGGAGCTGTATATTGTTTTGAACCTCAGCCATTAATTTTTAATATACTTTCAACAAATGTATTGATTAATGGATGCTCTGATGTAATTAAACAATATAGATTAGGACTAGGAGATTCAATTGGGCAGGAATTAAAAATGACTCCGCTTAAAGAACAAATCTTTTCAGAGCATTGTGTTAATTATGGAGGTCGTGGCTTGACTGAAAGTGAGGAAGGTGAAGAAGCTGTTCAATTAACTACTATAGATAGTTTAGGTTTAGCTAAATTAGATTTCATGAAGTTAGATGTTCAAGGATTTGAATTACATACATTGCTAGGAGGGGAAGCTACTATTAAAGCAAATTGGCCTTTGATGTTTATAGAAAATTATCCAGACTCAGAACAGGATCAAAAAGTAATTGATTTAATTAAAGAATGGGGTTATGAAGTTTATAGATTAGAAGCGAGTCATAATGAAGATTGCATTGCCGTTTATCCTAATAAGCATTTAGAAGAAATTAAATTTATAGAAAGTCAACAAGATATTAAATGGAAAAAACAAAATTTTAAAAAATAAAAATATGAGTTTATTAACAAACGATCAGATAAGTAACAGAGGATTTTGGCTTACTGAAGATTCTAGAAATCACTGCTTCGATAATAAATTAGCAGATAAACTAAAAGAAGTTTTCACATCATATAGTGTTTTGGATTTGGGTTGTGGCCCTGGGCATTATACTAAATTTTTTCTAGATAATAATATAGAAAGTGAAGGTTTTGACGGAAATCCTAATACATATACTATATCTGAAGGATTATGTAATGTGGCTGATTTAACTCAAATACATGATTTTAATCAAAAAGATTGGGTATTAAGTTTAGAAGCAGGAGAACATATTCCTAAAGAATATGAACATATATTTATTCAAAATTTAATTAAGCACGCTAAACAAGGGATAATATTAAGTTGGGCAGTACCTGGACAGCCCGGTGACGGTCATGTAAATTGTCAGTCCAATGAATATGTTATTTCTTTAATGAAAGAAAATGGGTTTTCATTAGACACTAAAACATCTATAGATCTTAGAGAAGTAGCTGAGTTATGGTGGTTTAAAAATACAGTAATGGTTTTTAGAAAAGATGAATTACCTAAAATAACATTTTGCATACCAAGCAAATCAAATTTGCGATATTTAAAAACATGCATACCTTCAATCAGAGAAAATGCATTTAGATCTGATCATGATATTATCGTCTTTGTCGACTCAGATGAGGATGGAACTGTAGAATGGTTAGAGCAAGTTAAAGATGAATACAATGTCAAGTATTTTATCAATCCTGATTTAGGAACGAAATTATTTGGTATTGGAAAGGCATATGATTATTGTATTGAGTCGGCAACGACTGATATTGTAATGATATTTCACGCTGATATGATGTTAGGTAAACGTGCTGATTTAAATGCATATAAACATCTTAAAAAAGGATCTGTAGTATGTGCTACGAGAATTGAACCTCCTTTACACCCAAATGCTGGAGAAAAAATATTAATGGATTTTGGTATTTGGCCAGAAGAATTTAAAAAGAGTGAATTTAATAATTTTGTAGATAAGTTATTAGTTGATTATAATTATAAGACAACTGAAGGTATTTTTGCTCCATGGATGATTTATAAATCAGATATATTATCTATTGGAGGGCATGATCCTATTTTAAAGTCGGCTCGTGAAGATTCTGATTTATTTAATCGTTTTGTATTAAATGGATATTCAATTATTCAGTCATGGGATTCGTTGGTGTATCATTTAACAGGCAGAGGTGGTCAATTTCAGCATGGTAAAGTAACTCAAGACGAAACCGCTAAAAGTGCAGAATGGCAAAAATTAATGATGGACTCGACAAAAGAGTTTATTAGAAAATGGGGAAGTCCAGTAAATCATACTCCCATGATGATGCCAATTATTACTCCAAAATATGATATTGCATTTAAAGTTGTTAATTGTTCATATCAAATATTAGAATTGCTTGAGCCGTTTTGTAATAGAATATTTGTTGAAAATCAAGATAACCTTATCGAACATTATATCGTTGCTGAACAGCCTAACACTTCATATGATTTAAGTAAGCGAGTACATTCATGGGAATATTCTGAACCTCATGATTATCATGATATTATAGTTGATATTAACGGAGCTACATTAACTCAAGAAGATTTTAGCGTAATTCAACAATTGCCTTTGATTATTCAAGATACAAATGAAACTGGAATATTTGAATTAGGCAATCTTAAAATTAAAATTATTTCCATAACAGAAACACAAAACAATTTAATTAAATTATGAAAATACTAGTAACAGGAGGATTAGGATTTGTAGGGTCCAATCTAATTAAACGACTAATTAACGAAGGACATGATGTTTCATGTATAGATAACTTATCTACCGGGTTAGTTGAAAATAGAGTGTCAGGTTGTACATATCATTATTATGATTGCAATGACATCAATAAAAAATTAACAGATAATTATGAAGTGATCTTTCATTTAGCTGCATTGGCTCGAATTCAAGCTTCATTTATGTATCCAACCAATACGTTTATATCCAATACATCAGGGACTCAAGAAGTTTTAGAATATGCTCGATTACACAATTCTAAAGTTATATATGCAGGATCTTCATCAAAGTGGCATGATCCTAAAATATCTCCATACGCAATGAGCAAATATTTAGGAGAAGAGCTTTGTAAGATGTATCGTCAATGCTTTGATTTAAAAGTACAACTTACAAGATTTTATAATGTATATGGACCGGGAGAAATTGTTGATGGCGACTATGCAGCTGTAATTGGAATTTGGAGAAGGCAATGCCGAGATAACCAACCTATTACGGTTGTAGGCGACGGCTTGCAAAGAAGAGATTTTACATATATTAATGATATTGTTGATGGATTAATTAAAGTAATGAGCACTGACATTTATCATGAAGATGCTTGGGAATTAGGAACAGGCACCAATCATTCTATATTAGATATTGCTAAAGTCTTTGCAGAAAAATTTCATAATGAAATTGTACATCTACCCGACCAGCATGGTAATTATCGTGAGACTTTGCGTGAGCATAGCGATGCCTTAACATTATTAAATTGGAATCCAAAAGATCAATTAAAAGAATATATTAATAGTTTATAATATGAAACAACAAATAGGAATTATTGGACAAGGCTTTGTAGGATCGGCAGTCCGAGAAGGAATGAAAAATCATTTTGACATTTTGGCATTCGATAAAGATCCTAATAAGTATAGCAACGTTGAATCGATATTTCATGTAGTTGAAAGTACAGATTTGACTTTTTTATGTGTACCAACGCCAATGCGTAAAAATGGTTCATGTGACTTGTCAATTGTAAGAAATGCTTTAAATGAAATCAATGACGTTGCCAAAGCACTTTTTGCGGAAGATTATATCGTAGTAATCAAATCGACTATTCCTCCAGGAACGACAGAGCAATTAAATCGAGAATATCCTAATTTAGATATTGTATTTAATCCAGAGTTTTTAACTGAAGCAAATGCAGTTGATGATTATAAAAATCAAAATAGAATTATTGTAGGAGGCGAAAGACCAGGCTCGACAAAAGTTAAAGCTGTATTTGCAAAAGCATTTCCTAAAGTGCCAATCATCAAAACATCTTCATCAATTGCTGAAATGATTAAGTATGTAACTAATACATTTTTAGCAACTAAAGTTTCATTTGCAAATGAAATGTATCAAATTTGTCAAGCACTGAATATTGACTATGATAAAGTGATTGAATATGCACGTTATGATGATCGATTAGGAAATTCACATTGGAGTGTTCCTGGTCCAGATGGCGACTTTGGTTTTTCAGGAAGTTGTTTCCCAAAGGACATCCAATCATTAATACATCAAGCTAAGTTATTAGGACTTGACCCTTCTGTATTAGAAGCTGCTTGGAATAAAAATCTTAAAGTAAGGCCAGGCAAGGATTGGGAGACTCTTAAAGGACGCGCGGTAAGTGCAGAATAAATTATTAATTTTAAATTTTAAATTATGAAAGTCAATAACGAAAAAATAAACGGTACAATCATCAGAGATACTGATGTATATATAGTTGAAGACAATACTTTTTTAAATAACTTAGTTTTATCAAAAACCACTTTACATCGTAATCAATGTACATCAGGCCATTCTCATGCTGGGCTTGAAGAAGTGTATTTCTTTCAAAGAGGTAACGGTACAATGCAACTTGATGAAGAAACTTTTGATGTCGCTGCAGGTGATATAGTTCTTATACCCGACGGTGCATTTCATAAAGTCTTTAACAAAAATGGAAAGCAAGATTTAGTATTTGTTTGTGTGTTTCAAAAATACGAACGATAATTAAATTTGTTAGTTACAAATGAATATCTTATATTTATAAAAATACTCGAAGATGCAATATTATATACTATTACCAGGCGATACGGAGAAAGACGCAATGTTAGATACTAATTTATTAGGAGAGTCTTCATTTGGAAAATTCTATGCTGGTATGGGATTGAAAGCATTGATGAAAATGGTAGATAGAAATCCTGAAATGCTTAAAGATGTAACTATTAAAACAGATACAAATCAAACTTTAAGTGTTGAAGGATTTCTAGTACAAATTCAAAATTTAAAAGTAATGATGTGATGAAAAGATCAATAATTATGGGTAGTTTAATTGTAATTGCTATAGCAGCTGTAACTGCATATACTTTTGAAGTATCGACTAATCTTAAATTAAAAGCAGAGTTAGCTGTTAAAGATTCGATAATTGCAATACAAAGAGCAGAATATCTAAATTTAAAAGATGTTGTTATTGAACGAGATTATGAACTTTCATTTTGGGGAAACGTTCTAGATCAATTAGCTACTAACCATCCAGACGATGCAAATAAAATAGCCAAAGACTTTGGATTTGAATGGAATGAAGTTAAATAAACCAACATTAAAAAGTAATTATATGGAACAAGAACAATCAATGGTAAGTTACCAATCAACAATCAATCCAGAGTTTACTGTAATTGTAATTTACAAAGAGCATGATCGATATAAAGAGATTAAAGACTCTTTGGAAAAGATGAATAATTCTATTGGGGTGTTATTAGTTGGCACTAAAAACATTTTTATTGATGGAGAAGCTATTGCTGAACAAGAAATTGACAAGGATCAATTACTAGCGATTGAAGCTCATGAAATTGCTCATTCAATGTTAAATCATGAAGCTGGAATAGATGACAACTCTGAAAAAGAAGCTGACTTACTTGGCATTGCTTTATTAGAAATGTCAGATTTGCAAAGAGCAGCTTCATTCTTAAAAGATCGATTGAAAGAATTACATGGTATTGATTATGCTGCGTTTGAAGAAGAGTTTGATGAATTGAATTATGAATCTAACTAAGCTGATAACGCTATATTAATGTCAGTTACATATTTATTATAAATTTTATAATGATTAAACTGAAATCTATAATTAATGAAGAAGCTTCTTCCGAAGCGGCCAATTCTGCGGCTGTTTACTTTAAAGCTTTTAGTAAAGAGTTTAATTATGAAACTACATGGACTCATTTAGGCTTGAAAAATGGAGAAAATGTTTTCACAGCTCCTTTGAAAAATTTAGGAGATTTGCGAATGATATTTTCTGAAGCAACTATTATGGCTCGTGTAAGTAAAGACAAAGCATATTTTGGAATTATTTACATGTTAAATGGATTAGAACAATTTGACGCAACGGTATGTTTGATTAAAAAAATAGATTCTAATTTTGAAATAAAAATGTTTGATGATAATGATTCAGACTTTTCAGACGCTAAGACTAATTTTATTAAACTAATAAAAATAATGGTATAATGAAATTCAATTACAGTTGCCAATCAATTCCTATTATATCAAAAGATTCTGTTCATAATCCATTACCAGAGTCAATTGCAGAGTCTATATTACTTAACGGAGCTTGTCATGTAGACCATGAAGGTTTCGATTTAAATGAAATAGAGCAAGCATATTATACTCATAACAAAGTAAATTTAAGTTATGATAAAACTTGGTACAAAGACGGAGATCAAATGTCTGGAACTAATGCAGTAGTGTATCCTTGGTTTATTCAAAAAGATCATTCAGAATTAGTTTTAGACCATAGTCATTTTGTAGTCAAATATCCTATTGTTGGAGAAGCTAAAATTCAAATTGAAAAATATGCAACTCAAAGACCTGAACTTCTTCGAATTTTAAGTGCTAGGTTTAAAGCTGGGGTAGATTTATGTATAGATTATTTTAGTAGTGAACGAGTAGAGCCTATAGTTCATATAGAATGGGACTTTGATTGTGTATCTGAAATGTATGAGTTTACAATGTATGTAGAAGACATAATTCAAAACAGTAATTGGATGGATGCAATACCTACTATAGTTCAATTTAATAAATTAGCACGACAAAAAAAGTTAGATGCGTTTCAGCAATCTGACACAAGAGCTATGATAATTTTTGGAGAAAAATCTTATAAATTAATACCTACATTGTAATGAACGAAGATTTAAGAGACTGGTTTGGCAAAGGCAAAAAAGGTGGCGTAGGCGGAGGGGGCTGGGACAGATATAATTCGTCAGGCGATCGAGTTGGTAAATGTGGAGATGCTAAAGAAGGCGATGCATACTCAGCATGCTTATCAAAAGAAAAAGCTAGAAAATTAGGAAAATCTGGACGAGCATCTTTTGTTAGAAGAAAGCGAACGGCTCAAGCAAAAGGAGGCGATGCTAAAAAAGGAGGAGAACGTACTAAAGGACAAGCTCCAATCAAAGTAAAAACTTCAATTAAAAAAGAAAATTTGGATCCTAAAACATTTAAAGACACTGGAAAGTCTGCACCATATGGATCTGGATATTCAAAAATAAAAGAGCTTGAAGAAAGATTGAATTTATTTTTAGAAAAAAATGTACCGGTAGATGCTAGTAAATGGTCATATTACAAGTCTCGGGCTGAAGATAAATTTGATGTATATCCTTCTGCTTACGCTTTAGGGTGGGCTGCAAAAATGTATAAAAAAGCTGGCGGTAAATGGAAAACTTCTGAATCATTAAAATTAGAATCTAATTTACTTAAAGTATCAAAGCCTTATGAGTTTCAAAAAGGCGATTTGGTAAAAAATATCAACCCTACATGTACTCATTATAAATCTACCGGTGAAGTAGTTTACGTGCATGACAATGGAGACATTACATATAGAGTCAATAATCAAGGAGCTACATATACTCCAGGTGACCAATTAACTAAGTCACAGGATCAATTAATTAAGACAATGACTCGTACTCCAATACCGGCCTATAGTTTAACTACAGAGTCTAAATTAAATGAATGTGTAGTTGCTCGTATTAAAGTAGACGGTAAAACTATTTTAGCCAAAAATAGAGATAGAGGATATAAAGCTCAAATTGAAGTCGTGCATGAATTAATTGAAGGAGTTGAAGTTGTTTATCTTCATGA
>Ga0114973_10000777_pt1 | contig 23950 bp, 32 predicted proteins | sample M_140807_MF_Meta_FD_87025 | JGI IMG/M metagenome (GOLD analysis project Ga0114973, IMG submission 87025) | Freshwater microbial communities from Lake Montjoie, Canada to study carbon cycling - M_140807_MF_MetaG | ecosystem: Environmental > Aquatic > Freshwater > Lake | place: Lake Montjoie...
AAAAACTGCAGTAGATTCACTTCAATCACAGATAGATAGTAATTCAAATCAATTGGTAAATCGTTGGATTCCCGATCCAAAAGCTGCAAATAAATTTGAAGAAAAACCTACAGTAGATCCTACAAATTTAATATTTGTTAATAGAAGAGAAAGATTTAGTCGATTTCCATATTGGGCATAAAAAAAGCCCCCTTGCGGGGGCTTTTCTCAATCATTCTCCATCTCGGAGAAGTACTTTAGAGGATCCTTTTCCTCAATGTCTTCAGACACCACCGTGTCTGCCACATCATCCTCAATGCTCTTGCTTTCAGTAAACTGAGCACGAACATCATCACCAACAGCCTTCTTGTATCGTTCAGTGAGTTCTGCGAAACTCTTGAACTGGCTCTTATCAACAAATGGCTTTAGAGGATACTGCTTCTTCCAAAGTTCCTCTAGCTTCTTGTCATCTCCACCAAGAAGAGGGGCAGGAGATGCAAACTCTGAACGATCATAATTTACGTAACCTCCGACATTACGAATCTTGATCTTAAAGTCTGCACCAGTCCAGAAGTTGAATGGATCAACTGCAACCTCATCCTGATACTCTGGATGAGCGAGACTCTGGATCTTCTGAAAGATCTTGGTGCCATACTGGTAAAGGAAAACCTTTCCCTTGTTCTCTGGATTAGCAGGGTCTTCGATTACAAGAATATTGGAAATATAAGCCAACTTACGCTTACGATTCCTTGCAATATTCTTGTCATCCTCAATACCACTATTCCAAAGTTCCGTATTGCCCTGACAAATTGGACATTTCTCACCAATGGTAGTTGGGCAGTTTTCAAAAAGCCAACCACCCTTGCCCTTGAACGCATGGCTGTACATAGACACAAAGGGTGTATCTTCCCCCTGAATTTCGGGCAGGAAGCGGATTACAGCATATCCGTTACCTGACTTATCAATACCAGGCTTCCAAAGACGTTCATCCTTGTAACTCTCCTTGGAGGTGAGCTTATCCATACGCTCGGTTAGAGATGCGACTGAGTTCTTACTCTTTTTCTTAAAATCTGCAAAGTTTGACATAGTATTTTACCCGAGGACCTACCTCGGCCTTTCTATTCTAATTATAGCCCAATTAGGTGGTTAGTCAATTGGTAGTTTCTTGGTTTTGCCATTTTTTAGTAAATGGCGGTCTCTGGCTTCAATTTGAATTTTTTCAATTATTGGTCTGGTAATGAGTTTACCAGCCGTACTTGGATCAATATTCATTTCTTCAGATAATTCAATTATACAATCCATAAAACTAAGTTTTGTAGATTTTACTCTATCTAAAACTTTATTTGAAAATTTTTCTTTTGCTGCTTCGTCTATATACATGGTTTTATTATATATGATATATACCCATAATCAATAATTAAATACATCTAAATATTCATGAACTATTTAACGAGGTCTAATCCATGCCATCAGGAACAGGCGTAACATCAGATGCAATTCCAATTCAAACAGCAGGTATAACCGCATATATTGCGACCGATTATGTCGGTACAGGCGGTATCACGGGTCACTACCAACTCATTAAACTTGGGTATGGTGTCGATGGCTCTGCTACTGTTGTAAATTCTTCAAACCCACTTCCCGTAACTATCGCTACAGGAATGACTGCCACTATTTCTGGATTCACTGGAACCATCGATGTGCGTGGAGTTGGTGGTGCGGCAGTAGTAGTATCTGGCTCCGTGGTAACAACTGGCCTAACTTCATCTCCAATGTGGGTCAAAACTTTTACAGGCTCACAAGTAGAAGTTACTGGTGGTCGCTATCTAGGAAAAGCTACAGATTCGGTCTCTGTATGGGGTCCAAGTGGCTTAACATACATTTATGCTCATCTCGTAACAGCTTCTGGTAATTCTTTAAGTTATACTAATGGCGCTCTTAATGTTAATATTACTGGAGCAACTATTAGTGCTACCATTCCTTCAACGGTTACTGTTGTTGGTTTGTCTGGTGCAACTGCAGTTAATGTAACTGTTGGTAATACTTTAGGAATAAATGATACGAATATCCTAAATGGTATGACTGCAATTTATTCACAAGTAGTTGGTCTAAGAGCAGATCTAGGTGGATTTGCGGTAACTAGACCCTCATCATTTAAAAATAGCAGAGTAAGTGCTACTACAGTAGTATCTCAACTAGACGTAACCGGATTCAGTGCAAGCAGTGGAATTAACTTGAAAGCACTATCTACGAATACAGATCTTATCTTTATTGGAAATACTGGTTCTTTTGTTGGATCATCTTCTGGATTTGCCATGGATCCAGGAGATTCTGTATTCCTTAATATTTCAAATACAAATAAACTATTTCTACAAGCAAATTCTGGAACACAGGTTATAACTTATATGGCCTCATGATAAATGTCTAGTTTTACACTAAATCAAGTAAGAAGCATTACAAACACAGGAATGGTGTTAAAAGGATCTACATATGATCCTTGCTACTCCAAAGGATGGATGAATACTATTCCAAATATTTCTATAAATGGAAATACGTGTTATTTTGATTATAGTGATACTTATGATACATCCGACAGAACTTTATTAACTAAAATTTTCTCAACAATTTCAGTTGGAACTTCTGTATACGTTGAACCAATTGACTATTACGATGAATTAAAAAATATAAGAACAGCTGTTGGAGGAACTTTTACTTACTCATCATCATTTAATAGTAATAAAGTTATTGTAGGAAGTGTGGTTTCTGGATTCACATTTTCAACTAGTTATAATTTTTATGATAAAATAAATTTTGTCAAACCAATACAATTTACTTTAGGATATACTGGTGGAGCAACTGCGGCCAACTATATAATATATTCTCTTCCAAATAAAAACAATACTTCTTTTAGTAATTCTGGAATTCTTGGATCCGCATTAAATTTTGAAGAATATGTTGAAGTATCTGGGTCTACTTTAAATTCTGGTAGATTACGTTGCTATGGAGTTATTAAATTAAAAGATAGCCAAGAATTATTATATACTGTAAATACTTTAACAAATGAAGATTTATTTACAGCTAAAACTACATTAAAATATTTTATTCGTGGTTCTTCAAATATTTCAGTCCAAGAAAAGCCAGAAGGTTCTCTCGGTGCTTTTACTGTATATGATCAAAATTTATTAAAACAAGATTGTTATGATAATCAAAATGAATATCAAACTTTTTTAAGATCACAAAGTTTAGGAAATACTTATTATGGTTATTGGCTTCCATGTCAGAGCTGCGGAAACTTTGTAGAAAGTGCTTCTTATGCCAATAATGGCAATAGAACTTTATTTTATGCCAATAGCATTTATTTTTCAATTGCACAATTAGCCACAACAGTAAATAATGTTACAACATCACCATTTGCTGTTTACACCAATAGATCATATACCGCACAATCAAGTCTAATATCTGCTGTAACTCTTGCATCTTCATCTTCAAATGTCAAATTGGATATAAGCCACCCATCCCTTCAAGGCTGGTCAGTAGATATATTCACAGATCCAGACTTAACTCAAAAATTATCAACTTCATTTTATAGATCTGGTACACCTGGATTCGATCAAAGCTACATTCTTTTATTATACGGCCAATATTTACCAAAAACCGTATACTGTGTATTTGATGGTCCAACAAAATTAACAGTAACATTATCAGTATAAACTTAAATATGTTTAAAGGACAATTTAAATTTAAAAATGCTTCTGGTATATCAAATACATATTCTCCCGGTGATGTTGTCATATATCAAGGAAAAATATATCAATCTACAAAATTAAATCAAAAAAGTCCACTACAAGAACCAAATAGTTGGAAATATGTAGATACTACTGAGCCATTTAAAGGTACATATCCACCAGTAAATCCAAAAGAAAATCAAATATGGATTTCAAATGATGCTATCAGTTATATTTACTTTTATGATGGCAACTCATATCAATGGATTGCAATATAATCTATTATATTGTTTGATTTGCTCCACAAGAACATGGTTTTTTTTGTTTTTGTAGCAAATTGCGTGGAATTGGTTTATCTTCTTCATTATTTCCATTATCTAAAACAGTTGTTACTAATTTTTTTACTTTTATATCTATTGGAATAGGAAATTTATTATCAATATGTAAAAATGGAATATATAAATTCCATTTATTAAAATATTGTCTTCTTTTTTCACATCCACATTCTTTAAATAATTTTGTTATTAACCATTTAATTCCTGTTTTTCTAGTGATAGAATCAATCACATCACCAAAAGGTTTTTGTAGAATTCCAAATTTTAAAGAAAATGATTTTTTATGTGATTCTTTTCTTTGTTTATTCAGTTTATCAATATCCTGTTTATTTGTTAAATCAATTACACCAAGGGTATTTATTTTTTGCATTTTTCCATTTATTACAACAGTTTTATTAGTATTCATATATATTCCTCAATATTCATAAGTATTCGCAATATCACTTGTTTTTATTTTTGGTATTATTATTTTACTTTGTTTCAAATATCTACACCATTGTTGGGTTGTAACACAATCTCCACTGCCACTGACATAATAACTATAACCACTAATTAATGCTCCCGGACATAAAATTTCACCTAATGATGATTCATTAGAATGGCAAACACAATATTCATATGGATTGGAAACAGGATCATTTTGTTCACCACATGTCCCACATTGCAATTTAGTATTGGCAACCTTTGCTATTGCACTACCAGCTTTCAAAATATGAATTGGTGTTGGCATAGAAATTGTATTATCTGTATAATACAAATTGCCAGAAGGATCTTCTTGTGGAGAATAAAAATGAGTACTTGCATTTTCTACGTATGATTGAACTTTTCCACCAAATCTAGCATAACAATAATTAGTTCCACTACATTCACAAAACGAACATGGTTCATCAACTCCCGGAAGATAATGATCATTTCCCCATGAATAATTACTCTGAGACATTAATGCACACAATGGATGATACTCAAATCCATCATATCCACAGTTTTCATCACATGGAGATCTTCCTAGTTGCCTACACGGTTCATTATTGGCATTACAGGGAAGGCATGCATTATTTCCATTATTTTCTCCGTCAACACTATCTAAAATTCCACCACCTGGTCTTTGTTGTGGATCACCATTACCTTCATCATCTCCCGCATCACCGGGAATAAATGATAAGTTGAGTGGAATATCATCTGGACAATCTACAAAACATGCATCCCCACAGCTTTGACATTTTTTTTGTTGACCAAATAAAATGTCACTCCATTCTTTTACGGTAATCGGATCATTTGGTAATTTTCCAATACACGCACAACAAGTAATTCCATATAAATCTTTACATAAATAATCACTTGCAGCAAAATTTTGTAATGGAGGGTACGTAGAACCATTATTAATTAAAGATGTAACAAAATTAGAACATCCTTCTAATGCTGCGCATATACTTCCACAGCGTGGATTTAGACTTGCACATAGTGAATCTCCAGCAATAGAGCAATTTGCATTACAACGAACTACTGTTGGAGAACCGCTAGCATCCCAACATATACCACCAGAGCCACATGGATCTAAAGTACCATCACCACCACGACTATAGTTATCATTTTGACATCCATTATCTCCTTGTTGACTTGATGGTATTCCATGACATAAAGATAAAATATTATTAAATCTTGGATCTGGTGAACCACCGGGCAAAGTTTCTGGATAATATGCATTAATTATGGAATTTGAATGCCATAGATTTTCTGGATTAAAAGTAGAAACTGGACCATATCCATATAAATTATATGGACTGCATGGAGTTTCACCTCTACAATGGTCGCATTCATTAGTATCTAAACATAAACTTCCCCATTTAACTAGTTTCCATTCACCTGGAACTGCTCTAAAAAATAATTGTCTATTAACATAGCCGGGAGATGATTCAGAATAAGATCCATTATTATAATATTTTGAAAACTGTAAATCTTGAATTTTATATAAAGGTGTTGATGTAGAATCTAATGAACCATCTCTACAATTCCATAAACTAGAAGTACCTTCCTTAAAGATATCATTTGGATTTACTCCATGCTCTTTATACATATAAACATTTCCACCCGGCACATCTTCACCTGCTTGCCATCCTTCCCATGCTAATAAACTTGGTGGAATTACTTTTCTTATTGGACCAAATTTTGATAATCCGTTTAAACCATTTTCAGAAAACATCTCTGCCGGAGTACACATTCTCATATTTGGTCTATAATATTTGTTATACAATTTATCAAAATCATCTGGTGTTACTGGCATTGGGTTACCGGGTGCCCATGGCTTGTAATATGCACCATTTCTACCATTTTGAATTCCAGTTTCAATAATTTGTTTAATTTCATTATAGATATTTTCTCTATGGTCTCGTGTACCAATTATTCCAGCCTCACACATTGCACCCAAAATATCTCTTATAATTTGAACATATTGAAACCCAGGTCCACATGCGGGAGGATATGTTGCCTTTCCTCTCTCATCTGGAGTAATCTCATTCAATACAGAATTACTATACATACTAAAATATGACAAAAATCTTTCAATAGTCATTTGTGCTGATAATTCATTTGAACGATCAGGATCTGCAAAAGCTTTAAATATACCCAATCTATCAGCATAAACTAAATCAAAATGAAATAAAGGTGTTCCAGAACTCTTAAAAGTAAAAACTTTAGGAGTTGTTCTTGTTAACCAATAACCCCATCTATCTTTTGCACTCTGTGTATTGCCTGTATTAGTTCCACCAAAACCAACACCGGGTGGAATAGTACGTGTACCAGCTGCTTCAACATCATTTAAATTTGTTCCCATATAATGAAAATAATGTTCTAGGTGAACTATTCCTACAAATTGACTAAAAAAAGTACTTTCACCCATCATTTCCTTATATTGTTCCATTTGGAATCGAATATCACGTTGATATTCTATTCTACCAATATTTTCCTCATGCAATAGTTCTGATTGATATAGACCATAATCTCCTAAATTTGTTTTTACAAAATGTCTTCCAATATCATAAGTTTTTGCAGGAGCACCAACATCACCACCTCCTCCACAAAATATATCAAATGCCCATGGATATGAAACTTTCATCATTCTTCTTAAATATGGACTTGAAGCACAAAAGTTACAATCGTTTTGATCATATCCACCGCTAGAAGGTGTATATAAACTATTAACTAATGATTCTTTTATAAAATATGCAGAACCCAATTCCGTGTTTTTTCCCATTTCAAATGTTTGATTTAAGTTAATTGTTGTTGAGTTTTTTACAGAATTTGTTCTTCCTTGGAGAGGTGAATAGAATACATTTCCATTAGCTGTTTTTGGAGTTCTTAATGGATGTAGTCCTTGTTCAATTGTTCTATAACTTTCAAGACCATAACATTCTCCAGGGCTTTCATTGCCATTATATATTTTATTCCAACAACTTACACTAGCATCTGCTCTAGACTGAGGTGGCGTGGATTCTCGATCCATAAGACAAGCACAACAGTTTGCTCCAATGCTTGCTGGGTGTGATGGATATAAAAATGCTGTATATTGTGTTAACCAACCACTTTCAGAAAATCTAGCATGACCTATTGCTGGGACAGTTTTATCTGAAGATGGATTTGTATCACCCCATATATCAAAATTAGGGTTTCCATCAAATCCTTTTTCTTCGGCCTGTGTTGTATATGGGATTATTTGAGAACAAGATTCACATTTTCTGATTCCTAAGAAGGGTGGACTAATTGTTCCCGGAAATACTGTGCTATAAGGACAATCTGAAGCTCTAATTATTTGTTCATCATCTGGAGCCGTTGGATCACGATAAGTAGAATTGACACATTGTGGTATTGTTGGGTTACCATCTATTGCATATTTGGGGGGGTACCACGTCCATGCACACCCAATATTTTTATATTTTTGTCTTATTGTTTGAGTTCTTAATGGCCTAAATGTAGTAGAACCATAACAACATTTACACCCACCGGGAAAGCTAGGAGTATCTGCTTCTCCACCGCCACCATATTGACCGGGTTTACCCGGACGTTGAAATAATATAATTTCATCATCTGGATGAATTGGATACACTCCAAGTTTTGGATCTAAAATAGGTTCATGTGTTACAGGATCTAATTCTATATCACCAGTTTGTGGATTGACTTTATAACCTTCTTCAATCAATAAATCGCCAAGCATGGCAACATTATTTGTATAATTATATGGAGCACAACAAGAAATTTTACCACAACAACAAGCTTTTTTAGGCATATTAAGATCTCACATTATATTTATACGCAAATACAACAAAAACTCCCAAAAGGAGCTTTTGTTGCTACAAACTTTACTAAAATTTAACGAGACCGATTACGGACTACACGGTAGTACGAACGACCATTCTTTGTTTCACGAACTACAGTGTAGTTCATGTCAAAGCGATCAAAAGCCTCACGGAGATCATGCATCGTTGCGCGCATATTGGTAACACGGAAACGCTTGCGAGCCTCACCAGCGGTCAATGCAGTACCGCTGCGCATAAAATCAAACACTCTCTGAATCTTGGTCGGACGGTCAACAGTAGTAATTTCCATAAACTTTCCTTTCTTATAAGAAGTTGCCATAATATACACCTTATAACTCATGTGTCAAACAATTCCCTAAATAATTCTGACTGAAGGAGGGCCCTATGGGACAGAGCAATCGTCAGTTCGTAAAATTTGTGAGGCAACATCTCGCACAATACGGTATGAAACTTATTATTGGCCGTGGAAAGCATGTAAATACAGATGGTTTCCGTTGTTCTGGCTATTTTGATGAATCTGGCAAGGCTATTGCCGTAGCAGGCAAAGCAAATGAATTTATGCAGGTTCTGGTGCATGAATATTGTCATTTTTTGCAATATATAAACAGCTCTAAAATTTATAACAAATCCTATGAAGCATCTTATATTGTGGATGCTTGGTTGAAAGGCAAAAATTATCCTCTTAAAAAGGTAAAACGCGCTTTTTTTATTGTACGTGCCATGGAGAGAGACTGTGAAAGACGAGCCATGAAGATCATCAAAGACTTCAATCTAGCGATTAACAGCAAAATGTACGCAAAACGAGCCCATGTGTACATCTACAGTCACTTTTTGATGGAAAAAACTCGTAAATTTCACTCATACAAGCGAAATCCATACTATAGCAAGTATGTTTTGAAGATTATGCCATCAAATATGGCTGTTTTGAGTCATAAAACAATCCCACCGAAGGTTTATTCGGTGTTAGAATCGTTTACAATTTGAGATTTTAGATATTTTGATACAAATTTTGTAAATGGTTGTTCGCCATATGGCCAACGATCATTTTTATCCATAAATCCATAGTGCACCAGGGCATCTATGTACTCTTCAAGCATTTTTAAGGTTACATCATCAATATTCCACTTGATGTTGTCGTCTTCATTTACTGCTGGATTTTCAGCAGCATTATGTTCTGCGACAGCAAGGTCGGATATCTTTGCAAGATTGCCAAGAATTTCCAGTGATTTGGCGCATTGATAAAAAAGATCCTTTTTGACGGGATCTTCTTCTTTGCGAGCCAAGTTGCGAATTTCGTAAACTAGCTCTGGGATTTTCATTTGTAACTCCTTAACTTAACGTTAGAAGATACTTGGTTTGTTGTACCACTCCAAGCATCTCGTCTCGTATATTTAACAGTTCTGTCTGAGACTCATCTATTTCTTTTGGAAGTTCATTCATCAAATAATCTTCAAAAGAATTCAATACTTGATTTGCAGTGGTGCGATACGGACCATTGAGTTGAAGCTCGCTGATTTGTTTCAGTTCTTCCTTGCCCAGAGCACCCATATAGGTCTCGGCAAAGGTATCTAAAAGACCATCAATGGCTTCATATGCCTTTCCTAGTGCTTTGTGTGCGGCATAGGATTTAGTACCCCAGTGATGAAGTCTAATTTCGTTTTCAAAATTTAAAATAGTTTTAATGCAAGACATTAATATTTCCTGTGTTTGTGTTCTTGTGAAAAAGTTATAAAATCTTCTGGTACATCTTCTGGATTTCGTTCAGCTCTTTTCTGTGCCTTACGATATTCAGGGTCGGTTAGAAGGAGAGGGGTCACCTCTCCTGTAGAATCTAAATGAGCCACAAAATAATAACTGGCACATTCATTTGGTTTTTTCTTTTTATTTTGAATTTTACCTCGTGCCATAAAAATATTTAGTTGATTAAGCAACTGCGTAATCGACTGTAATTGTGCCTAAAACTGTTCCAGTTGTAATATTAGTAACAATCAATGATCCAGTACCAGATGATGTTGCAGCGGGTGCAATACCCACAGCCAAAGTATCATTGGCAGTAATTGTAAATGGTGTACTGTATGTAGTTAATCCTACAACACCACCTAAAATATTATTTTTAGCATATAAAAGATTGGGAGCAGTTCCGGTTCCAGTAATTGTAGATGTTATAGATATCGTAATTGTAGGAGTACTTTCTGCAAAAATAAATTGAACTCTATTAGTAGCGGAACTAGGCAATACCACTGGTCCAGATGATGAAGCAAATTTATTTCCAGTACTCGTAATTTGTGGAGAACTTAAATTTCCCCAAGTTGTTGGAGAAAGAGTAAGGGCAGCATAAAGATTTGCAACTCCAGTTTCATTAGTAACGTCGTAATCCATCATAGCAAATTGGTCTTGAAATACTATGTTTGACATTACCATACCATTATTGGTGTTGACCCACATTTGTAGGTTGTCGTCCCAACTAAAGGGTCCCATTGGTGTGGTAATATTTTTTTGACCAGACCCCGATACTATTTGACTAGTCATCGAAGTAAAAAAGTTATTCATTGTATTTTTTACGCCCATATGATTCCTTATAATTATTTAGATAATTTAAATAACTTTTTAAGTTTGTCAAAAAAAGATTGATTTAACTCATTATTAACTATAGTTAAACTATTTTCCAATATTTTAATATTTTCATTAATTTTATTAATTTCTGTTATTAATTCTTGAATTTGTTTATTATTATTTTTATCAGTTTCTTTAACTTCATTTAATTGATATATTACATCATTAATTACATTTTTTGTATTAATAAAATCATCTGTTAATCTTTGAACATGTAAATAAAATGAATCATTTACTTGTTTTTTAGTAAATGATTCATTAATAAACACTGGATTTGTTTCAGAATTTATAGAATTAAAAAATGAATTCATTGTTTCTTTTGCGCCCATATTACCTCATTTGTTACAAACTATACCATCATTATTAGTATAATAGATTTGATGAAATATTTCTCCACACCATTTATCACATACAGGGCATGGCTTAGAATTTCTAAAATCTCCAAATCTATTGAATCTAAAATTCAACAAAACCAACTTTTCTCCTCGTAGACTCTTTGGAACTTTTCTGTATGCATCCAATTCAGAATGCATATCTGCACAACGATATCCCAAACGCACAGTATCGGGGTGGGTCTTAAAAACATTTTGACCCACCGCGATAATCTTGCGCTTATAGATGATCAAAGATATGTGTTTCTTTTGTCTTTCCATTGCCATCGACAGTGGCTTGGCAATCGGAAGATAATTTTCAATCACATGATCTATATTCATATTTTACAACGTCAGCTTCAGTCCACCCGTCTTATCAACGGCCTTGGACGGAGTAACGAGTCCTTTATTGAGACTGGAATCATACTGAGTCTTGAGTTCATCAAGAGGCTCAACAGTAAAAGCAATAAAGGTCTTGGGAATAGTTATACCCTTAGAAGCCTTGCTGTACATAAGCCAAGGCATCAAACCAATATTGCCTTCGCCTACTGGAATAAGAATAGCTGGATCTTTGAGAAGCCAAGAATCACCTTGATCTTCAAATCGTGCGAGAATTTCTTCACCGGAGTTTAGTCTAAATAGTTTTACGTTCATATGTTTCCTTTACAGGGTTTTATTATAGCAGGTATTTTAACAATAGCAAGTAACAATAATATGAAATCATTTCAACAATTTTTAATTGAAGGCTCTGAACAAATGCAATGTGATATTAATGGTATTTGCAAAGTAATAAAAGAATATGAATCTGCAGGTAATGAACAAAAAATTCTTTCTATCTATAAAGATAACAAAGGTTTATCAACAATTGGTCATGGACATTTAGTTACTCCAAAATCTTCAAAGATATTTTCTGAATTAAATATCAGTCCTGATATTTTAAGTGGCAAAGGAAAACTTACACCAGAACAAGCAGATAAATTACTTGAAAGAGATGTAAATGATCGCTTACCTCAAGTTAAAAAATTAGTTCCTAAATTTGGTGAATATTCTCCAGAACTACAAGCCCAACTTACCTCTGAACATTTTAGAGGTATGTTAGGAAAATCTCCTAGCGCTATTAAAAAATTAAGCGCAGGAGACTTTTCTGGTGCAGCAACAGAATATTTAAATGCTAAAGATTATAGAGAATCTGTAAGAGACAAAACTGGTATTGCACCAAGAATGCAAAAACTTGCAGATGCAATCAAAACGGAACCAGAACGTCAGAAGAAACGTCAGCAATCTTCTCTTCAAACCAATCAGGCACCTCAGTCGCCTTCCACTTCGCAAACGCTGCCTTCTCGTTAATATAATAACTGCGATAAGCAACTACTGCATTTTCATTCTTATATTGTTCTGGCATTGCCTGAACAAAAGTAGTCAGCTTACCTTTGGGCAAATTAACAGGGCAGTCATACAATTCATTCAACAACATAGATTCCATTGAATGAACTTTGCTGTACCGCCGAGTGTATTCCTTGCACAGAGCATATGCATGTTTCCAAAGCCAAAGATAATTTTCTGAAGTAGTACGGGTCCAAATATTGCATGGATGATTAATCATTGCAGCCTTGCAAATATTCTTCTTTGTGCAAACATGAGTGGTGTATCTACGTTTGCCAGTGTTAACTTCTAAGGGATCACCATCCAAAACATGATGGGCAGTTGAAAGCAACTGGCAAGATTCAAGAATCATTTTTACAACGTGCTTGTCGCACATCATACGAGCAGAAGTAGCGGCATCATTGTCCAAAACAAAAATGTTCATATTTCGTGATTCTCAAAAATATTGTTTATAGTACGATTGACCTTAACCATTGTACCACGCGAATACAAGTCAGGCAAGTTAAAAGCACCAACATACGAACAAGCAGAGCGCAATCCACCAAGAATTTCTTGAACGGTGTGATGTACAGATCCACGATAAGGTACTTCCACAGTGCGGCCCTCGGAAGCACGGTAATCCTTAAGTCCGCCATTATATTTTTCATTTGCGGTTTTGCTGGACATACCATAATGAAGCATCGTGAGTGATGCATTATTATTGGAGTGACGAATTTCTCCACCACACTCGTCATGGCCTGCAAAAGCACCTCCAGCCATAACAAATGCAGCCCCAGCCACAAAAGACTTAGCAAAATCACCGGGATGTACAATTCCGCCATCAGATACGATCCCAATACCTAACGCTGTTGCGGTTTCCACACACTCTATGACCGCTGAGAGTTGGGGATATCCCACTCCTGCTACTCTGCGTGTCAGGCACATCGATCCCGATCCGATTCCCACTTTTACTAGGTCGGCTCCAGCATCTGACAATGCCACGACCCCCTCTGGGGTTACTATATTCCCTGCAATCAATATTGACTTCGGCCATTTCTGTCTCACTTTCTTTACAAAGTTATGAAATTCTCTCATATAACCATTTGCAACATCAACACAAACAAAAGTTGGATCATTGATATTTGCACTATCAACAAACAATTTACTTTCGGGATCCAAACCCAAAGTCAATGACACATATTTTTCTTTGTCTGGATAACTAGTGGCAAAAGTAACATAATATTCACCACCCTTCTTCAAACAAGTAATCATCTTGTAATCTGACAATACAAGAGCCATCTGATGTGTTCCAACAGTGGACATGTTTGCTGCCATTACTGGAATACCATTCCAAGAAGATCCACAATTAAAAGTAGTACCAACTTCAAGATTTACATCTTTGCGAGACTTAACATCTGAAAGTCTTGGTACAATAAGTGCGTCTGAATAATCTAGTTTTGGTTCATAGTTTACAATCATGACCAACAATAATAACACAGTATGACTATTGGTCAATAATTATTTTGACTCTTCTATTCTTTTTACTGCATCCCGGAGACTTAACATTTTATTTGCTAATTCTTTAGATGTAATTTTATCCCGAAGATAATCTTCATATTTCGAAAGAATAATCTTCGCTTCTCGGAAAAGGATTGCATGTAAATGATCAAAACTTTTGGAATCATTCGACATCAATATTATTTATTCAATTCCAATTGTATCATCACGGACAAATCGAATTAAACCACTTACAAAAAATGAAGACCAATCTTTTTTAATTAAATTCCACATTACAATTCTATTGCCTTTTAAAGGACTAAAAAATTGAACTCTTTCGGAAGATTTGTTGGAATCAATAATATTTTTGTTCAAAGTACCAATAAATCTATCACTGTTTCCATTTTTCTTCAAATAATCAATTGTGCAAATTCCACTCAAACCTTCCATAATTATTTCATTTGGTGAAATATGATCACTTTTATATGTTTTTTCTTTTGTGTAAACAGTAACATCTGTTTTGATATCATATCTTGGATCAAATACACTATCAAAGTTTTTTTGAATTTGGTTTACAAACAAAAAATTTTGATAAGAGCCATATTGCGATACAATATACCTTGCATAGGTAGGATCTGAATCTTCAAGATTTTCATATGTCTGAAGTTGTTCATCAGAACCATTGTATTTTTGTTTTTCACCAAGATTAAATTTACTAACAAATAAATCATTTTTCATGGCTTCTTTAATAGAAGCCATGAGATTTTTTTGTTGATCTTCTTGATTATATTCAACTTGATTTAAACGTGAAGGTTCAATGTTATAGTTTGAATATAGTTGATTATCAGCACCAGTTGTTCGTTTTTGTATTGGCATTAGTAATGTATTAGTGCAATTTTATCTTTTAATTGAAGCTCTTTATAGATTAAATCACGTTCTTTGGTTTTATTCAAAAACTTCTCAAGAACATATATTGGAATTTTTATGAATACATTGCTAAATGGATACTTCTTCAATTTTTGAATTTCAGCAATGTAATCTGAAATCATTTTGTCCTCGTTCTTACTGTTATAAGTCAAAGTCAAAAAAGTTCCAATTTTGTTCTCGGTTTTGTTAATCATCGCCAAAAGTATTTATTGTTACTTGACGGTCTTGAAGTAGATGATATACTTACAGAAACTTTAAAGTTACTATAGATAAATTATAAAAAAATACTACAGAAGTATATCTAAAGATACTATAGAGTAACCTTAAGTACCCTTAGATTTCTTTTTAAACATATTACCATACTTGGCTGCAATGGTATCAGCAGTCTGTGCAGCAGGATCTAAGAACTTTACTCTCTCTGCCGATCTCTTATAAATCTCTGCAAGAGGAGAAGGTTTATTAGCATTCTCGTTCAATACTTGTTTTACTGTATCTTCTAGTCTTTTCATTTTATGGCCTAAAGAAACTTGGTCCAGATTGAAGCGTTTGCATTATTTGTCGTTGTTTTTGAATTCTATCTAAATTTGGTGTAGAAGTTTTTGCACCCATTGCTTGTCTTTCCAACTTCGCTCTATCTTGTTGAGATACTGTAACTGCACCCAATGATGCAGCATCAACAGCGGATGTTGGAGAAGTAATTGAATCTACTGGAGCCAAACCTTGTTGTTTTCTTTGTTCTTCTTGTTCTTTTGCCCAGTCTTCTTTGGCTTTTATTTCATATTCAGTCGGTGCAACTATATCGGACCCTTTACCGGCTTCTGAAGTGAATGCACCTATTGCTAATGGAGCCATTGCCAATCCTCCTGCAACTTCAGCAGCACCTGCTGCAATAGGAACAATTCCTTCGGCCCCCAATGACAATGGATCTAACATGTTTAGACCTTTGCCAGCAGCACGTATTGCACCTCTTGCAAGTTGAGCAGTTCTTCTTCCAACTTCTTTACCAGTCATTGCTAAATCATTTACACCCTGTCCGGCTGCGGCAATATCTTCTGGAGTTATTGCTCCGATTGATCTTAAATACTTATGAGGTTCATTTGCTTTGGGCGCCAACAAATCAATTGATTCCTGTTCCATTGGTTCGCCAATACTTTGAAAATAATCAGCTATTTTTGCTCTTCCTCCGGGTTGGAAAGATGTAACGCGTCCTGTTGGTGTATCACCTCTTCTTAAAAGGCCGTGTTGTGGATCTATTTCGCCTTCTTTCATAGCAGCAGCCATTCTCAATATTGTTTGTTTTTGTTTTTCTACTCTTAGGAGTCTTTCTGCTTCTTTAGTTTGATTTGCAGCAGTTTCCTCTGCTGCTTTTTTTGCCGCTTCTGCAGCTTCTGCAGCAGCTGTTTGTTGAACTATATTTTCTAGTCTGTTTGTATTTCTTCTATCATTTATTGCGCGCGCTAACCAACCTCTGCCAGCAAATTCTGGTTTCTTTTTAAATATTCCTTGTATTGGTTCACCAGTAAGTTGATCAACTGCTTGAGATGCAAATATACTAGTCATTTTTCCTGCATTTTTTGGATTTATAGACCATCGTGGAGTTAAAAGACCATATATTCCCGCCCCCAATCCAAGTTTTTTTACTATGTCAGAGTATGGACTATTTTTTATATTAGCAACTCCACGGTAAACTCCATTTACAAGATCATCATGTGTTTGAGCAATACGACCTAAAATTGGTCTTTCTTCAATATCTTTTCTAGCTTCTTCAGTTTTTTTAATTTCTACATCTGCAGCTGCTTTGGCGGCTGCTTGTGCTTGTGCATCTGCTTTTGCATTTGAAGCAGCCTCATTTTTTACACCCTGACTCATTCTTATTGGAGGAGCAACGACCATAGCCTCTAACAATCCTTCAAGACGATTGACTTCTTCTTGTAAAACTTTGGCACGATTCTGGTATAATTTAGTGATATGGTCCATAAAGATATTTATGTATATAAATAATTTTATGAATTATCTAACTAACCACTATAAAAATTTGTGCGAACAATATCAAAGCAAAATTAATATTCTTCAAAATTTATTAAATGAAGATGCTCCTGCATCAACCTTTAGTGGTACTGGCCAAGGCCAGCAAACTTTTAGTGATGAACAACTTCGTGATCAAATGAAACAAAATAAGAGATCAAATGCATTTGGTCCAGCAATTCCAGATGATAAGCAAAATCAAGCATATAGAGATGCTCAAGCAGAACTAGCCAGAAGACAAGGTGCAAGTGCTAAGGTAGAGTTAGATCCATCTATCAAACAATCATCAGATTATAAAACTGATCGCGTTGCTGGTGACTGGGTTGAAAGATATGCCCAGAAACTTGGAGAAGATCCTCGTAAAATTGAAGCAATGCGCCGTGGAGTGATTGACACATTGGGTGGTGATGCCGGAAAACCAATGGACACATCCATGACATCAAATCAAGTTGCTCAAAGAGGAGTTGATGCTTATAATAAAGCCAAAGAATATGTTGTAGGCTTGCAAAATCAAGCAAAGGCAGCTAAACCAGAATCTGCACCTTCATCTGCTCCTGCAAGAGTTTCTACTCCATCTGCTGCACCAGCTACCGCACCAAAAACCACACCTGCTCCAAAAGAAGAAAGAGGTTTAGGAATGGATGGAGAATACGGCCAGTTCCCAATCTATCCAGAAGGTCAAGAAGATTCAGCCTATAGTAAACCTGCTGCACAGGCTCCCGTTCAAACTGGAGCAACAGAGAGTGCAAAACAACTTGCAAATCTCTATACTGCTAGAATGACTGGTGGAGATGTATTTGGTAGAAAATATTCTAAACAGCCAGAAGCAGCAAAAGCCGAAGAAGTTAAAATTCCTGAAATGGGATTAACTCAAAAAAGTCCAACAAAATATGTTGTTCCAGAATCTGAAGAATGGGAGAAAATGTCTCCACAAGAACAACTTGCAATGGCACAGTCGGCCCTTAAAAATGATGAAGCAAATAAATTCTTTGGAGGCCGTGAAGGAAAGAAAGGTGGCTTCTTGGGTATTGGTGGTGAAAGAACTTATAGATTCAGTGAAGACAATTCTGGTCAAACTCCAGAAGAAACTGCAAGACTCAATCGTCAAGCAAAAATGTTAAACAATTTATTGAATACACAGGATGCAGGTGCAATGTCACAACAACTTAGTGACATATTATTTAAATATAATAATAACGGAAATAGTTCCTCATCTAAATCATCAGAAACCATATCCACTGGTGGAATGAACCAACCAATGGATCTTGCAGATTTTCCTGATAATGAAGATACAGATAAACAATCCTCTTCAGCAGAATTAGAAAATGCAAGAAAACTTGCTCAGATGTATGCAAATAGAATGGGTAGAAGAGTTTCTAAAGCACCTGCAACCCCACCAGCACCAGTAGCATCTAAGGAAAAAGTTTCATCTTTTGATTCTGCCTTTAAAGCATATCAAGATCGCAATGCAAGAACAGCATCAATGCCTCTTGCAATGGCAGGAGAACAATCTTCCAAGGGATCAAGTATGGAAGGTCAGGCATTGGAAAATGATTCAGCGGCAAGAGCACGATATGCTCAAAGCGTAAAAACAAATGCATCACAAAAAGCTGCACAAGAAGAGTTTGTAAGAAGATTCGGAAGACTTCCAAATTCCAAATCAGCCGTAGACAACACATACATGGAAACATTGTTGTCCACCAAATTTAAAACTAGATAAATTAAAGAAAATTCAAAATAAGAAGAGATCCAATTTCTTGGATCCCTTTTTGTTCTATAGTGACTTATAGGCTCACTTGGCAGCAGGAGCCTCTACGGCTGCAGGACCAGCCTCGGGAGCCTTGGTGCGGCTTGCTAGGGTCAAAACGACTACAGCCAATACACCTACAGCAACGACGATCCAAGTGGTGGACGAAACAGACTTCACAAAATTCTTAATCTTATCTAGCATAGTATCTCCTTAAAAGACTATTTAGGCCACTCGCCACCCCTCCATTTTTTCGGTTTTGATAAATATTCTTATGCTATCTTTCATCGAATTTCTCACAGAAGCCAAAGCCAAGCCTTCAGACCCCCATATCTCAGAGGTACAGGGATCTTCGTGGTATCATCCAGAGACTGGAAAGGTATTGGCATTTGATGAAGATGATTTCAGTCATCAAACTTACTTCATAAAAAATCATAAAAAATTTGGAATTGATCCCAAAATTTTAAAGGCAAATTTGCAAGATGTCAAAGATACTGTTGGTACCATCGAAGGACATCCACTCAAATTTCTTTTTGATGCTGGATGGGTTAGAAGTTATGCTGACGGCAAGGACGTAAACTTTGAAGGAAACACTCGTCAGGTTCACGAAACCGTTCGTCGTCATGCAAACAGAATTCCAGATGCAACATATCGAATCGACATCGCTGATCCAAGAAGTGTACATGCAACCGCAAAAAGCGTATCACACGAACTCATGGAACCTGAGCATGTAGACAGGTTTATTTCATCAAAAGGCAGACCTCACAGAGATTATACAACAATACTATGACATACCTAATAAACTATTACAAAAATCGTTGTGAAACACTTCAAGAACAAGTAAACAATCTTCAAAAATTATTAAATGAAATTGATACTAGTCATAATAAACGTGATCCAGGAGATCCTTATGATATGAGAAATTATGATAAAATATCAGATAAAGAAGAAGAAAAAATAAAAGAAAAATTAAATGATATGTATTCTATGCTTCTTGATGATGAAGATGGACCTGATCCAAATACTAAAGAAGGCATCAAAGCAGCATATGAAACTGCAAAATTAAAAGATTCTGCACAATCAGAAATTAATTTATATGGTCAACCAACTGGCAGAATAATTACAAAAGCTAGTATGGGTACAATGGATACCAATAAATTTTAATAATTATATAAATAATTTTATGGACTACCTAACAAAATATTACAAGAATCTTTGCGAAAGTCTTCAAGAGAAAGTAACTTTACTTGAAGAAAGAATAAAAAAGAAACCACAGCATCTTCCTTTTGAAATTTTAGATATAGATGCACCATTTGAATTTGGTAAAACACATTTCGATCCAAGCGATATAAAAATTTCTGGAAGACATGTTAGACCAGATGGAAGCAGAGGACCGGAAGTTATCATACCAATACATGCCTTTGCTGATATACATTATCATGATGTTGCAGATCATGTCGAAGATTTTATGAAAGGAAGAAAATCTCCAGACAATCCTCTTTTCAAGGCTTTTAATGATCAAGGTGGCGATAGTCCCAGCACATTACGAGTCGATTCCAGCAAAGTTAAACCAATTAAACGAAATTAATAAATAAGAGAAGAAATAAAACCATGAATTACCTAACAAACTATTACAAAAACCTTTGTGAAAATCTTCAACAGAAAATTAATTATCTTGAAAAAATTATAAGTGAAGGTCAAGAAATGAAATTTGAAGAAGAAGAAGAACAAGGTAAGGTATTGCCTTCTTCTGAGGAAGATAATAATGAAGATGAGACAAAAAATTCTGATCCCAGAGCAATGAAACTTGGAAAAGGTGCAGTAATAGGCCCCAGTAAAGTAAAAGGTCTGGGAGAGACAAAAAAATCTGAAAATAGTTCTTACTAAAATAACTTAAAAATTTTATCATAAACTTTTGGGCTCCTTTCAGGGGCCCAAATTTTTTTTATGGCATCCCATGTATTTTGAAAAAGGGGGTCGTTTTATAAATGGACTTTTGAGAGGCTTAGGGGGCCAAAAAGTTTTTTTGAGAATATTAGAGAAAATTATAAGGGGTCGGTGGGGCTAGCCCGTCCGATAACCCCCCGGCGTATGGGACCCAAATCAGTACTCGGACGCATCCCCCCCCTAATAACAAAGATGCCCGGCGCTTCGCGCCGGGCATCTGAGGGGCTGAGAGGTTAGCCCTCCCAGTATGGGTCGTCGTCGCCTTCGTAGCCCATGGCGCGCTCATGCGCGTCCCATGCCATGTCTGCGCGCACATCGTCCACGCACATGACGCACAGCGTACCATACTCGGTAGCGCGAACGTTATCGTCCACGTGATCAGCGCCGCAGACGCAGCAGCAGGGGCGAGAGGTTTCAGCCGTGTTGTTCTGAGTGGTGCTCATGCGAATATTGTAACACACACAGGCGAGTGTGTGTTTAAATCCCCACAATATTTCTTCTAATAACATCGCCGGCCCTCTCCCGCCCCATCATTCGACCCGTGTAACGGGTAGGGGGCATTGGGTTCGGGGCCGGCGTGTTTGACTGGGCATTGCAGGTCACGGGCTTCCCATAGGGGTTACATTTCCCCCCATCCTGCGCTGGCCAGCCAGTCGTTATCGGCGTCCCAGTCCTCGCGGCTCATTCGGCTAGCCGCATCGCTGAACGCATCGTTATTGGCCTTGCGCTCCGCGTCATCCTGCGCCTCGTACTGACGGTTGAACGCGGCCACCTGCTCCTCGCGCTCCATCTCGCGCTTCGCGTCCTCGCACATCGGGCAGAGGCTGTCCGTGTAGGCGTGTTCGGGGCGGTGGCAGTCGCAGGGGAAGTGTTCGTGTTCGTGGTTGGTAGTGGGGGTGCTCATGTAAGTATTGTATCACACTTGGGGGGAGTGTGTGTTTAAATACCTCCAAACTTTCCACCGAAATATTTGCTGCCAATTCTACACACACTCCCTATCATGTGATACAATGTACGCATGAGCACCACCTCCACCCGTAACCTCATCGTCCTCCCCCTCCCCGCCCGTACCCTCCACCTGGATCGCGCTGCGTTCCTCTACACCGCGCTTGACTCCGGGTGGGTGCGTGTCCAGTACCTGAAGAATGACGGTACGCGCACCAGCCGAGTCTGCACCCGTAACCCCACGCTCGTGGGCAAGTACGGTACGGAGTCTGATATCCGCTCCATCCGCGAATCCGAGTCCGCCGATCTCGCAAACTACAACATCGTCTACTTCGACTACATGAGCGGCGGACTGCGTTCCTTCCGCGTGTCGCAGGTGGAAGTCTGCGGAATCGACGCGGACTGCGTGGAGAATAACCACTAAACTTTCGGGAATACTTTCCCACACACTCCCCCCTATCGGGTATACTACACCCATGAGCACCATCGAACCCATCCTCGCCTTCACAATCTTCATCCTCTTCTTCGGCACCGTCATCGTCGTCTGCGCTCTCCCCGCCATTCAGATGGCCATCGAAGTTTACGAAGCCCACAAGGATACCACCAAGTGAACACCATCATCCGCATCCTCTGCATCGTCCTTCCCCTCAACGCGATCCTTGCCATCTACGGGGCAGTACGGGTTGCCATGGACGGCGACTACATCGGAGCAGTCATCGCCGCGCTCGCTTGCCCTCTGTCCATCTTCCTCTGGACATTCTTCCGGTGGATGGATCGGGAGTACCGAGCCACGAACTAACGAGGTGGTGCTCGTTTCAACCGAAGAGGATTCGTCCCTGCCCCGATTCGTTCGGGGCTAGGTTGTTTGGGGGCAGCTACTATCACAAATGCGCGCATTTGTGAGGATTGGATGGTCTGCGCCTGATAGTAGCCGGCCCTGGATGCGTTATAGGACGCGAAAGAATTTATAATTTCCGGGCACCTATTCCCCACACACTCCCCCCTATAGGGTACAATACTTCCATGAGCACCACCCGCACCAACCGTTACGAATCCGTCCGCACCAACGCCATCGAAGCCTTCATCGGCCACCTCGCATCGGCTACCCTCTTCGACTACGCCGCCGCGCAGAAGTGGTACGCCGAGGCCGGAGACTTCGCGGAATCGCTCCGCGTCCTGCGCCCGGAGTGGAGCATGGAAGTGTCCGCGTCCGTTGTCTCCGCGTTCTCGCCCCGCGTCACTTGGCAGCACAACAAGGCGAAGGCCACCCAGTACGCGCAGGGCATCACGCCGAAGGGTCTGCGCTCCCACGTGGACGCTGCCGACCGATGCGTCCGGCAGGGCTTCAACGGCCTTCGCGGCCCCAAGACGAACGCGTTTGCCCGTGCCATCGCCGGGGATCGGGACGCGGTGGTGGTGGATGTGTGGATGTGCCGCGCTGCCGGACTGGGCAAGGATGCGCCCAACGCGACCGAGTACCGGGCCATTGCGGACGCGATCCGCACACTCGCCGGAACGGGCGCCGTCTGCATGGCACCCGCCACGCTGCAGGCTCTGTTGTGGATCATCGTTCGGGGGAAGGCGGAATAATCCGCCCGACCCCCTTGACTTTCACCCCTCACCGAGGTACAATACCGCCATGACCACTACCAACACCAAAACGGCCAAGCGTGTCGAAACTCTCTTGGCACACACTAAACGCATGTGGGGCCTCTCTAACGAGATCCGCCAGATGCACGCCGAGATCGACAGACTGGACAATAAACTTTCGGAAATAATTTCCGAAACCGAACTGCTGCTCTTCAAGATGCAGGAGGAAGAAGAATGAACACCGAAACCGAAATCCAACGCCTCCGCATTGAGCGAGACGAGCGCGAGTACCTGAACGAAACGATCAGGAACCTCAACAATCAACTCGTTGATGCGTTGCGTGAGCGCGACGAAGCGAGGCGATTGGTCTGCAGGTACACAAAGAAAACCTATCGAACTCTCCGAGAAATGGCCGAAGAGCGCGGATGGGACTGCTACGCAAAGGAAACCAAGCAATGAACCACCGCCCAGCCAAGTTCGTCCATGACGCCTTCCGGGAGGGAATCCGGCTTCGCTCCAAGACCTGGGGCAAGAAGAGCCGAGACCCCCGGAAGGCGCGGAGGGAGGGGAAAAGGGA
>Ga0114973_10000782_pt1 | contig 23873 bp, 40 predicted proteins | sample M_140807_MF_Meta_FD_87025 | JGI IMG/M metagenome (GOLD analysis project Ga0114973, IMG submission 87025) | Freshwater microbial communities from Lake Montjoie, Canada to study carbon cycling - M_140807_MF_MetaG | ecosystem: Environmental > Aquatic > Freshwater > Lake | place: Lake Montjoie...
CGAGCTCGTGTGTCCTCGACCAGCGCCCTAGGCGAGAGACGGCCATCAAGCGGGTCGAGATGGCTTCTCATACTCTGATACTTACCGCCGATTTCCAGGTCCCGGGGGATGGAAACGCTAGCGCGATCGCCTCGCGGCATCTTACGCGCGTTATAAAGCAGCGCGGCGTCAAGATTCGGGGAGTTAGGGTCGAAATAGTTTCCCAGCGTCATCGCCAGCTGTGTGGCGTCTTCCGCAGGAAGATTGCGGAGCTCGCGCTTCCAACGAGGCGCAGCAGTCTTCTCCGCCTCCGATTTCACGTCGTGAACCTGCCGCGCGATCGGCGTCATACCGCGCGCCAGGCGCTCCATGCCCGCGCCGAGCGCCGCGCTCAAGAGGGTGGCGCCGGCGGCGCGGCCAAGAGCCTTGTGGTAGTCGCCGCGCGGACTCTCATACACCCCTTGGAGCTCCGGGCTCAAGTTAGCCAGCAACTTGTGCTCCTCGATCACGCGCGGCAAAGTGGCGGCCAGCCCGCTCAGTCCGCCGAGAACGCCTCCGATAGTCCCGTGAGGGACGCGGCGCTTCTCTTCTTGCTCATCAGCCATCTTCGCTTGGTTCATCGGGGGGCTCGTTGTTGCACCCGACGGAACCGGCGCCGGCATGGCCTTAACCGGAGCCATCGAGCTCATGGGAGGGGCGTTAGGCTGAACAGGGGCCTGCGGCGCGGCTGTGGTGGAGTTCTTGCGCATGGCTCAGGGGAAAGGGTAACCGGCCGACTTGCGAACGTCGAATCGAACCACGCCCGTCAGAGCGGTCGATGTCGAAACTGTCAGCGCCTGAAGAGGGTGAAGGATGATCCCCACGTCCGAGAACGAGATGTCCGGCCTGGTGGGCGTCAGCTGGTTCCAAACGAACACGGGGATCGACTCGCCGGCGATGGGCTCCAGATTGGGCGTGAGGTTGACACGCGCCACGGTCACCGTGTGAGGACCGCCGCTAGCAATGTCAAACTTCGACTCGAACTGATGCACCAGCACCGGCTGCTCCTGCTCGAAGTAGAAGAAGCCACCGTTGGTGTTGATTGGAAGCGACCAGATGTACTGCTCGACGTTGGGGCCCCGCTGCGTAGAGTTCACCCCCGAGCGAACGTTGTTGATGGCCGTGGCCCCTTGCGCAGCCACCACGCTATTGCCGCTACCCTCGTACCAAGCTGCGACGCCGAGGCGCGCGCGGTTGATGGCATCTGCGACCTCCTGGGCCGTGGCCAAGAGGCCCCCGCCTGAAGAGCGCCGGAGGGTTACGACCACCCTGCTGCCCTGAATGACCGCCGTGGTGGAGGGGTTGTTCGTGCCGATGCCCGGGTCGACGAGCTGCAACTGGTAGTTGTTGCCCTCCAGGCCGTAGAGCCGCGCCGAGATACGAACGACGTTGTTGGCGCCAGATCCCGCCCCCGGCGGGAATCGACCGATGGCGCGGCCATACTCTGTGCCGTTGAACGCGCCGGTGCCCGTGACCGACTGCTGTACGAGGAAAGAGAGGCCGTTCTGAATCGGGTACATCGCCCGTAATCCTAGCGCGGTTTCGCGCGCTCAGGGGGCGAAGGCGGGGACATAGTCGGGGCTCCGACCGAGTGACCCGTGATCGCGTTAATGGCGCCCTTCAGCTGCCCCATCTCCTGAAGCATCTTCTGCTTGAACGCGGTGTCCTCGCGTTGAAGTTGGGCCATCTCTTCCAACTTCGAAATGACGCGAGACTCCATATTGTCCACCTGAGTCTTGATCTCGTTGTGAATCAAGCCGTCGGAGCGTTTGATCTCGTTGTCGATGACCAGCTTCACCGCCTGCGTAGTCTCCGCAACAACGGTGGGCGTACGCAGGACGTGCTGCATCTCCTTCTCGCGCTCGTCGACCTGCTCGCGCTTGTCGTACCACTCTCGATACGATGCGAGACGCTCCTTGGCCCGGGCCTCGGCCTGCTCGGGCGCCGAGTGCCACTTGCGAATCTCAGCCTCGATGAGCGGGGTGACGGTCTTGGCCCAGTAGCCGCGCGCGATCAACACTGCGGCGCCGGAGATCAAGGTCGAACCGCCCAGGATGCTGACGATGTCCCCGGGGGACAGGTTGGCGGGGCTGATTTGCGCAAGCAGGGAAAGGATCTGCATGGTCCTTCGAACAGTGTAGGTCGGTGCGATTTGACCCCGCGTGTCTCGTCGAAGAAGCTTCGCAAATGACCCGTGAGGAACTGAGCGAAGCTCTCGAAGACTACGAAGGTGTAATGCTGGCCGATGGGTTCGAAGATGCTTTTCTCGGCGTGGCAGTCCGATGCGCCAGCGCGCCCGTGGCGGTCTACGACTACGAGACGTGCGTCAAGACGTTGGTGGCCCGCGACGGAATGTCAGACGACGATGCTCACGAGTGGATGCAGTTCAACGTGATCGGCGCCTACGTTGGGGAGCAGACGCCGTGGTTCCTGGAGCTGTCACTCATCGAAGGCATCAAAAAGCTCGGCGGCATCGACGTGCCGGTCTAGCCTTCGCGTCATTTCGCGGATTCGATGACAGGTCGCGCAAACGAGCTCGACCTTTGTGAGTTCTGCGAGAAGGACCTCGGTCGGACCGCTGATCAAGTCCGAGATATTCGCGAGTTTCACGCCGCGAACGTGATCAAAGTCCATCGCATCGGTCGGGAAGGTGTTACCGCAGTCGGTGCAGGGATCCCGTTTCAGCGCGTCGATCTGAATCTTGTTGAGGACGCGCCGCGTGGTCACTGGGCCCGGAACTCCGGAGGGACGATCGCGGCCGGGAACTGCGTACGAAGGAACGCCAGGACGACCTGGCAGAGCTCGTGCGGCGGCACCGCACCGCGCGACATCGAGCGAAGGTCCGACATGAGCATGCCGCGCGCGAAGTCGAGGTCCGCCCGCGTCAGCAGGTAGCCGTGGCTGAGCGGCGACACCATCTCGTCCGCGGTCTGCAGGTTGCCCGTGAGCAGGTACCGCGCAAAGGCCCCGCAGGCATACGCGCGCGCCTCGCTGGCCGCGCGAAGCTCAGGGCTCATGTAGTCCACGATCACTTCGATGTCCGGGTGCGCCTTCAACACCCGCGCGTGCTCATGCTCGTGCACCGCCGTGACGCAGTACGACAGGCCGTCCGCAATCGCCGCCGACGAGTAGACGATGATCGCGCCCTCGCCCCCAGGTTTCGGAAGCGTGACCGAGCGGGTGGAGTGCGCGTCGTCGAGGACATCGATGATCGAGCGCAGCCAGGGCACAGCCACAGTCACGGCGTCGACGAGCAGCTTACCGACTTCGACCCACCAGGCGCCGTCGGTGACGATGGTGGTGTTGTACTTCGCGGAGAGGTGGGCGTTGAGCGCCGTCGCAACGGCTTTGTAGTCGGTCACAGGGCACCTTCCGGAGCGCAGACGGCGTAACCGTCCAACGTCATCTCACAGCCGCGCGAGCAGATCACGTCGCCGACAGGGTGCCAGCGGCGCGTGGACGAACACACCTCAGGGCGGCCGTCGCGACAACGCTGCGCTAGGGGCGCGCAGTTGCTCTGCGGGGGGAGATTGCACGGCGTACACGCCGTGAAAAACAGGGTCATCATGATGAGCTTGCGCAAGGGACCTCCTACAAATGGAAACAGGGAGCAACCCGAAGGTTACTCCCTGTTGAGAGGAGGGGAATGGGCGGGATCAGGCGTTGCTGAGCGTGTTCGGGATGATCTGCGTCGTCACGACCACGTTGTGGTCGATGGTGAAGGTGTCGACGCCGGTGATGGTGATGTAGTCCTCGCCGCCGCTGCCAGTGGTGCCAACCGTGCCCTCCACGGTCATGGCGGTGATGCCGCTCGCGTCACCTTCCTTGAAGATCGTGACGGTGTTCCCGATCAGGACGCTGTTGCTCGAACCGCCGCGACGCAGGGCGAAACGCACCTCGGTCACGCAGTGCTTGGAGCCCACGGTGCTCAGGGAGTGAACCACGGCGCGCACGAGCACGACAGTGTTGATTGCCGTGACCGGGAGCATGAAACTGTTGGGCGTGAGGTTCACGGTCTGGGTCGCGGTGGCCGACTCCGCCGAGGCCGCGACGGTGCGCGTCAGGTTCTTGAACTGCGTCGAGGTGATGACGCCGGACTGCGACGCCGAGGCGGCGCGAACGGACACGCCCGAACCGCTGACGGTGACGGGGCCAGCGGCGTCGGCGGACACCGAGATCGCGTTGCCGCCGCTGATGCTGATGCCGTTGCCGGCGGTGTACTCGGTGCCAGCCGCCAGCAGCGTAAAGAGAGCCGAAACGTTGTTGAACGTACCGGCACTGAGGAAGAGCGCGCGTCCAATCAGGTCGCCGGCGTTGAGATAGATGAGCGCGCCGAGGTTGAAGTTCGTCGTGCTGTTCGCGTCGGCCGCGCGAGTGAACGTGTAGAAGTACGCCGCCGCGCTGGTTCCCTTGCCCAGGCCGCGCGTGACGGTGTAGATACCCGTGCGCTTGCTGGCAGAGGGGGCGCCGGAGGCAACAGCGAAGGCGACGCGGTCGCCGTCGGTCAGGGCCCGGTTCTGGTTCGCCGCGATGGCGGTGTTGAGGGCGAGGGTCGTCTCAGCGATGAGGAAGCCGTACGCGGGGACGTCCGGCAGGTTGGCAGTCACAGAAGGTGACGCCGAGTCGTTGTACGCCCCGAGGTCGCCGCTCGCCGCGAGTACGGCCGTGACAGCCGACTCCTTGAAGTCGTAGCCGCCAGCAGCCGCTGCGATCTGGCTGGTCAGCGACGTCCCATTGAGCAGCGTGCCCACCGGGAGGTCGACGTCGGAAGCGAGCTTCGCGCCCGTGACCGCGTTGGCGGCGATCTCCGCAGAGGTGACCGCGAGGGCGGCAATCTTCGCAGTGGTGACCGCGTTGGCGTCGATCTTCGCAGTGGTGACCGCGAGGGCGTTGATCTTCGCAGTGGTGACCGCGTTGGAAGCGATCTTGTTGGCGGTGACCGCGTCCGAGGCGATCTTCCCCTCGGTGACCGCGAGCGCGCCGATCTTCCCTTCGGTGACCGCGAGCGCGCCGATCTTCCCTTCGGTGACCGCCCCGTCGGCGATCTTCGCAGCGATAACCGCGTCGGTGGCGATCTCCGCAGAGGTGACCGCGAGGGCGGCAATCTTCGCAGTGGTGACCGCGTTGGCGTCGATCTTCGCAGTAGTGACCGCGAGGGCGTTGATCTTCGCAGTGGTGATCGCATCGCTGGCAATCTTCGCAGCGATGACCGCGTCGGAGGCGATCTCCGACGAGCTGATGGTGTTGTCCGCGTTCGGTGTGTTGAGAAGATACTTGATCGCCATGGTCTTACGCCTCTGTGAAGGAAACCCGGTACTCTACGACGCCGTCTGCCGCGAACACCATGTTCATTTGCAGACTCGTTTCGCTCTTCGAGAATGTTAGTCCGCTCTCCAGCAGGATGTTGACGCCCTGCTTCTGGATCGACACCACCCGGGTGTCGGGTCGTTCAAGCCCAGTGGAAGTGAGCAGGACCCGCAGATAGAAATCCTCGTGCGAAATCGCGCCGCCGATCGTCGGGGTGTACTGCAGTGCGGCGTTGACCTCGACAGTCTTGTAGCCCGTGAACGGAAAAAAATGGGGAACGGTCAAGACGACCGCCGGACCGCCGGCGGGACGCGTGTTCGCGAAGCGGTACTTGCCGCTGATTCCGGGCGCGATGGTGGTCCACTTCGGAACGTCCCCGTCCGTGCTGAGCACCTGACCAGACGTGCCAATCGGAATGCGAACCCACTCCGTCCCGTTGAAGTAGGCGAGGTCCCCTCTGGTCTGCCCCTCAACTACAAGGGCTACGGTACGGCTGATCAACATGCGCGAAAGAATAGCATCGGCGGCGAGAAATAGAAGCCGGTTCACGCCGTGAAACCGTGGCCGGGTAGCCTACGCTTGATCAGAAACCGAGGTAGCATGGCCCTTCGATGCGTACTGACAACAGGTAACGACGGAAGCATCGTTGTGTACCTGCCGTCACCGGTCTAGCGAGGCTCACGATGCGACCTAACTCGAACCCTGCGTACTACAGTTTTAAGACACAGGCCCCGTATACGCCGTCGGACGATGAACTGCGGGTCTACTATCGCAACCTAAACGCCGAAATAACGCGAAAAATCGAGCAAGAGCGCACGCGTTATAGGGCGGCTACGGCTCAAAGAAACGCAAAGGCGTTAGCGACAATGGGCGCGCTGCTCGGAACCGCGGCGGGGCTTCACTGGGGGCCTAAAGCACATCATCCGATTGGCCGAGCTGGGATCGCAGGTGCTCTGGGCGCAGTCGGTGGAGGTCTTCTTGGATACGCTTCGGGTGTTCCGGGCAAAAAACCGGGGGTTGAAGGCGTCTACGACATCATGAGGTACCACCGAATTACACCTATGATTCTGGGCGAGCCGCCCAGCGGCCACCCGAAAGATGACATCGACTATCCCAGCGACGAGTACGAAGACAAATATCTGTTGCATCAGCAGATGCGCGAATTAAATCAGGGACTCTGGGGGCGATAGGGGCCGCCCCTCCCCTGACGCTGCTCGGCTTCGGGGAGGGGTGAGCGCGGAGAAGCAGCAGAAATCCGCGCGCGGCGTAAGGAAGACTAGCGGAGAAGGCCGTAATGGGCCAGCGCCGTCTTCGCGTCGTGACGGCGCGCACCGGTCTTCATGTGCTGGACCATCTGCGCGTATTCCGGGCGGCGCATGAGCAAGCGGGCCTGCATGGCGTTCATCTGTCCGCCAGCTGCTTGATGTTGCATCAGCTGGTGGGCAAGCGCGTCGGCTTCCTCAATACCATGGCCCTGCCACGCGTTATCGAACATCTTGCGCAGCTTGGGGTCCTTGTGGATGAACGCTCCCTCCGGAGACGCTGCGAGCATCCCGCCGACCCCCATGTTGATGTTCTTCACGCCGGAAATATTCTCGTAGTCACGCTGCGACGCACGCGGAGCTTGAGGCGTGAACGATTGGGGCGCCGGCTGGTGCATCGCTTGAGTCGGCGGGAGGTTCGGCAGTGTCGCACCGGGCACGTGGGCCATCTGAGCTGGCGTAACAGGCAGCGTCGGATGTACAGACGGCGCAGGGTGCTGCGGCACGTTGAAGAAGTCGTGAAGCGGCGGGAGGGTTGTCTTCGGAGCCGAAGGAACGGGGGGCACCGGAGTGTGAGGCAGCCGGTTACCCAGCGTCTTGATCTTGTCGCGGAGACCTCGCCAGGTGTCACTGAAAGAAAAGGCGTCCTTCTCAAGGCCATAGGCCTGAAGGACCGCGTTGAATGCAGCCGTTTTCACGGCAGGCCTATCCGGGTTGAAATACTTGTAAGCCCTGTGGAGGCCGTACGCAGCGATAGGGAGCGCCACTGCGCCTGCGAATTGAGCGGGGCTTTCTCCCCAAAAGGAACGCGGCTGAGGTGCAAAAATTTGCGGTAACGGAGTGTGCGCCCGCGCCTTCGCTTGCGCCGCCGAATGAAGTGCGTCCGTCAGGACTTGGTTAGAGACAGGGGCCCCCTGTCGGGCTTCCATAGCCTCCCTGAGTGCTTCCACAGGGAATCCAGGTGCGTTCGAAAGCTTGAAATGGGCCAGGCCCGTTTTCACGCCGTGATCTTCTTCGAGAACCTGGGCGGGCTCGGCCTGAGAAGGCAAAAGATTGTACAGCTTCTCTCCCACGACATACGCCGCGCCCAGCCGCCCAGCCGCACCTGCTGCGGCGCCGGTCGCCTGCGCCGCGTCGCGGGCCAGCTCCCTAAGCTTGTCAGACCGCGTAGCCGCCGTAAGGCTCAGGCGCACGTTTTTCGGGAGGGCAGAAAAGGCCTCGATCGGGTTCTGAAAGCCCATGTACAGATCTTTCGCGACCCGCTTGGGAAAGTCCCACGCAGCCTCCTTCTCCTTACCCGAGTACCGCTTGAGCAGCGACTGCCCCTTGGCGTAAAGGCGAGCGCGCCCAGCATCATCCGACGGCACCGGCTCACCCCACGCCTTGGCGCTGAGCGCCCGACGCGAAGGCTCGCCGTTGTCCTTCTTCATCGCGCCGGGGGCGCCAGGGCCGAACATCCGCGAGAGGAAGCTGCCCTTGCGCTTCATCTTCTCGGGGGTGTCGGCCGGGCCCTTCACGCCGGGCTTGATGTCGTGTCCCTGGGCCTTGAGCGACGCGCGGCCCTTGGCGTTCAGTCCGCCCTCGGGGTTCTTGCCTTCGGAGCGCTGCCAGGCGCCGGAGTCGGATGCCAACTTGTACACAGCTTCTTTCCTCGCTTCGGCCGCAGCCTCAGTGTTCTTCACGAATTGCTCGCCCTCGCGGCTACCTTCGCGCTTCTTGGCGTTGGTCGCCGATCTTTCACTGGGTGAAAGCTTGTCCCAAGCCTTCTCGGGCAGGTAGCGCGTGGTGCCGCCCTTGCGCTCGGCGGGCTTGCCGTCGCTGGTGGTCCACTTCTGGTCGGTCCACTTCGAGAGCGACTTCTGCCCCTCGGTCTTGGCGCCCGAGTAACCACCGCCAGCGCTCTCGTACTTCTGCGCCACGAGCTGCGCCTTGCGCGCGGACCACTGGCCTGGCTTGCCACCGTCGCCGCTGGCCATCACGCGCGACTTGATGCGATCGCGGAGTTCGGGCTTGGTGTAGCTGGCGGTCTTGTTCACGGGCATCGTGGCGTATTATATTAGCACAGAACGCGGTCTCACCCACAGTGGCTCGCGACTCCGATAGAGGTTTTGACGATGTACAAGCGGTCCAATGAAGCCCCTCACATGCCCTACCTCACGGGTAAGCACGCGAGCGAAAACGCGCGACTGGCCATGTTGGCCCACTACGGCCTGGTCAAGCGCGCGGATTGGCGCGTGAACGCAGTTGACCATCTCGGTCGGTTTATGCTCGGCGCGAACCCGCAGCAGTTCGCGCGACGCACCGGCGCGGTGAACGGAGGAGTGCTTGGTGGCGTGGCGGGCACCGTCATTGGGGGCATTCGCGGCGCCTACAACGCCGAACCTGGAAGCCGGCTCTCGGGGGCAGCAAGGGGTGCCGGCAAGGGACTTCTGGTCGGCACCGCGCTGGGGACTGGTGCGGGGGCTGCTGCGGGGCACTACGCTCACAACCAGATCCCTGAGGCCTTCAGCATGGCTCACCAGGCTCTTGGCGAAGACTTCGGCGTGGTCAAGCGCGCGGATGCACGTCAACATGTCGCCAAGTTTTTGTACGGCGCGAACCCGGCGCAGTACGCGCGACGCACCAACGCAACGGGCTTGGGAGTGCTTGGTGGCTTGGGGGGCACCGTCATTGGGGGCATTCGCGGCGCCTACGACGCCGAACCCGGAAGCCGGCTCTCGGGGGCAGCAAGGGGTGCCGGCAAGGGACTTCTGGTCGGCACCGCGCTGGGGATTGGTGCGGGGACTGCTGCGGGTCACATCGAACACCTCCGGAACCCTGAACTCCAGAGCCGTCAGCGCGATTTTTTTGCCAGGCTAAACCTGCCGACGGAGTAACGAATGTCTACTCGAAAACCCCCGGCTATCTACCGCCTCAAGACCGCAGACCTCGATCCCAAGATGCTGGCCGGCGCGCTTAGCTCCGCTCAGTTGGGAACGTCTCCCGGGACGGTCGAGTTCAAGACGCCCGCTGGCCACGCGGTGACCTCGCCCTACACGGCTGAGACGGTGCAGCACCACTTGCGCCGTGCGGAAAGCCCTCAGGCGTACTATCAGAGCCTGGGCCAGGCGCTCTCTGAACGCGGCGTTCAAGAGGACAAAAAGGTCGAGCATGAGCGAGATCTGCGGGTCAGGCAGCTGCGATCTGGCAATGCCATCGGGGGCGGCACGCTCGGGGCGCTCGCCGGGACAGTCAGCGGTGCCGCGCTCGGCGCCCTGCTCAAAAGCCCGAGAGCGGGAGCTGCCATCGGTGGAACGCTGGGGGCCATCGGTGGCGGGCTGTACGGACACAGTCGTCCGGTCACGCGGGCGAGCGGTCCGGAAGCGCGTCACGTGGACGACATTCCCGAGCTCTACAAGGAGCCCGAACACATCACCGCACTCAAGCAAAACCTGAGCGACGTGAGCGATCAGCTTGCGGCGATCCGTCACCGGCAACGTCGCGCGGAGTATCGCGACCTGTATCGCGACCTGAGCCGGGATCCGTACGACCCGTACGACCCGTTCGACCCCTACGGCCGACGCCGGCGCGGCTACTATTCGTTCTGATCAGGCCCCTCAGACGTGAGGGAAGTTCGGCTCTTTGTGAGCCACAGCGCGCGCGACCCCGTAGGTCGCGGACGCGAACTTGAGCGCACGAAGCGGGCTCAGAACAAGGTTCAGGTTGGTGAGGCACACGTTCGTGCCGGTCGCAGCCGACACCTGAACAGTCTCAGCAGCGATCTCGCTGTAGCCCTCGTCGAGGTTGACGATGCTGAGCGTCCAAGCCGTGCTGGTGTTCAGAAGCGCTTCGAACTGGCGGACGAGGATGTTGCCCGTCTGACCAAAAAAGAAGAGGCCGCCGGCGGTCGCCGACGACTTGAACTGGGTGTTGCGGATGACGTTGAGGTCAACGCCGCCCGCGAGCACGAAGGCGGCCGGCACGACGACACCAGCGCCCGTGCTGCCGTAGGCGCACGTGATCGGTGCACGGGAAAACGCCTGAACCGCCGCCGCCACTGAGGCCGCTGTCGAAGTGATCGACCCGCCCGAGGACTTCAGGATCACGTCGAGCCGGTTGTCGTCGGGGGTGTACGACGTGAACTCGGCCGGGTTCGGGATCCCCGGATCGAACTTCACAATCTCCGCCGCGTTGTCCGCGCCAGGATCGATCAGGCGGACCTTGTAGCCGTTGTAATCCGCGCCGAGCTTCTTGGCCCGGAAGATCACCTGCGAGGTGCCGCTTCCAGAGGCGTAGGCCGCGCGGCTCTGCTCGACACCGGTGAAGGTGCCCGCCGAGGTGACGGTGTGCTGAAGGATGACCGAGGTGGAGGTGTCGAAGTCGACGCGCATGCGGTCAGTATAGCAAGACCCTACCGATTAGAAAAACACCATGTCGGACAGGCCGAAGTGGCTGAGAACGGCGAAGCGCGCCTGAGCGGCCGCGCGTTTAACCCTAAGCGACGCCGTCACGTCCATACCCAGGTCCGCCCGCATCTGAGCCGCATCGGGAGAGAGAGGGCCAGTTCGCTGTTTAGGCAGCGGGGCTTCCGGCGTGGGCCGCTTGGCCGGCAAAGGAATATCTGTCGGCCGATGCGGCTCGGAACCGCGAGACTTCTGAGGAGCGTAAATGGGAACTCCGGAAGACGTGTATGCCGGGCGAACGGGGTCCGGCGTCCCCGCTCCGAAACGAGTGGCAAACGGAACAGGGTCCGGCGTCCCCGCTCCGAAACGAGTGGCAAACGGAACAGGCACCGGACGCGTACGATGCGCGTGATAGGCGTGCCCGCCAAGACCGCCGAGCACACCTCCGGTGATCCCACCAAGCACCGTGTTGCGAGAAAGATTCTTCTCGTCATCGGTGAGGGCGCGACCTGCCGCTGCGCCGGATACGACCCCCGCCGTGGTACCTGTCAAAATGCGAAGAGCTTGGGGAGACAGCGACCGTTTCTCAAAGGGCATGGCCACGGAATGATAACGTCTTATCCAAAAAAAGAGACATGTTTCACGGCGTGAACGCCACTTACGCGCGCACAGCCAAAAGAAACCCGCCATTGGACGCCCCGAACGGGGCTGGCGGGTGTGACCCAGAACGGGTCAGCGGAGGGCGAGCTTGGCCAACTTGATGGCCGAGCCCTTCGACTTGGCGCCGCAGATGAAGCGGCCGGGGTGGCAGAAGACTCCATCCGGGAGGTCGACGGCGTCCGAGAAGGCCTCGTCGCGGAGGCCGGCCCAGGACTCCGGGAGCAGCTTCCTGCTCTCGAACGTCCCGGCTTTTGCGTTGATGGCCTGGACCATCCACGTCCCCGTTTCCGAGGGGAACACGACGAACAAGGCGTTCGGCGCCTCGTCGCGGACCTGGTCGCCCCAAGGGACGAACTGGTCGAGAACGACGATCGGCCCGTTGGCCGACTCGCGGATCGCCTGCGAGACCTTGGCCCAGGCGAGGGCCTCGCCGAGGGTCCGCGCGACTTCGTTGCGCAGGATGGCCTGCGCGACCGAGACGGCGCAGTTGAACTGGCCGTCGAAGTCCCGAGAGGGCTCGTGCCAGCTCGGGTTGAAGCCCGAGATTACGGCCGAGAGGGTCGGGGCCGATACCCCGAACACCGCCCGGCCTCCCTCGTACAGGTTCTGACCGTTGTCCGTCGCATCGATCGCCTGGACGAGGCTGTAGTCTACCTGCTCGACCACGTGGTCGAGATGCTCCTCGGGGACTCCGAGAACACGGCAGACTGCGGCACCGTAGTGCCGCCAGATAAGGCCGAAGGCGCTGTACAGCACGCCATAGGGCCTCGCGCCCGCGCGGCCTCGCTGGTGGTGGTCGAAGCGACCCGTTGCCGGGTCGTAGACGCCGCCGACGTCGACGAGGATGTCGGCCGCCGCGAGCTCGACGGCGTCGCGGGTTCTGATGCCCGTGGCGTCGGGGTATACGAACAGCAACGCCGCCACGGCGCAGACGTCGTCCGCATGGAAGACGCCGTCGTGGGTGCCGATCACGATGGGGTTGGAGTTGTGGTTGACGGGCCCAGAGACAGAGAGGGGGGTCATACTTCCTTATACCCGCCCAAACTCCTGGTTTTCTGGGGTTCACGGCGTGAAGAAAATCAGACCAGCACCGTGACGATGTCCGGCCCGAAGCTGCCCGCCTTCTCGAAGGTCAGCACGTACTGAAGGCCCGGCTCCAACCAAAAGGGCGACTGCCAGCGCCCGTCGTCCAGCGTCTCCGTGATGAAGAGCGCGACGTTCCGGCGACCGGCGTCCCAATCGGGCTTCTGGAACACGCGGATTAGCGCCTGAGGAATCCCGGAGCCGCCGGGGGCCACGTAGCGGTACTGGTCCGCGAGCTGAAAGTTGTGATCGACCTTCACCCGCGTGGCGATCTGGGCCGCCGTCGATACCTGCGGCTGAAACACGCCCGAGTCGAACACGAGGCCCCCGAGCAGAAAGCCTTGCACGCGGTAGACGCTGGCATCGGTGCCCGTGGGGTCGTCGTAGAAAAAACGCGAACCGTTCCAGTTCGGGCCTGGACGCTGATCGGCCACCACAGCGGCGAGCGCAAAAGCGGCGTCCGTCGATGCGGCGACGCGCACCTCGTAGAAGTCAGGCGGGGGAGTAACGGAGTCCCAGAAGATGCGCGTGGCCACGCGTGAATATTAGCATACCATGAAGCCCATGGAACTCATTCAAAAGCTGGCTCAGGCTCAGATTCTTCAGGCCTACGGCCTCGAAAAACTGGCGAAAACAAAATTCCTCGAACTTGCTGAAAAAGGCCTGCTGTCTGCAGCAGACAAGGCGCGACTTGGAATCACGGATAAGTTCACAGCTGCGACCGGAAAGCTGAAAAACAGAATGGTTCGGGGCCTTCGGGGGCGCCTCTATGGGGCTGGGACTGATCTCGCTCCGCACCAGTTGGCAAGGAACCGAACCCTCGGGGGGATGCTCGGAGACACGATCGCGGCGCGGCACGGCGAAATCGCCCCCAATTTACCGATCGGTCCGGCCGGCAACGTTGGCGGGAACGTGCTCCTGTCCGGAAACATGGGGCAGGCGTTTCAGACCGAAGCTAAATTGCCGAAAAGGGACGCCAACGCGATGAGTACGGTCCGGCGCAGTGTCGTGGACCACGAAGTGGCTGAGGGGGCCATGGCGGCCGGTGCGGCACAGCGGGCCCGGCAACTGGGTGAGCACGGTCTTGCCAAAAATCTGGTGCCGGGCAGTCCTGAAGAATTGAACGAGCTCAGGGGTAACATGAGGGCTCTCGGCGCCGAGCTGAATCTCCTGCACCCGGGGACGGAACACGCTTACGAGGGGAAGGCCTTCTCGTCACACCACGGGCCTGCGGCGCTCGTCGCCGAGGCCCAGAGCACGTTCCGCGATCCCGCAGCGTCCCGCTATATGGACAAAATCCGAAAACAGGACTCGGCCGAAGCGTACACAAAACGAAAGATGAAACAGTTCGGGCATACCCCCGCGTACCCGATGCCGCTGGGTGGAAAACAACACTTCGCGCTGGAGGAAGCCGTGGCAAACATGCCCGACAGCCACATCGATCCTGGAGCCGTGTTTCGTCGGCAGCAGACGCCCGGCAGCAAACTCCCGAAGGGTACTTCGGAAAGCATCGAAGAGGAGCTCAAAGACATCGAGGAGAGGCTACGAAAGAGACAAATCCACAAAGCCGTGGCAGATGAAGAACGCGCAGCCCTGCAACAGGAACTGCTGCGGGTCCAAAAAGCAGAAGGCACGCGGCAGAGTCCGTATACCGACCCTCAGGAAGCGCGTCGGCGGCATATGGCCCTTCTCGCCGCACCGAGAAACGACGCAAATCCCGGGCGCCGGATCTAGCTCCCACTCGGCGCGACGGATCAGTCGCGGCAATCCTTAAATACAATATCTAACACTTCAGCTGCTCGGCGCCTGGCCGGTCGGCGAAGCGGGGTTACGTTCAATACATTATGTAACTATAGCGAGTTTGCATCAATATCATATTTAAGCATACGGATTTCGTTATATACGATATCTAATATAACACAACAAAAACCGCTGTGATTTCGCGCACTTACGATAGAAATATATTAGATATTTATATATATATTCTTCTGAACAACCTCTACACGCGACGTACACGCATGACGCACCCCGAGCAGGGGGAACACACCTACAAATGTTTACAGAAGAATACCAAAACTGTCCTTACGGGGCGGGTCACGCACACGTGGGGATTATTTATTATTATATATATAAATAAATAAATATATATTTATTTATTTATTCTTCTCCGGATCCGGCACGCAGCTTGCACGCACACCGCGAGCTCTTCCAGCTCCCCGCCCGGCCCGCCGCAGGCCGCCGCTTGGCAACCACCCCCGCCGCGCCCCGGGGCGGCCCCGTCCGGGCCGGCAAACGCCCCGGCTGCCAGCCCCCTAGCCAAACGGCCCTCTCTCGCCCGCAAGGCCCCTCCAAACGCCAGGACGGAAACTGCCGCCGACCGCGTTGACACCCAGCTGGTTTCGATCTATAAGGAAACCCGCAGGCTCTTCCTGCCCTTGAGAGAGAGGACACCCCCAATGGCACGCCCCCGCGTTTCCGACGACCTTCGCTCCCTGCCCGTGATGATCTCGCTGCCCAAGAAGCACCAGGACGCCCTCCGCGCCATGGTTTACGACGCAGCGGGTCGCGGCATCCAGACCTCCGTCTCCGGCTTGATCCGCGAGATGGTCGAGGCCCGAATGGCCGCCGAGGCTTCCGCCCCCGAAGCGGTCTCGCTCGCCGATGCCTGGCCCCCGGACCCTCTGCTTGCTCCCCTCAAGCCCGAGGTCAGCGCAGCCGACCAGATGCGCCAGCTTCTGGCCGCCTCGCCCCCGAAGCCGCCGTCCCAGATGAGCCGTGAAGAGCGCGAGGAGCACATGCGCCGCATGGACCCCGAGGGCTACCGCAAGATGCGGGAGGCCTACGAGGTGTCGCTGTCCGCCACGGGCGACGACTGACCAAAAAAAGCGCCGAAGCGCTTTCCCCCGGGCCGACGCCCACCCTCCATCGCACGGAGGGCGGGGCCCGTTCCTACCGCTCAACGGTGCGCTTCGATCCTCCTCACCAACGCGTTCACCGACCGCACGTACCTCACGGCATACGGCTGCTGCGTCCGGCACATCCCCGACCGGAACCGCATGACCGCACCGTCCCAGGTGCCGCAGCGTTGCACCCCCGTCAACAGCGCCCGCGCCGCATCCATGTGAGTCCCAGCCGTGTGCCGGTGGTTCCGATCAATGGGCGCGCCCCAGTTGCCGCCCTCATTCCTGTCGCATCCCAGGTGCGTCTCCATGAACGCCACGGACGCCATGAGCGGCGCCGGTACGCCGGCGGCCGTGGTCTCGGTCAGCTGCTGGACGATTCGATCCCGCCGCGACTCGACACACGCGCGGTTGTTGCCGCTCATGTGCGGAAAGATCGTGAGAATCGCAGCGAGTACTTGTTCAGGTGTCATTCGCTTCTACAGGCTCCTGCGTCTTACTGTAGGTACTTTCGAAGTCGTTCCAGGCCCGCTTCTCCTCTTCCAGAAGCGTGGCTTCCTGCTCGTCGATCAGGACCATGATCTCCATCAGCGAGCCCGCCTGCACCTCGAAATCAAAGCCGACTCCGGGCTCGCCAGAGGGCGTACGCGGGACCGTCTCGAACAGTCCTTCCCAGGCTTCTACCGGAACACCCAACGTGTCCCCGAGGTCCTCGACGTCGTCCCAGTGAGATTCGAAGTACCCCCTCGCGACCCAGCCGACCTCCTGGCGTTCGATCTTCACGCTCCCGAACCGAATCTCCTTCCGAGGCGCCGTTCGAATCTCCAGCGCACTACCAGGGGTCAGACCCTCCAGCGTGTCCCAGACTCCCGGCGCCCGCGCCTCCCAGAACTCCTTGTCGCGAGACCAGAGCGACCACTTGAGATCCACTTCACGGGTCTCGACCTGTTCGACGGTCGCCCACACGCCTTCGGGGTCCAGCTCTTCGTAACGGAGTTCGCCGAGCTCGCGCTCGATCTCCCCGCGCAGCACCTTCTCCTTGGCCTCCTGGTGCCCCTCCGCGTGCACGAGCACCTCTTGTGTCGCCTTGACCGGCACCGTCACGATGTACTTCTTCATCCTTCACCCTTTCTAGAACCGCTGGTTTTATCGAGCGTTTTGTGAATTCGACCGTAACCTGTGTTTTTTCTTTTGACCTTTCTTTGGGGCCGAATACAGTGCCCCTCGTCCAAGCGTTGAAGCGGTCCCCAACGAGTCGTCCGGGGGGTTGCAGAGCTGAAGACTGGGATCTGACTCCTGACGGCAGCAGTGACAGCCCAGAGAGATGGGAAGAGAGGTCGACCCGCCGGAAACGGCGAGCCGGCCTCTCGGCATTTTGGGCCCATGACGAAGTACTTCACGCCGTGAACTCCTTTGTCGCCGGCGTGAGTCAGTAAATCTCGTAGTCGTCTTCCAGTGGCGCGAAGAGCATCGCGACCGTCTTCGAGTCGATCACGTTCCCCTCGTCGTCCTCCAGCACCGCCGCGCCAACCGGCTCGACGATACCCCGCTCGTTGAAGCGCACTTCGAGGTACGCGCTATCCGGCCAGCTGGGGCGCCAGACGCACACACGCCGAGCACCCGTGACCACCGCCTGTTGCACCAGCTGGCCGATTCTCACTTCGACTGCTCGTCGAGGATCAGCTGAATGCGCGCCATCAGCACCGCCGCGTCGGGGACACCCCCCAAGCTGAAGATGGCGTTCTTGGCCGCGATCTCCATCGCGGCATCGAGGCCGTTGCTGACGAACCAGTGCTCACCCGTGTAGCCTGACCGCTGGGCCTTGTAGGCGATGGGCTCGCCATCTACGTCGAAGATCGTGTCCCTGCCCCTGTTGATGTACATCACTCCTCCTCGTGAAACCCGAGGCTCCTCAGCGCCTCGCGGACGCTCTCCTCGCTCGGGTAGGCGCCGTTGCCGTCGCGGTCTTCGAGCTCGCCCGGGTCGTGCTGGTCGAGCCACTTCCAGACCTCGCTGGCCCACTCTTCGGGGATCGGCTCTTTGAGCCACCGCGACCCCTGGCTGATGATCGCCTCGATGGACGCATCGTACTCCATCTGGGAGAGGAGCTCATCGTCGGCGCAGGGGTAGTCCTCCAGCCCATCGAACCACTCCTTCACGACGCGGTAGACTTCCGTGGGCTCGCCCTTCTCATCGAGCACCCGAAACGAGAGGTGCTCCACCCAGCCCACGGCCCAGTGGTTGAAGCGATGAAGCTCCCAGTCCTCCTCGATGTTCTTGTTGTCGTCCAGCGCCTCGACGAGTCTGATGTAGTTGACGTTCTCCATGAGGTTCGAGTCCCGCGTGAGCACCACCGGCCCCACGCACCAGTGGCCGGGGTCCTCCATCGCCGGGTGACCGCCGTCGATGAAACAGTTCGCCGGGTGCTTCAGAAGTTCTTGAATTTCGTCCATGGATCAGGCTCCTCGTAAAGGTCCGTCGTGTTGTCGTCGTTGTCCCAGCGTCGCAGCGGGGGCAACCGAGGCAGGTCGCGCGCGTCAACGACTTCTGCCGTCGGGTGCAGGATGTCGTTCGCGCGCCGGTACTCATCGGCGTGCTCGTAGCCGTGTCGACCGCCGTAGCGCGGACCGACCTCTTTGCCGTCGCGGTCCAGGATGAGGTACAGGGGGTACTTAACCGGGGGCACGCGTTACGCCGTTAACTTCAATCGACATCGACACGCTTCATGCTCCTGCGCACGCAGCGACGCGTGCGATTCTTGGTTTGACGGAGGCGCCGCGCCCCTCGACTCGATCCGGGATGCGGGCGGTCATAGGGGCAGTGAAGGCCCCCCGTGCAGCCTACGGACCCGTGAAGCTTCTTAAGAAATTCGTCTTTCACGTCTTCTCCTCCATCTCCAAGCCGAGCTGCCGGACGAGATCCGCGAACTCTTCCGCGAGCCCGACAGGCACCTTGACCTGGTACTGGCGGGGCTTACCCAGCCACTCCTCGATCGTGCGATCACTCTCATCACCCCAGGGAATGGCGTCGCGCGAAATTCCGCCCGGGAGGGCCCCTCCCGAGTACTCCACAGCTTGGGTGTGGAAGTTGTTACGCTCGACGCAGAGAGTGTCCGTTTGGGTCGCCACGGACTCGGCTTTCACGGCGCTATGGGCCACCACCGGGATCTGTCCGGTGATCGTCACGATGTAGACCTTCTTCACGCGTCACCTTCGATCTGTTCGTTGACGTCCTTGAGCTTGCCGAGCAGGTGCCGGTAGGCGTCCTCTTCGGTCTCGAAGTTACCTCGTGCGATCAGGAAGAACTCCTTGCCGTCGGGCAGGTCGGCCTCCACGCGGGCGAAGTCCTCACAATGATCCGGCGTCACCTGAACGAAGAGGTCGACTGCCAGGTTGTCGGGGAGCGTCTTCTGAATGAGAGTCTTGATGGCTTCTTCTGCGGAAAACATGTGCCTCCTTGGGGGATGAAAAAAGGCCAGCACGCCGACGCGCGTGCTGGCCCCTCTTTTACCCGTTACCGCCCTACTTCATTGCCTCTACGATCCGATCGATCCGCGCCTTCAGCGCCTCCTTTTCGCGCTCCGCCTGTCGAAGCTTGGCCTCCACCCCACGGAGCCCGGCGAGCTCGTTCTGCAGCTGCGAGAAGTCTTTGCGGAGCTGGGCGATCTCCGCCGGAGGTTCCGCGACAGCGTCCACGGCCAGTCGTTCGAAGCTCTGTTGGCCCGTATCGTCCTCCAGCACACGGACCCGCGCGCCGAGCCAGCGCGCCGCGTACTCCATCGCCCCGTGAAACGGGACGACGGCCACTTGGTAGCAGTTCGGGCTGTCTCCGTCCGCGCACCACAGCACGGTCGCTCTTCCCTTGCGGAACTCCACGTGATCGAGCGTTCCCGTTCCGATCTCTTTCATAGCCATGTCAGCCCCCTCTCACTCTTCGATTTCGACTTCGTCGGCGTACGCCGTCCGGCAGTGGTACGAGTTCTCAACGAACCACAGGTAGTCTTCGTCGCTGAAATCCTCCCCGTCCGGCAGGCCGTCCGCGAGGTCGGACAGCCCTTCGAGCTCCTCCCGGAAGCCGTCTCCAGGCTCCTTGCGAAAGACCCGGCGGTAGAGCTCAGCCAGGTCTCCGCTGAAGCTGTCGAGGAACTGCCACATGCCCTCGCCGTACGACCACTCGCTGGTATTCCTGACGACCTCCCGCGCGTGGGTCACGTTGATCGCCAAGACCCGGGCCTCGGCTTCCGCCTTTACGCGGTACACCTTCTTCTCGAAGTGGCAGGCGCCTTCGAACGACGAGTAGTACTCGTCGTTGTACTCGAAGGCCGTGTACGAAACGATGTATCCAGTCTTCATTCTTCCGCCTCCTCGGCCTTTGCCCGTTCCAGGATGTACGCCTCGTACTCTTCGCCGAGCTTCATCTTCTCGAAGATGAAGTCCATAGCGATGCTGTACTCGCTGTCGAGATCCCACCCCATGGCCTCGACCACGTCTTGCCAGGACTCTGCTTTGTCGAGCTTCACCTCAGCCACCCCTTCGTCCTCGGTATTCACCCTGGTAGTTTTCCAGCACCTGGCCGCCCTTCACCGCGAAGCGCCCCTTGTAGCCCATGCCCCCCTCGTAGTAGCGGAGCGAGAATCTGTTCTTGGGGTACTTCTCGCTGAGCGCTTCGATCACCGGCACGGGAGGGCTCCACGCCGTATCGAACGTCAGAAGGAATCGCGTGCGATGCTCCTCGCACGATCCGTCGTAGGCGTTCCACTTGGTGCCCCAGTTCTCGACGGACCAGTCGTACCAGTTCGTGTAGCCGGTCTCGGCCCGGGCTTGTTTCATCGTCTCGGCCGTAGCCAGAAGGGTGTAGTCCCTCTTCAAGAGGAGAGCCTTGAGCCCCTCAAGCGTCGTGACGCCCGCCTCCTTCACCCAGTCCCAGTCGAGCATATAGCTGCCCGTCTCCCATCCCAGGAGGACGGCAGCCATATTCTCCGTCGACCCCTTGACCGTCCCCGACAGGATCGTCGGCATCGGGACGATCTTGTCGAAGTCGATGACCGCGTGGTCCTTGCCAGCGATCGCCGTCACGATCTCATGGCGGCCCTTCCCGTAGATATACAGATCGTTGCTGCACCAGTTCGGCACGGTAGACCTCCTTATCGATCGTTGAGAACTTGAACCGAGTGAACTTCTTCCGGGATCTGCCCGGTGATGGTCACGATGTAGACCTTCTTCATTCGTCACCTTCGATCGGCTCGTTGACGTCTTCTTGCGTGTAGCCGGAGAGAATCTCCGGCCGGTATCGGCGGAGCTTCTCGGCCTTGCAGTCGTCGCAGACTCGGCAGAGCGGAATGCCCTGCGCGTCGTGCGCCCACCAGCTGGGCTCCTTGGACGGAACTCCGTTTACGCAGCTGTGCTCTCTCATTGTCCGTTCTCCTCGATGCTGGCGTTCCATGCATCCCGAACCGCGTCCTGCAGCTCCTCCGGCTCACGGACGGAAGCGCCGAGAATCTGCAGCCCGTTGTTCGTTCTCTTGTAGGTGCCGACGATCTCGCCCCGTCGCGGCTTTCGAATCTCGACGTCCCAGTCGTGCGCCGTGAGCCATCTCTCCATCTTCTCGGCCCGCGGCGCGTCGCACCAGTCGCCATCGAAGTCGACCAGAATCACGTAGCTACTCATCGCAGTCTCCTTGATGCCCCGGAGCTACTTTGCAGAAAGGGCATTCTCCGTTGGCCCCCTTGGAGAGCATCACGCGGATGGAGGGGGATTCCATCTGCGTGATGGGCGTGTGCTTGAGGGCGTGGTCGAGGCTCGGGATGAACCCCATGTCCTCGATGACGTGCTCCTCGGCGACCTTCCTGACTGAGACCTTCTGGCCTTCGGAGTTCGTCAGGTAGAACCCGAACTTGTCCTCGCACAGCCCCACGCCAAAAGAGTTGTGCAGGATCACGCGATGGCGCAGATCGGCCACGTGGAGTTTCGTCTGGTCCATCCAGTGATGGATGGGCAGATAATCCTCCACGCGGCCGCCGTGCCGCTTCACGCTGTTCTTGGCGTGAATGAGGGGGTTCACCGGAGGCTCCGGTAGTCGCAGAGGATCACGTCCCCCTTGATCACCTCGCCCATGTACCCGGTGTTGCGCCGGTACATCTCCGTAGCCACGCGGTTGACCGGGATGTCCTTCCACCCGGCGTCCTCGTCGACCACCATCTGCATCTTGTCGCCGCGCAGCTTGATGACGCGGACGTACCCGCCGACGCCCTTCTGCATCTGCTCCAGCGTGAGACGCCCCTTTCGGTCTTCACCCTTCAGGGCGTGAAGGGTCCCGTCCGTCTTCAGGATTCTTGCCATACCGTTTACTCCTCCACCACCCACTCGGAGACCTTGACGTAGTCCCACTTCATCGTTTCCTCCTCGGCCCGCTTCACCTCTTGCGCTCGCGCGATCGAGGCGTAGACCCCGATGATCTGACTCCCTTCGTGGTGCCAACCTCCCCGTACGATCCACACGGTCATGACAGGATCTCCTCCTCGTCCTTCGCGACGTCCTCCTCGGTGAAGTCCTCTCCGAAGCACCACGCCCGGAGCTCTCTCTTCACGTCGTAGTTGCACGCCCACTGGACAAACTCGTTCCAGTCCACGACCTGATACCCGAACTCGTTTCGAAGTTTTTGAAGCAGCCGCTGGCCGCCATGGGTCTTCATTCGGGCTCCCCTTTCACGTCGTGAAACATCTCAGTGCAGTCTGTCTCGTCGACCATCACAGACACGCTCTCGCCCATGATCGTGACGACCCTAAAGAACAGGCGAAATACATCCCCCGTCCACATTTCCTGATCGACGCCCAGGAACAGCACGCGCCCAAGATTCGGCCAATCCTCCCACTTGCCGAGGAACTGGTCCTGCTTGACCTCGACGACCCTGTTCGCCACCGCACGCCGGAGACGGTGAACTGCGAGCTCTCGGGCGACGCGGAGGTATTGGGTCTCCACTTCGACGCCTGGGAACCGAAGAGCTCTCTGTCTCTTCTGCTGGCCTATGCGCACGTGCTGATCGACCATCTCGGCCAGGCCGAGTCGGAGGAATTCATCCGCGATCAGCATCGAGCACCCCCCACGCTGCAAGCACTCTGGGATATGCCTCGACAGCGGCCGCTTTGGCCTCTGCACCCCCTTGTGCCGCCCCTCGATGCGTGACGCTGTAGCCCGCGAAAGGGCGACGGGCATCGACGTACCACTCCCATCCGTAGCCCTCGGTCTTCAGGACGCGCAGGCGTACGTCTCCGACATCTGCCTTTGAGTCAGTGGTGCTGTAGTCGTCCCACAGGATGTTCACTTCGAGTCCTGTCATTCGTCACGCCCCTTCCTTTTGTTACTCTTCGGCTTGATCTGGATTACCTCTGCCGTTGATGGTCGCGTACAGGTGCCTCATTCGAGCTCCCTGATCTCGTCGAGCACCGCGTCGTCCACCGCGCCGCCCACCGCGCCGCCCACCGCGCCGTACACCGCGTCGTGCACCGCGCCGCCCACCGCGTCGTACACCGCGACGTACGCCGCGTCGCGCACCGCGTCGCACACCGCGCCGCCCACCGCGACGTCCACCGCGTCGTGCACCGCGCCGTGCACCGCGCCGTCCACCGCGTCCCACACCGCGTCGACCACCGCGCAGTCCACCGCGCCGTTCATCTCGCCCTTTACGTCCTTCATTCGAGCTCCCTGATCTCGTCGTCCACCGCGTCGTCCACCGCGTCGTCCACCGCGTCGTCCACTGCGTCGTCCACCGCGTCGTCCACCGCGTCCCACACCGCGTCCCACACCGCGTCGTCCACCGCGACGTACACCGCGCCGTTCACGGCGACATACACCGCGTCGTCCACCGCGTCGCCCACCGCGCCTTTTATGTCCTTCATTCGAGCTCCCCGATCTCGTCGAGCACCGCGCCGCGCACCGCGCCGCCCACCGCGTCGCCCACCGCGACGTACACCGCGACGTACACCGCGTCGTCCACCGCGTCGTACACCGCGCTGTCCACCGCGTCGCGCACCGCGCCGTTCACCGCGCCTTGCACCGCGTCCCACACCGCGCCGTTCACCGCGCCTTTTAAGTAGTTCATTCGAGCTCCCCGATCTCGTCGGCCACCGCGACGTACACCGCGTCGAGCACCGCGTCGAGCACCGCGTCGAGCACCGCGTCGCGCACCGCGCCGTTCACCTCGCCGTTCACCGCGTCGCGCACCGCGCCGCCCACCGCGTCGCCCACCGCGTCGTACACCGCGTC
>Ga0114973_10000783_pt1 | contig 23847 bp, 19 predicted proteins | sample M_140807_MF_Meta_FD_87025 | JGI IMG/M metagenome (GOLD analysis project Ga0114973, IMG submission 87025) | Freshwater microbial communities from Lake Montjoie, Canada to study carbon cycling - M_140807_MF_MetaG | ecosystem: Environmental > Aquatic > Freshwater > Lake | place: Lake Montjoie...
CTATAGGATTTACGGACTTCGAAGAAGGTAGTAAATCCGAAATTTTCAGGAGATGCGACGCAGGAGCATCGAATGAAAATGCTCCTCTCCTGAAAATTTCGGATTCCTATACTAATCGTTGTTCAGAAGTAACACTTTTATTTTTCAAAATCTGTGCGTCTAGATGGTAATTGGTAACGGTGTAATTTTGTCCACTTCCCATCATATAACTACTCCAAACACCCTGTGGGTTAGTAACCACGGAAGGTCTTCTAAATCGAGTAACATGTCCGATTGTGTAATGATTTCCATATGTAATTGTATCGGTGGTGTTTGTTCCAATTGGTTGGGAACTGTTTACGGTTTGTACAAATTTGCCGTCTATGTACAAATCTACTGTAGTACCGTCTACATTTATTACTAATTGGCACCATTTTTGAAAAGGGAAGTTGGGAACTGTCATCAACGGAGTCAATCCAGTTTTATCTAGAATGCCAGTCGAAGAATTAATGTCTTTATCAATGTTCACATAAACGCCCAATGTGCTGCCAGTTAATGTGACTGCAAAATTCTTTCCTCTATTAAACAATACATTTGTGGTAGAAGCAGGAGCGTTCGCCTTAATAAAAAACCACCCCTCGTAATAATACCGAACTGAACCGGGGTTATCAATTTGATTTACATTTATCACAGATTGGGTAGACACACCAGACTTTAATGTGTTCAGCGATGCGGGATTCTTTATTAGATAACTCGGATTATAAATCTGGACCATCAGAAAAAATGCAAAAATGATAACCAATACCAAAAATACGATTAAAACGGTGTTCATTTAAATATAGAATATGATAGCATTTTTGTTTTTTCTATTTATTTATTTATATTCTCCGGCGAAACTTCCTTCGTCAGTTTCTCTGGAGAATGAGAAGTATTCCGGACGCGACGCGGGAGGAATACAATCTAACTCCGGAGAACTTAGTTCGAAGGAGTTTGTGAAAATCCAGACATTAACTATTGGACGGAGGATTCCGATATCGGTTTAAATTATAATCGCCTGCAACCTGATATGGGGTCAATGGCGTTTTGTGGTAAACCACATTGCAAATTGCGCCATGTAATCCTCCGTTTGTTACGGTATTATCTCCTGCTCCGACTTCAAGTATATCACCGGTAGTATAACCTCCAATTATATTAGCAGAAAATGGCACACTTCTCTCTAAATTTCCATTTACATATATGTCAACCACTGATTTGTTATAACTAATTACCAACTGATTCCAAGACTGAGTAGGAATGTCCAGTAATACCCCGGGTACATCCGCAGAATCGTTAATATAAACAATATATTTGTCTGATTTGCCGGGTTCATTTTTATCATTAAAATACGCGACTCGGGGATGTCCTACCGGCGAATTTGGATATCCGTACCTAAAGATATTCGTTTCTTTCGAATATGCAGCATAAGTATCCGCGTGTTGATTAACATAAAACCACATCGAAATCGAATAATTCTGCCGTATTGTGGTTTCCGACTTTTCCGGATTATCGGCATCATCTACATCCATAAACAATTGGTTTGCCTTGCCAACCGACTGTAAGAAACTCAAAAATACCGGTTTGTCTAAAAGAACAATCGAATTGGACGACTTGGTCATGATTCGCGGAATGTAAATATACGCCAAAATAAGTAATATTTCCAATATAAAGAGAATCACAACCATTTTCGGTGCCACCTTTAGTTCTGCAAAAACAGTTTCAAACAATTCGAGAATCAGGCAAGGAATCAAGAATAAAAACTTTAGGAAAAACCCTAACCATCCGCGAGTATTTAAAATAGTTCGAACAAATATTCGATATATAATTGCTAAACCTACGAAAAATATAATGAGACATACAAATCCCAAAATATAAGATGTATAGTAAAGTGTTCCGGGATTTACAATACGATAAAACATATAAATCGTAATAATGAAAACGAAGAGGATACCCCCGTAAAAGAATAACTTGGATGTATCGACAGGACCACTAATAATATTTGATACTAACAGTATACCAAACACGGCAGGTAGTATCCCAAAAATACAGTAAATATAGAATTGGTCAGTCAGTGCTTTCGGGTCGGTGGACGCGACATAAATGACAACACACGTTATTAATACACCTGCAAATCCTTTCGCGAATAATTGCAAATCGTCCGCCGAATTTTCATATAAATCTTTAAAATAATCATTTATTGTTTGGTATTTTGCAGTTGATGTTGACATGGTATTATATATTTATCTCCAGATAGTCTTGGTGTTGGTCCGCGGCAAACCGTCCGTTCTATTCTGATTTTAAATAATATAAAATGAAGATAATCGATGCATTCGTATTCTATAATGAACTAGATATGTTGCAGTATAGACTAGAAACCCTAGACCCTCACGTCGACCATTTTGTGTTGGTTGAGGCAACCCATACCCACACCGGAATACCGAAACCTCTCCACTTCGAAGAAAACAAACACAAATTCGCCAAATTCCTGCATAAACTGGTGCATGTAATCGTCGACGATTTCCCGCACAAAGACCACGTATCGGATGGTCGGCAATGGATTAACGAATCTTTCCAGAGGGAGCGCGGCGTGCCGCGCGGATTGCAACAAATCCCCGACATAGACCTAAATGATTACGTCGTCAACTCCGATTTGGACGAAATCGTGAATCCCGAGGTACTGCAAAATATTCGAGAGGGTAGAATCGTCGGTGACTGTCATACGCTCGAAATGGACTTCTACTATTATAACTTGACCAATTATTTAGGTAAATGGCACGCCCCTTGTGTTACAAAAGTCGAGTTTTCGATGAAAACCGCCGGGCGTTGGAGTTGCCAGAATGTGATTCCGAATGCGGGTTGGCATCTGAGTTATTTCGGCGATTCTGTGTTTATCCGGAATAAACTCGAGCATTTCGGGCATCAAGAATACAATAGCGAGATTTACAAAAGCGACGAGAATATTAATTCTGCCATAAAAAACGGGCGGGATTTGTTTAATCGTGGGTATGTTACGATTACAAAAATCAAGGTATGCGACAATCCGTGGTTGCCGCCTAGAATGGACTTGCTGACTCGGTTCTGGATGTAAGGTTATAGGATTTACGGACTTCGAATGCGAAGTGAAGGAAGGTAGTAAATCCGAAATTTTCAGGAGATGCGACGCAGGAGCATCGAATGAAAATCCTAAGAACCGACATAACAAGGTTCCTAAGAACCTTAAAGATTTTCCATCGCGGTTTTCTCGCCGTGGCAATCGCGGCAAAGTGCTACTAAATTGTCGATGTGGTTGCTGCCACCATGCTCGAGACGGATTTTATGGTCCACCTCGAACCACGCAGGTAATTGTTTAGTACAGTTGCCGCATTTCCACCCCTGTTGCGCAGCAACATATTTCTTCTTGGTTTCACTGACCGACCGTTTCGTCTTAACGGTTTCGCTACCACCACCAATAACCGGAACACCGGATTTAGTGATACGCGCCTCGGCGTAAGATTGTCTAGTGCCTCCTCCGCCCCCACCTAGATTCAAAATCGGATATGCAGAATCACTGGTATATGCTGCGGCACCAACCGCTGCCCCACCGCTATATTTAGAGGTGAAATCCAATATCGGGTTTATAATGCTCGACGCGTTTTTGTCAACCGGCATGTATTTTAGATACTCATTAGAGGTGAAAACGAGGTCGCGTGCTCGGTCAGGATTCTTCTTGAACAGCACATACATTGCTAGTGCCGCAAATGCGACTCCCGCCATTTGATAATATTTCTTGTATTTCGACAATGACCTGACCAACTTTCCCTCTGTATATATGTTTGCCATTATTGCCACTGCAATCAAAAATAATATGATTTCGATTTGCATTTTTATGAGGTTATATTACTCGGAGATTTGTACACTTCCGATTATTCATACGCAACTTGGCGGTTTGCGTCAATCTCGGGTGCGCCTCCAGCGCGTATTTAGTGGTAAGATATCCGTCGTCGGCGTGTTTGAATACCCGCGTCGCAAACAGATGCTCGGCGTCTTTATATGCTTCGTCAACTGTTTTCCCGTTACGCAGCATATGATATATCATGGAGCGGTCGAAATCGTACGCATCGAGCAAATCCGCCTCTCTTACTACATTGAACGCGGTCTGGTATTTACCTAAATTCGGCATTCCTCTCACTTTCACCTTGGAGTAAGACATATTCTCGATGATGCTTAATATTGCGGCGATTTGATTGGGGGTCATCATAGGCAGCAAAAAATCGCGTATTTCCGTTAACCCATCCGCCTCCTCTCGATATTTTTTGTCACAAGTATCGTGCAAAATAGCGGCAGTCTGAATAATAGGTCTGTGCTCCTCTAATACAAACGGATTCGCAATATAAAACGGTTCGTATTTGACGATTTCCTCGGTGAACTGGAATACGCGCATACTATGCCCTAAACCGTGCGATTCGTCGATATTATATTTGCTGGTTATCACCGCAACGAATTGGAATAATTTACTGAGTATGAGTTGCATTTTTAGGGGTCTGGGTTATCGGTTCTAATATACGTTACCAAGTTTCTATACATCTAAATAATTATATATAACTATGTCGCGCCCAGATTCATTTCCTCTCCGATATTTGCCGTATCAACTCTCCCGTAAAGACCGCAAAAAACAATGTGCTGCAATAAAGAAATCGCGTAAGGCATACCGGTCCGAAAAAGGCGCCCAGAAATACGTCCCCCGTCCTATCCTCTCGTCATTCAAGAGTAAAAAGTCCAAACATGTTTTACTTGCGGAAAAAATGTATGATGTGGAGAGGATTGCTCCCGACCGACAACTTGCCCAAAAAACGAAATGCAGCGTTGCTGCACTAAAACAAATCGTGAAAAAAGGGGCAGGTGCCTATTATTCATCCGGTTCCCGACCGAACCAAACCGCACAATCTTGGGGTATAGCAAGACTCGCGAGTTCTATAACAGGCAGCAAAGCATCTGCGGTGGATTATGCGATATTGGAGAAAGGATGTGACCACAAAACCTCTCGCGCTTTTCGATTGGCGAAACCACCAAAATACGGCAGGAAACATACGCGGCGAATTAACGTCTAATGCTAAATATACACAATATATGCAATCAAAAACAACGCAAAAATGATGGCGGAATATAAATGTACTATATTCTTTTTCAGCGAGGTTTCGCCGTACATTTGTAATTTTTCGGGTTCATATGCGGCATTGTAATTGTCGATTGCGTCGCTAAATTCCATCTCCGGTTTACCGAGGAAATTGTTGATTTTGTTATGAATGAAAACCGTCCACCGAATAAACGACTCTCTTTTGTCTAAATAAGGCGAAACGGGGTACTTATCAAGAAGACGACTAAATCTATTCCCCATATCCGGACTAGGAATAAACACAGGCATGTTTTGTATCAAATCGTAATATTTGCGCTTAGTTACCTCGTTCGGTCGGTCGGGGTAATTGATTGCAATTGCATGCAGAAAGAACCAGAAGTGTGGTCCCCAAATATGCGAATCATAAACGGCACGTCTTCCAATTAATTTTTTATCTTGTCTGTTCATTTTAGGCAGATGAAAAAGCAAGAACAAATATCTATATAAACACACCTTGATAAATAACGCAGCGTTATTACTTAATAAATCGATTAAATGAATTCATATTGCAATAATTGTGGGAAAACAGGACACTTATTCCATCAGTGTAAATCGCCGATAATTAGTTATGGAATTATCGCATTTCGCGAGAACCCGACTAAAAACTATGCTCGCGAATATTTGCTGATTCGGCGAAAAGACACTCTCGGATTCGTGGATTTTATGCGTGGTAAATATTCGGTATACAACAAGGAATACATATTGAATATGATAAAGCAGATGACGAATGACGAAAAGCGTAGACTCATTACTGAGCAATTTAGCAAATTATGGGACGATTTATGGGGGATTCATTCTCCGAATAAACTTCCGTCGTCAGTTTCTGTAGAATTTACGGACTTATTCTCAGACGAAACTTCCTCCGTCAGTTTCTCTGGATTTTCATTCGATGCTCCTGCGTCGCATCTCCTGAAAATTTCGGATTTACTACCTTCTTCGAAGTCCGTAAATCCTATAGAATCATCAAATTCCTACGTTTATTCTCCTGCGCTTATTCTTCGCTCAGGAATTGACCATTCTTCGCTCAGGAATTGTCCATTAAGAGTTCGAACTAACTCCGGAGAGCGTTGTTCACAGGAGTTGAGAGCACCTCTTCGCAATATAGACCCATATAAAGCAGAAGAAACATGCTCCAAAAATAAATTCGAATCACTACGAACTGGTATTTATACCAAAACCGATTTCTATAATTTAGAAGACTTGGTTAAGTCGACTGACCAAAACTGGACAGAGGCGGAATGGGGTTTTCCTAAAGGTCGTCGAAATTACCAAGAGCGCGATTATGATTGTGCTGTTCGCGAGTTTTGCGAAGAGACTGGGTATAGTCTAAATAATTTAATTCCTATAAAAAACATCCAACCATTTGAAGAAATATTTACCGGTTCGAATTACAAATCATACAAGCACAAGTATTATGTGACGTATATGAAGTATTCCGACACGTTATCCTCTCGTCGTTTACAAACGAGCGAGGTGAGCGACTCTGAATGGATGCCGATTGCTAAATGTTGCGAATCGATTCGTCACTATAATGTTGAAAAACTTCGACTAATATTGGCGGTCGAAAACATGCTTAATGCAAATTGTTTATCTAAAATGTGTACGTAAATGTGAGTGTATTGTATAAGAACGATATATTTATACAATATGCCAAAAAAAGACCCGAATAAACCAAAGGACGTGCCTAAACCAAAGGACGTTCCTAAACCAAAAAGAAAATACATAAGAAAAACCGCAAAAAAACAATCAGACGATGAACCACCCACAAAAGGTATTTCGCCAACACTAGAAGAGTTAGAGAAACTTTTTGCTGAATACGGATTTAAAGACCGCCAAATTCTAGAACCAGAAGAAGGTAACCTCTCCGATACTGACGAGCAACCTGTACCACCCAAACCAGTTGTCGCAGAAAAACCGAAAAGATGTCCTAAAGGTACTCGTCGAAATAAAAAGGGTGATTGTGTGAAGAACGCCGGACGCGAAGTGGTAGGCGTTCGAGGATTCTCTGGAGAGATTTCTTTAGCACAGCGGAGTGAATCTCGTAAGTCGAATGTGCCAACCAAGAACCCCAGCAAAATCACAATCCATCCCGAATCCAATGGACTAGGACTAGGACTAGTTGTCCCCGAAAAAGAAAAGGACGCAGACAAAAAACGTGCAACAAAAACTGCGATGAATAAGTTTTTAGATGAAAAGGAGAAATTGGAAAAAGACCATCCTCTCGACAATCACGACTATCTTTACCCCGACCTAAACGACCCCAACTTCAATATTAAAATCGCACTAAAAAAGGAATTCCAAGATGCCCAGTATGATGGTCAAATCCTAGATATCGAGAGGCAGGCGAATTTATTATGCAGTGCGAAATTCGAATTGAGTCCACACCAAGTATTTGTGAAAAACTTCCTCTCAGAAGACACGCCATATAAAGGTCTGCTGCTTTATCACGGACTCGGTACCGGTAAAACATGCTCTGCTATCGGCGTGGCAGAGGAAATGCGACAATACATGAAACGCACCGGATTGAAACAGCAGATATTGGTCGTCGCGTCGCCCAACGTCCAAGGCAATTTTAGGCAGCAATTATTCGACGAGAGGAAACTGACGAAAGTGACAAATGTAGCGAACCCCAACGAGTTTTCCTGGAATATAGAATCGTGCGTCGGCAATTCGCTTCTCAATGAAATCAACCCGAACAGTATTCGCAACCTCTCGCGCGAGAAGTTAATCAGCAATATAAATTCGCTTATTAATGACAATTACGCATTTTTAGGATATATACAATTTGCTAACGTTGCGCGGGCACATATGGTGCTAAACGTAAACCCCGACGACCCTGCCTCACAAAAAGCACAAGAGGAGCGAAATATTCGTAAATTTTTCGACGGTCGCTTAATAATAATAGACGAAGTGCATAATATCCGTTTGGCGGACGACAGTAACCGCAAAGAATTGCAACAGGTTGCTGCGGTATTGATGAAAGTCGTAAAACATGCGAGAGGACTCCGTCTTCTTCTCCTCTCCGCCACTCCTATGTTCAATTCCTACCGAGAAATCATCTGGATAACGAATTTACTAAATGCGAACGACGGAAGGTCGCAAATCCAAACTAGCGATGTTTTTAATGCGGATGGGACAGAAAGACCCGGTAACAAAGATGAAGAATCCGGTTTCGAACTCCTCCGCCGTAAATTGACCGGATATGTCTCCTATGTCCGCGGCGAAAACCCCTACACATTCCCCTACCGCATCTACCCGTCCGTATTTTCACCCGAGAATGCACTGAATTCGTTTGCCTACCCCCGCATACAGATGAATGGAATCGAAATCGATGCACCGATAAAAAACATCAATGTCTACATTAATCGTGTTGAGAGGACGACGTACCAAACCCAGGTATACCTCTCCATCATCGATTATATGCGACGCAAAACGCAAGGATTCTATACAAATGCCGGCATTTACCGCGAAATGCCCAGTTTCGAGAACATGGAATCTTTCGGTTATACACTTTTGCAGCGTCCTCTCGAGTCTCTCAATATTTCTTACCCCAATGAAGAGATTACCGAGATGTTGAAATCCGGCGACAAAGCAGCACATTATTCCGACGAACTCTTTCAGAATGCGGTAGGAGGCACAGGTTTAGCAAAAGTGGTTTCTTTTGCGGATATGGAAAACGACGAACCTCTCAAACACGACTATGAATATTTGCCGGGTCCGTTAAAGAAATACGGTCGCATATTCTCACCGGAAGAATTACCTAAATATTCTGCTAAAATCGCGGAAATCTGCAAAGAAATACGGCGAAGCGAGGGAATCGTGCTGATATATTCGCAATATATTGATGGCGGGGTGGTACCAATGGCACTTGCTTTAGAGGAGATGGGACTCTCGCGTTATAGTCATTCTTTATCGGGGCGTCATCGACATTTGTTTAAAAAGGCGCCTACGGCGCCGATAGATGCAATTAAGATGGTTCCTAAGGCGGAAATGTCAGCGGACGAGCAGTTTTATCCCGCACAATATATCATGATAACGGGCGACCGGGGTTTGTCCCCGTCGAATACCGAGGACGTGAAATACACCACCAATGCCGATAATGTCGACGGTAAACGGGTGAAAGTCGTCATCATTTCGAAGGCTGGGTCGGAAGGACTCGATTTCAAGGTAATCCGGCAAGTCCATATTTTAGAACCGTGGTTCAATATGAACCGTATCGAGCAGATTATTGGGCGCGGCGTCCGCAATCTGAGTCACTGCGCGCTACCATTTAAGAAGCGAAATGTCCAAATCTATTTGCATTCTACGCTGATAGAAGGCGCGGAGGAGGAGGCAGCAGATTTATATTTGTACCGATTGGCGGAGAGGAAAGCGGTACAAATCGGGAAGGTGACTCGCGTTATCAAAGAAGGCGCGACGGATTGTATTTTGAATTTAGGACAAACGTATTTCACTGCAGAGAAACTATCTGCATTAGCAGCAAATCAAAATATCCGATTGGAACTCTCTTCTAAAGACCTTTCAACCGGGGATGTACGAGAGGTTGATTTCCGAATTGGCGACTTAGATGGGTCGGAAATATGCGACTATATGTCTTGCGAATATCAGTGTCAACCGAAACTGACTAAAACAACCGCCGAAGAAAACACCCAGAGTTACAGCGAGCACAATTTAGAAAGCAATATTTATTATATTATTGGACGTATTAAAGAACTATTTCGCGAGAGGCACGTATATACTTTGGCACAAATATGCACCGCAATAAATGTGGTCCGTGTTTACCCCATCGTCCAAATCTACTATGCTCTCACCAAATTCGTGAATAACCGCAATATGTTGCTGTTTGATAAGTACGGTAGGTTCGGGTATTTAATAAATCGCGCTAAATATTACGAGTTTCAACCTGTCGAAATAACAGACGAGAGGTCGTCGATTCGAGAACGGTCGGTTCCCGTCGAATACAAACGCGGTAATATTATTTTGCAGTTACCGGAGAGGGGTTTACAAAAAGAAAAGACTCCGCTAGTGGGGAAACCGGAGCAAAGAGAGCAAATAGTTTCGAAATTTGAACCTGTTCCGTACGAAGAAACCATACGCGAAATACGCGACCTTCTTGATATGGTAGGCAAACAACACGCGATAAAATCGACGGAAATGAATTGGTATAAGAACGCGAGTCGTGCATTAGAGCACCTCCATATCGTCTACCAATTTACCGAGCAGCAAATCAAAAAATATGTGATATATCATTACTTGGACTCCGCCAATTACCGGGTAAAACGCACTCTATTTGAGGAGACAGTGGCGACGCAGACATATGAGGTCGACCCCGAAATCGAAACCATCGTCGCCTCCTATTTCCACGGGGCGTTAATGCAGTCTAAATCGGGAGATAAAGACGGAATTTATATTGCTAATCGAGAGGATGTACAGTTGATTATTAGAGACGTGGACAAGACCTCTTGGATAGAGGGTGATAAGTTCGATGCCGAGGATTTTACAGCAAAAAATACAGTGGATAAAAAGTCGCTTAATGATATTGTGGGTTACGCGATTCAGTTTAAAGACCAAGACATGTCGTTCTACTACAAAGACATTCATTTAACTAGAAACAAGAAAGGTCGGCGGTGCGACCGGTCTGGAGGAAAGGCACCAATTATTGATATGCTGAACCGTGTTTCTGGCACGAAAATGTATACAGAGGATAATACCGCGTCAATCATGTATTCCGGTTCTTTATGCGTCGTCTTGGAGATGATTCTCCGTAAATTTAACGACGAGCACAAATCGCGAAAAATCTATTATTTGACTCCAGAGCAGGCAATTGAAAGCAATATCACTGATTATTCTGCTGCGCGCTGATAACAAGGTCGCGGTAAGCATGCTCGCCGTGTAAAGCAATAAATTCCATATCGCGCATTACGAAACCCATGGACGTACCTGAATGACCTCCGCCAATATAGGTGGAGTATATTGCTTCTTTTATTTTGGAATAAAATGGGTCGTCTGTGAAAGTGAATCCCGTGATTCGGTTGACGCCTCTCGATAATAGTGCCTCTCGAAAAGGTCGCCACCATTCATTTCGCGAAATTACCTCGTATGCATCTTTTACATATTTTTGATTACCTGGAAGTAAGTATTCGAAATTAGATGGGGGATAGGAGGGGGTGATAGTGGTTACTAAAGGATTATCGGTTTGCATTTACGTAGAACGCCGGACACGAAGTGGTCAATTCCGGAGCGAAGAATGAGCGACGGAATTGGATGATTCTCCGGAGAAACTGACGAAGGAAGTTTCGAAGGAGAATGGTAGGCGTTCAAGGATTCGCTGGAGAGATTTCTGAAGCGAAGCGGATGGAATCTCGTAAGTCGAATTATAGATTATGAATAATATATGAGAGGTTAACTTTATCCTCTCATATGTTTTACAAAATAAAGAATCAATTTTTTGCAATTAATCCGAAAATTGAACCACCGGCAATAACATTGCTGGTCAAACAATATAAAATCTGCAGAATATTATATTATTAATCCTACCACATAAACAATGGTAACTACAACACAACGAAACTATAAACCCCGTCAAGAACAAAAGAAGAATGATTATAGCGTGTATGTCCGCAATATGATTTCGTCGAAAGTCCATCTCAAGATGAGCGAGATTGGCGACGCTACTAAACAGAATTTGGAGAATAAAATCAAACGCCGAATTGAAGGTAAATGTATTCCCGAGGGGTTCGTAGAACCCCGTACCATCAAAATCGTCACCTATTCTTCCGGTGTGGTAAAAATGAATCTAGTTGAGTTTCAAGTCGTGTTTGAATGTTCGATTTGCAACCCGGTCGAAGGACAAATTGTCGAGTGCACTACCAAGACGATTACAAAAGCAGGTATTCATGCGGAAGTGTTGACTGGACAAATCGTGCCTATGAAAGTGTTTATTGCGCGAGACCACAATTACGCTAACCGGTTTTTCGGAAGCATCAAGGAGAACGAACAAATCAATGTGAGAATCATAGGTAAGCGTTTCGAATTAAATGACCCGTATATTGTTGCGATTGCGTCGTTGATAGAGAGCAAGAAAGCGAGAGGCGATTTCAATAAGACACCGCAAAATAAACCGCGGATAAAGGTTTTAGAAGATACCGCATTAAATCGCGAAGAAATTGAGGAAGGCGAAGGAGAGGAGGTAGAATATGACGAAGAAGAGCAAGAGCAAGAACCCGAATATGGAGACGAAGCAATTGCTGCTCCTATCAGTATTCCAACTTTAAGACAAGACGCACAGGAAGAAGAAGGTGAAGTGGTGGAAGAGAGACGCAGAGCAGATACACCGGAAGACGGAGAGGTTGAAGAATAAACGAAACCAATATAAACGGCAAAATATTATCTATACAAACACACCTTTTTAATGAATCATTTTGACGCATCCACACTAGAAACCCTTCGAGACAAAATAGAAAAAATGCCCAAAGACAGACATATCCAGTGTCTAAACATTCTGGTAAAATTTCCGACGGTTACCATAAATGAACCCAAATACGGCAATGTAAACATTAACCTCTCGTGTGTTCCAAAAGAAGCAATCGACGATTTATTGAAATTTGTTTCCTATGTGGAAGATCAAGAAACAGTGCTTATGATGGCAGAAGAGCAGAAGAAGATTTATCAAGAGGTGTTTTTCACGAGTGAGCAGGAATCATCGCAAATGGCAGGATTTGCATAATTTGCTGGGTTTATTGATTCAGGTAAACATTTCAGGTAAAAGATTTAAAGACAACTCGACAGTAATATACTAAACTGACAAATTTGAATTTTAGTATATTTTTACACCCACAAAATGAGCAACCCCTATTTAAATAATATTTTATTTGGAAATTCGAAGGCGAGCGTGGACGAAGACTATATTTGTAGTTTGGGAGAATTTATGCTGACTGAAGACTGGTTACAGCGAATGGTGAAGGAACCGGTTAACGCAAACTCCTTCGAACTAAGTTCTCCGGAGTTAGATTGTATTCCTCCCGCGTCGCGTCCGGAATACTTCTCATTCGACTTACGAGATTCCCTCCGATGCGCTAAAGAAATCTCTCCAGCGAATCCTCTAACGCCTACCACTTCGTGTACGGCGTTATTCGCAGTACCGTCGGTCAATGCAGCACCCGAATTACGACCGGAACCCAGACGACGATACGAGCAGCAAAAAAACTCATTGTTCTGGTCAATATATGAAATCGAGAATCCGAAAGAGGCGTTCATGGGAACTCGAGCGAATGCCGAGGTGGAGCATAGACTAAAAGTGATCGCTTCTCTCAAACAGACACCAAAGCGATTAAAAGAGACCAATTCGAAACTGACTATTGAGAAGACTCAGGCGCTAATCGGGTCGATGTTGGTGACGAAAGAAGACCAACTCGATTTTTGTATAGCATATGCAGTATATTATTACAAACCCATTGTCGTCGTATACCCCAAAACATATCGCGTTTTTTCGCCGACGGTCGATGTCGATTTGGCGGACGAGGATGTAATTTTGCTATATGTATCTAAACCCGATTCTTCGAAATCCGTTTTTTACGAATCGGAGAAAAACGCAACGCCGGAATTAGTTGAAAAAATAGTAGAGACTAGAGTCCGAACTCCTCTCGCCGCAATGTCGACGTACAAAGCACCGGAATTGGACGCAATCGCAGCAAAATTAAATATTGAGACGAATGTCATAGTGGCGGGTAAGGAAAAACGGCGAAAAAAGGAGGATATTTACAATGATATTTTGGTGGCGACCCATAATGACGCGAACTTTCTCAAAAATTGAACCCGATTTGTACCTCTGCAATATAAATAATATGAAAGAATACTATATATTTCACATTATTACCAGCAAAAACAATGAAACGATTATCCGAATATAAGGCAAAACGCGTATTGGAAGTTTCAGACGCGCCGAAGAATCCTTCGAGGGCGGATATAATGAAGCAAAAACCGCTACATTGTACTCCTGAAAATCCCGACGAGGCGATGATTCCCACGCCGTCCGATTCTGTCCAATCAGCGGATAATAATCGTCATAATGCCACAGGAGACCCTAAACAAGAAATGGATAAATTATTTACACATTATTTAGCAAGTAACCCGGCAGCGGCAGTCACTCGTAAAAAACCGGAGTTGGAAATCAGATTTCAAGGAATTAGCGGAACGCCCCTCACTAAAACGGATTATGATGCGGTCATCCAGCATTTGATTGCGGCAGGGTTTGAAACGTCGAACCCGAATGGTACTCATATTTTGCGCGCGATACCCGAATATGTCGACGACCGAACCGGTGTGACTAAGTTGTCCAATATTCGCGCGGAAATAACTGGCGTTGATTTGATTCAAGAATACTGCAAAACCAATAGTATTCAACACTTGCTGAATCTGCCGTCGACTCTTTCTGCCAGTGCGAACAAAATCGTATTCTCGCAAAAAACTCAAATACCAATTAAATCCGATGATATGAGAGGACCGAAATTCCGCCCGGTGGATAATGACGATTTCCGATTCCGCATAGGATATCAGTACGAGAACGAGTGGGGTCCGCATAGCGAATTGGTTCGTAGTATGATAGAGACGAAACGTTGGGCAGATTCGAAGAAGGTGTTCCGCCACCTCAATCGCGTCCGTTTTTCGCACCGCGACTTACCTATATTCGCCGACGTAACTATCTTGCGAACTTCTGCAAAAACAGGTAATAAAAATATTATGATGCCGCAATATACTATTCAAGAGGCGAAAGTGTTTCAGGAACCAGAATCCTATGAGGTCGAGTTAGAGGTGGACAATTACAGGGTCGGTACGGGAATGGGATACGACACTGCTGCTAAATTACTTGCCGATGTTCGCAAAGGAATCCGTATTGTATTAACCGCGCTACAGGGGTCGAACTATCCGATTGGTGAGAGTGAGATGAAGCATGTTATTCGCTGCTACCAACGCCTGATTCACGGCGAACAGTTTAATGCCGATGAAAACGGGAGATTGCAGCAGTGTAGTTTTATAGGTCCATCCTCTCGCACGTTGCAAATCGAAAATATCGTCGAGCACGAAGGCGATGTCGGGTCGAAACCGACCACACCGAACTTGCGCTACGGATATACGGTAACGGATAAGGCGGACGGTGAGCGCAAGATGCTTCTCATCGACGAGAGCGGCAAAATCTATTTCATCGATATGAATATGCGCGTCCAGTTCACCGGAACGATGACCGCCGAGAAAAAACTCCATTTCTCGCTATTCGACGGCGAGCATATCAAGTACGACAAGACGGGCAGATTCATCAATTTATTTGCGATATTTGATGTCTATTATATCAACAAGAAGACCACGCGCGATTTCCCGTTTATCAACGACCCCAATGAATTTGCTGCGTTCAAGGGAACCGCGATTGCGGAGAGGCATCAAGAAGACGAGGAGAAACGACCGAAAAGTTACCGCTGGCGAATCATGACCCAGGCGGTCGAAATGCTGAAACCGTTCTCCGTTTTAGATAAAAATAAACCACTGAAATCGGACGGCAAACCGGACCAATCTCTTTCGTCTAATTTCAATCCATGCTCCATCCGAGTACAATGCAAAGAATTCTACGTCGGGTCAACTGGGACCGATATTTTCCGTAAATGCAGTGCCATTTTATCCAAAATGAAAGACGGATTATTCGAGTATAACACCGATGGTCTGATTTTCACACCGACAGAATACGGTGTCGGTGGCGGACCATCGGAAGTATCGGGTCCTCTCTACAAACACACATGGGACCGCTCATTCAAATGGAAACCCGCCGAGTTCAACACCATCGATTTCCTGGTGCGATTCAAGAAAGACGATAAAGGGCGCGATTTTGTCGGAACCGAATTCGAGAACGGTACGCATATGGATTCAAATTACGCGGTCAATCAGTACAAAACCGTCGTATTACACTGCGGATTTGACGAGAAGAAGCACGGATATATGAACCCCTTTCAGCAATTAGTTGACGGCGAATTTGTCAAAAGAGAAAGCGCCATAGACGAAGACGCCGAGGTCAGACCGGAATCGACTTACGGTGCACGCCCGTTTATGCCTACAAACCCATCTGACCCTAAAGCGTGTCTCTGCAATGTAAATTTGGTAGGCGACCGGTCGGGCAATATGTATTTGCGCACAGAGGAAGGCGATTATTTCGAGGAGAATATGATTGTGGAGTTCCGGTATGACGGGTCACGCAAAGGCGCATGGCGCTGGATTCCTCTCCGCGTTCGTTACGACAAGACCGCACAAATAAGTTCACTTTGCAGCGGTGGTAACCCCTTCCGAAAGAAGAAGCAGAGTTTCGGCAACGATTTTGCCACCGCAAATAATAATTGGTATTCGATTCACAAACCCATTACGGAGAAGATGTTGAGCACCGGCGACGATATCCCAAAACCGGAATCTGTAGGAGAGGATGTGTATTATAACCGACGCTCCACCGAATCAACCACGAGAGGTCTCCGCGATTTCCATAATTTGTATGTGAAGATGCGCCTTATCGGCGGGACTACGAACCGCAAAGATACATTAATCGATTTTGCTGTGGGTAAGGCGGGCGATTTATCGAAGTGGCGCACCGCCAAACTCGGATTCGTGCTCGGCATAGATATCAGCAAAGATAATATTCTGAATAGAGAGGACGGTGCATGTTCCCGATATTTGACCGAGACGTCGAAATACAGCGGGATGTTTGACGCCCTATTCTTATACGGTAATTCTGCACAAAATATTCGGTCGGGAGATGCGTTTGATGGGCATAAAGAGAAGATGATTGCTAAGGCAGTGTTCGGCGAAGGACCGAAAGTACGAGCGGATTTAGGAGCGACCGTCTACAAGGCATACGGAATCGCACAAGAAGGATTCAATATTAGTTCGTGCCAGTTCGCGCTCCATTATTTCTTCGAGAATGTCCGGACGATGCATAATTTCGTGAGGAATGTGGCGGAATGTACACGTGTCGGCGGTGTTTTCGTAGGAACCTGTTGGGACGGTAAAACTGTATTTAATTTGCTGCGAAATAAGTCTTGCGGCGATTCGTTTAGTATTTCCAGATACGGTACGCGCGTTTTCCAGATAACGAAAATGTATGATTATACTGCTTTGCCCGACGACGAACTATCACTCGGATATTCCATCAGTGTTTACCAAGAAAGCATTGGTCAGCATATTGTGGAGTACTTGGTAAATTTCGATTTCTTCGTCCGCGTTATGGAGAACTATGGATTTGTGTTGATGAATCGAGAGGAGGCAACACAGTTCGGGTTTCCTAGCGGCGGTACTGGTATGTTCGAAGGACTTTATTATGATATGATGGAAACGGTTACTCGCGAATCAACGAACCGATATGGGTCGGCACCGGAAATGACAGAGGATGAGAAGTTCATTTCGTTCTTGAACCGGTACTTCATTTTCCGAAAAGTGCGAAACGTAGCAGCAGAGAAAATCACGAAGTTGATAGAGGCGAAGATGCCTTCTTTGGCAGTTTCGAAATGTGCGAGTGCTGCTGCAATTGGTCCGGTAGTTTATGGGTCTCCGGATGAAGAACATGTCTTGGTCGACGCACGCGTCTTGGAAGAAGGTGAAGTGTCCGACGACGACGACGGCGGCATCAGTAAAATCGCAGAAGATTTTAATAAGCGAGAACAAATCGCATCGAAAGAAAAAAGTCCGAAATCAAAACCCGACGAATACATCCCACCAAAGAGACAAGAGGAGCGAAAACAAGAACCCGCGTATTTCATTCGTCCTCTCGGTAATACCAAAATAACTATCAGAACATACAACCCACCAGGGGATTCAAACGATGACGCAAGAGACTCTTCCAACCCAGTAGAGGTAACCAACTTACCAATCGACACCGACGAACCCGCAATACAATTGGTGCCTAAAAACATCCGGATAGGAAACACTATCCGAATACCAAAACCAAAACCAAAATAAACCGCATAAACATGTTCGTATAATATTGTAAATTATGACTACCGCTTTACTAACAGTCGACGGAGACCCGCGTCTTCTGCCTATTTGGTTAGACTACCATAAACACATTTTTGCCTCGGTAATTTTAAATGAAAACCGAACACAAATTCCAGACGCCGAAATTAACCGGATTATTCGGCGGTTTTTCACATCCTCTCATAGTTCCAACAAAATAACCATATCATCGACCAAGTTTATAGGATTTACGGACTTCGAAGAAGGTAGTAAATCCGAAATTTTCAGGAGATGCGACGCAGGAGAATCGAATGAAAATATAGGATTTACGGATTACCCAACCATCGACGTAAACACAATACAGCAAATATGTTATGCTGCCATCGACCACGTCCCCAACAACATTATTGATTTCCTAACGAATATAAAGACCACCGACGACATTGGCGACAGTGACATAAAAGTCGACTTTTTTGTGCCGGTTGGGCAATCACTCGAAAAAACTCTGTCGAAACTGATAGACGACTTTTCGAAGACGGACTATGTGTATTATTTAGATGCGTTCGCCTATTCGGATTTGGATTGGGGTGAAGACCGTGTCATTCTATCAGAGGATGTAAATTTGCTGGAGAATACTGATTTCAATACTGACGGACACGCGGTGTTTACCATGCGGTCTTATAATACATTTTTGCGGTCGATGATTCAGTCCAAAATAGAAGACTTAACCTCTCAACTGTTATCAGATATATCTAAATATCATTTGCATATTAGCGACGAAGAGCACCGCAAGATTATTAATGCGATGCCTTGGAAGAAGACGGAATCGCCACAGATTTGCGGGTTTGCGGAATATATGGAGAGGCGGGTTTCGGAAATACTCGGTAAACAGGTCAAGATATTCAACGACGATATATGGGTGCGGATTTGCCGCCCGTCGTCTATTACGAAGAACGCCGGACACGAAGTGGTAGGCGTTCGAGGATTCGCCGGAGAGATTTCTTTAGCGCAGCGGAGGGAATCTCGTAAGTCGAATACGGACACGGACTACAATCCTTGCCACCGCGATGTCTACTTGGATTTTTATAGAAACATAGTCAATATCTATGTGCCTATAGTGGGGTCGAATGAATTATCCTCTCTTACAATGCAATCCGGTAGTCATTTGTGGAATGAACGCGATTTGATTGTCACGAAGGGCGGCGCGTATTTCGAGAATAGCGGCAAAAAATATTCGGTGGATGCGATTGTACAGAGTCGCGAGAGGTTGAACATGACACGACCTAATCCTCGAGAGGATGAATTTATACTATTTTCGCCGTATTTGATACACGGATGCTCGTCGAATGGGAATGCCGATATGACACGGATGTCGTTGGAAATCCGATTTATAGAAGACACCGCGGTTGGTAAAAAACAAGAGGAGGAATTCCGTCGGTTTTTGGAAAAACGCACCTGGCGGTAAATACTATAAATAAAAATTCGACAAAATTCTCTTTGCTGCCCCCTGAAAATGAATGCTAAGGGTTTGAATTTGTTTTTGTTTTTTATCATCTCTCGTAAAATAGTAGTTGCTCCCGTCCAATTTTAGTATTTTAATACCGTTTTGTTTGGCGTACGTTTTATCTCCGTCGAATCCATACGAATCAGATATATTATGGTCAAAAATTACACTTTTGCCTCTAAACTCAAACGGTTCGTTTAAATCGATTATATTTTTTATTATTTTTTCGGAATCCAGCAAATAATATAGAGTCATGTCGCATATTCCACCGGGAATTTTATTCGTTTTATGCCAGTCTATTTTTTTGCCAATCAAGTCGAATTTGGATTTGTTTTCGTAAATATCAAAACACAACTCGACGAATTTATCGCAAAAGTCTACATTTAACATGGCATTGTGTATCGACCCCACCATATGAAATTTATTTTCCATTTTTTGCAGAGAAAATGCGATTTGTGTTGGTTTGCCAAAAACCTCGTTTACGTTTTCTAGTATAACGCAGTCGCTATCCGTATGAAATAACCAATCTAATTTGGTTTTATCAAACAGCGCTTTAATGTAAAACACCCGTAAAAAGCAAAACAATTCATATGAGTGATTATTATTGCTGTAATTTGTAAAACAGTTTTTAAATCTCTGAGCGCCGTCATTTTCCAAATCATTGATGTGGAAAAATGTCACTTTTGGATTTGCTGAAAATGTATCTTTGTTCGAATCGTCGCCAATTAAATAGACGATGTTATTTTTGGATGATGCGGTGACGCAATTTTTAAAATATTCTTGACTACAACCAACGTGAAAAATAACAATAGGTATTGACATTATTTATTGTTACTTATTATATCCTTTATATTTTGCATAACATTATGATATTTTTCTATAATGTCCAGCGCTCGATAAGCGAGCGCAAAGAAGGAGGGTTCTAAAGGCACTTCGTAGTAACTATGGGTTCCCTTGTTAATTTCGCCAGTGCTTGTCGCAGTTCAAGCAAGTAATAAATATAGTGGCAGGTTCATCCGCACTCCGCGTCTGCATCTCATAATACGTACAATTTTTCGACTTGCACCGAGAGCATGTAAACATAGCAGTTGAAGCGCCCACCTTTTTGTCGCATTTAGAAGCATCGCGTTTCGTCTTCTTCTCTATAAGAGGATTCCATTTTTCCGGTTGTATTTCCTGGTGAGTCAAGAACGCCACGCCTTGTGGCAAAATATCGCCAGAGCACAAACCATCGACTATCATCGGCGATTTAATATTGCTGTTTACCATTCGGAGTCGGTCGATATATATTTGCGTAAAAGTCGGGTTTTCCCACTTTTTCACCAGTTTACGGAAAGTACATTCGCGAATCGTATAATTGAATACACCCTTCTCTATATTGGTTGCTATGTTTTCGAGAGATGTTTTGTGTCTGTCCGCGATTTTCTGCAAAACATCTGAGTCGATTAATAATTGTTTGATTTTACTGCGAATATTCTCGCGGAATTGTGTGGGATTTTTAAGTTGGAATGCCATGATATTGGTTGGGTTTATTTATTGGGTAAAGATATGATAGTTCAGTATTATATCTTTATCTGTATTTTGCTGCATAATAATTCAATTTTCTTGGTCGCATGGGTCACATGCTTCTTGGTCGCATGGATCACATGCTTATACATAGGATTCTTCACTCAATTCGCTCTCGCAATCATCTACCTGCAAATCATTTGGCACGGGTTCCTGTACTTTGATTGGTGGTGGCACCGGTTTTCGTCCCTTAACCAATAGTTTCTTGGGCGGGGTTTTTTCGGAAGATTCGTCGTCGGAATAATCGTCATCTTCCACCTCATCATCGTCAACTATGAACCCGTCCTTAGCATACCCCTGCTTGGTCTGTTTGACTTCAATACCCGTGGTTTTCTTTATTGTTTCCAATTCGTCGTCGGTTTCTATGTCGTCGTCGTCATCATCATCGTCGGAATCTTCAGAACCAATATCCTCGAACCCCCCAAACAAAAATTCGTATATCTCCTCCCAATCCTCTTCGGTCAAGTCGACTATTTTGCCGGTTGCCAGGTCACTTCCGACCAATGCACACGACCCGAAAAATAACATTTCATCCACAGGCGGCGGAAAATCGTATTTATTTTCTTGTCCCGCTTTTCCCGACTTTTTGGCGTAAAGTTGTACTGCATGGTCTACCCCATCATCCGCACCCCATGTATGTTGCAAAACAAATCCATCGCCCGATTTAAACCCGACTTTCTTATAAAGCGTGTCTTCGGCGAAATCCTTAATAGAAACCGTTTTTGCGGTTCCTGCTCTATCAATGACTACGATTTTCGGCATTTTTGACTACGACTTATTGTCGCGGCGGTTTTATGTTGTTTTGAAAATCAGTTTTAGTTTTTTCGTATATGTTGAAATTTGTGGCGAAACATCTCGATAATAGTATAAAAATACGACAAATATTATGAAAAACAGCACAGCAAAAATTATATTAGGGTCGAGTTTTCGAATACCAGAGTCGATGAATCCTTCATAATTAGATTCGTCAACCGGTTTAATTCCATATAACATTTTAGATATTTGCAACTTACACCGTTTATGGTTATCGAGATGGTCTGGATGTAAATAGGAGTCATTTTCGGTTTTATAACTAAAATATGGATATTTATAAACATATGTTTTAAAATAATTAAACAAATAGTAGTCCGAATGATGATGCGTTATAGTTGGAATAAGGTGGTACTTAACATTTTTGTAATGAGTATTTATAATTTTTTTCGCGGACCGTTTGTTTATTAGATATGATATTGTGCTCGCAAAATATATTTTATTAATGTCATTTTTAATATAATCCGGAAACAAATTTATATTTGGTATTCGAAATCCTTCGTCAAACATATACCCCAGCATTATAATTTCCCAATCTGACGGCGCATTTTTAATAACATTAGATATTGGTTTTTTCCAGTAAGGTTTATAATCCAGTGTTGCGTCATCTTCCATTATCAATGCGACAGAGTCATCAGAATATTCACTTTCAGAAAATTGTCGTATTGTTTCTAAATGAGATAAAAAACACGCATATTCGGGAAGATTATTTCGCTGTCTGACTTCGTTTATATTAAAAAATTTTAATACATTAAGTTTTTTATAGTCAACTGCAGAAAAACGCACAACTTTTAATGAATCAAATTCAGAATCACTAAAAACTTCATTCATATTTGCTCTTCTATCAGGAGACCTGTCCAAATTTATCCAATACACAATATCAATTCCACCAAGCATTTTATATTATATCGATAAAATGTTTTAATATCATATAATGCCTCGTATAAAAAAATGGGTATATGTTTTGTGTATATTTATATTTGTATGTGGGGTAATGTCACTGCGAATTAATGCGCAATATGTCGAAGGTTATGAAGAAAACTCAAACGGCACTATAATTGTAACCATGACAACTATTCCCGAACGAATTACGTCAAATACGATTTCAAAAACATTAAAAAGTATATCGCTTCAAACCAGGTCGCCCGACATCATATATATAAATGTTCCCCTAAAAACAAAAAAAATGGTCGATTATCCAATCGAAGACCTATATAAAATTGCACAGGACTATAACAATGTCAAAATAAACGTAATAGATGAAGATTTAGGTCCAATTACAAAAATCGTACCAACATTGCAACACGTAAATTCAAATGATTATGTAATATTAGTAGACGACGACGTTCAATATATTCCAGAAATGATAGAAACTTTAATAAATGCAAACAAAGATGCAGTGGGATTTGCTGGCAGAAAAAATCTGGATTTTCTTACTAGTGAATATTATACTGGACCAGTTGATTTTCTAGAAACATTTGCAGGCGTTTTATATCGAGGTGACGCATTATTAGGGTTGGATGAATATTATAAAACAGTTCAATCTGTGTGCAATGGTCAAGACGATATTGTTATAGGTAAATTCTTAAAAACCAAAAACATTACCCCTGAAATTATCCCTAGTTCAAAATTTCCAGCAGAGCATAATGCGGAAGGCACTCCGGAATTGAGACACGAAAATGTTGTAAACGGTGCAAATTCGACTTGTTATAATCGTATTTGGAATTTATAGGAGTTTGCGAAGAACGCCGGACACGAAGTGGGACAAACTCCTCCGAACAAAGTTCTCCGGAGTTAGATTGTATTCCTCCCGCGTCGCGTC
>Ga0114973_10000784_pt1 | contig 23834 bp, 23 predicted proteins | sample M_140807_MF_Meta_FD_87025 | JGI IMG/M metagenome (GOLD analysis project Ga0114973, IMG submission 87025) | Freshwater microbial communities from Lake Montjoie, Canada to study carbon cycling - M_140807_MF_MetaG | ecosystem: Environmental > Aquatic > Freshwater > Lake | place: Lake Montjoie...
AAAAATATTTACACTAATTTTATTTTAGTTATAAACATTCGTAAAAATAATTCATTATATTTCTATTATAAATTTAAATATAATGAATGAAAAAACTGAAAATAATGAAAATGATGAAAAAGAAACCAGTATAGTTAATAAAATTAACGACTATTTTAAGATGCCAATTTATTATAACAACGATAAAATTGAATTAAAACAAAATATAATAAACGATTTAGAACTTGTTAAGACTGTTGACCCATCATGTGAACCTATTTATTCTTTTTATTTTAATAATGATAATGATGTTTCACAAAAATTAACTGAACAAATCTCAAAATATTATACAAATGATGTTCTTTTTTTAAAGGATAATCAAAAACTTATTCAAGAATATATAGATACAACTAATAGTTACACAGTTACATCACCTAATTATAAAAATATAATTGATATATGGAATGAATTAAAGATTGACAATAACTTCAGAGAGAAATATTACTATATGGAATGGGAAATGATTGATTTTTTAAATAAATCTGAATTATTTTTACAATTTAGTAGTATTTATAATTTATTTTCACCTGTAATTTCTTTAATTATGCCAATAATTATACTAATCATCCCTTTTTTTATTTTAAAAATAAAAGGGTTAACTATTTCAATTGATGAGTATATTAAAATTTTAAAATTTGTTGCTCAAACTAACGCAGTTGGTAAATTATTTACAGTCAAATTTTCTGAAATTTCAACTCAAGAAAATATATATATACTAATATCTGCAGCATTTTATTTATTCTCAATTTATCAAAATATAATGGTTTGTATAAAATTTAATAGTAATATGAAAACTATACATAATCACTTCAAAGAAATAAATAAATATTTAGATATTACAATTGATAAAATTAATAATTATTTGCTTTTTTCTACAAATTTAAAAACGCATGAAGAGTTTAATAATAATCTTAAAAACAAATTATTAACACTTCAAAATATTAATAATAAAATCAAATCAATATCTAACTATAGATTATGTAATGTTAGTAAAATTTTGGAAATTGGAAAGGTATTGAAATACTTTTATGAATTACATACAGATAATGAATATGAAGAAGCTATGATGTATTCTATAGGGTTTAATGGTTATATTGATTGTATAAAAGGGTTACAAAATAACATTATAGAGAGAAAAATTAATAGTGCTACATTTATATCTAATCATAAAAAAATCGCATTTAAAAAGAGTTACTATGCTTGTTTAAAAAATAATAATCCTGTGAAAAACACAATTTATTTTAAAAAAAATCAAATAATAACCGGTCCTAATGCCTCCGGAAAAACTACAATTCTAAAATCAACATTAATTAATATTATATTTACACAACAATTCGGATATGGTTTCTATGAAACTGCTAATTTTGCACCATTTAAATACATACATTGTTATTTAAATATTCCTGATACATCTGGACGCGATAGTTTATTTCAAGCCGAAGCTAGAAGATGCAAAGAAATTTTAGATATTATAGTTGAAAATAAAAAGGATACACACTTTTGCGCATTTGATGAGTTATATTCTGGAACTAATCCTGAAGAAGCTGAAACAAGCGCATCCGCATTTATGATTTATTTACAAAAATATAAAAATGTAACCAGTTTATTGACAACACATTTTATAAAAGTATGTAAAAAATTAGATAAAGTAAAAGGTTTTAAAAATTTAAAAATGGTAACCGAAAAGAACGAACAAAAAATTAAATATACATATAAGTTAGATACTGGTATATCTGAAGTAAAAGGAGGTATAAATGTATTGACTGATTTAAACTACCCTAAGGAAATAATTAATAATACTCTTAATATTTAATATTTATGTTTAAAATAATATTTATTATTATTACTACTATTATATGTCAACAAGAAGAATAAGACGTTCTAATTCACATAAAGGAACAAAAAAACAATATATCAATAAATTAAAAAATTTATATCCTAGTTGTAAATTTGATAAACAAGTAGAAGACATTACATTATATAATGGAAACAATATTACATATGGCGAAATGGAATATGAAGGTATTCAAGAATTATATAATTATTTAACGAAAAATTATAATCCAAAAATTAATTCTTTTATAGACTTGGGTTCTGGTAGAGGAAAATTATGTATGTATATGGCTGCTCAACCTAAAATTAAATTTGTTTTAGGAGTTGAATTAGTAAAACAAAGACATGATGATGCTGAAATTTTAAAAACTGATTTAAAATACGAATACGCTAATAAAGTTAACTTATTAAATAAAAATGTTTTAGATATTGATTTTGAAGAATTTAAAAATAAACAAATATTTATCTGGTTTAGTAATTTATGTTTCGAACAAACAAGTACAAATAGTATTTTTGAAAAAATTAAAACTAGTTTACCTGCTGGTACTATTATTTGTTGTTCAAAACAACCATTTCCAATAGTTGGAACATTTTTAAGTACTATAACTGTACCTATGTCTTGGAATAAAGCAAGTAATGTACATATTTATAAAGTATAAAATGTATGTATTTAAAATTATATAAATTCGTTAGTAAAAAAATTAATTTATATAATCTTTTTGTAATAAAATGCCCTCATTAGTAGATTTATTTAATCCATCTTTTTTAATGTTTTTAGGAATATTAGTGTTAGTTGTTGCTCTTCTAGTTGTTTATTTTGAAAGTAAATTACGAGATCAAAATCATAAAATATCATCAATGTTAAGTTTAGTTTCTACTTTAGCCGAAGACTTAAATAGTGTAAAACAAGGCTTAGCTCATTTAGCATTTGCGACAACACTTAATGAACAATTTGTGCAAAGTCTAGATACACATAATGTTAATTTAGACAAACATAATAATGTCAATAATTCAGAAAAATTAATAAATGTTTCCGATGATGAAAGTGAAAATGGTTCTGAAAATGGTTCTGAAAATGGTTCTGAAAATGGTTCTGATAATGGTTCTGAAAGTGGTTCTGAAAATGATGAAGTTAGTGATGATGATGAAGATAGTTTTGATGAAAATAATAATAATGCTGTAAAAATATTAAAATTAAATATTAATAACGATTTGTTTAATATTATTAATGAAGATGAAAATTTTCAAGCTTTTATGGAATCTGTTCAAGATTTAGAAAATTTAGAAGAAGATTTAGAAGAAGGTTTACAATATAATAACAATAATAACAATAATGACAATAATGACAATAATGATATACCTATTGAATTAATTGCTAAGGAAGATGTCGATTTAAATGAAAATAATAATTCATCATTTTCAGCATCTGAATTAAAAACAATTAATATTAATTTAGAAGAACCTGTCAACGAAACACTTGATTATAAAAAACAACCTCTTCAAAAGTTAAGAAGTATTGTTTTAGAAAAAGGATTAACAACTGATGCTTCAAAATTTAAAAAGCATGATTTACTTAAAATGCTCGGAGTTGAATAAGTTTTTTATATAGTAATTATATAAATGTCTTGGGGTACATGTTATAGTGGTTCTAATAATATTAATTTTAATTTTCCACCTATTATGGCAGATGGAAGAAATTACGCATCATGGCAACCTGATGCTGTAATTAATAATAGAATTCAAAGACAAGAAGGTATTCATTCTAACTGGCAATATAGACAATATTTACAGCATAATGGTCTTAAAATTATGAATTATAATAGTATGGAAACCTGTTATGATTTGGGTCTTGACCCTCATGTTAAAACAGACAGAACACCTTCTTCAAATGTTCCATATAAATTCAATGGAGTTTTTGACACAAGTAAACCCGGTTATGGTTACTGTAATAGTGATTTAAAAAATCCTTATTTGTCCAGAGAACAATTAAACGCCAGATTAATTTCACCATCTATTAATCCTTCTGATTATCAGAATATGATTCCTGGTGTTAAAATGTAAATTTACTTTAATAATAATAATATAATGATATAAATATTATTATTAAATAATTATAATAACTAATTATATGAAAGTTCTCTCTATTGATGTTGGTATAAAAAATCTAGCGTTTTGTCTTTTCGATAAATCAATAAATAGTGACCATTTTAAGATTACAAAATGGAATATAATTGATATATCTGAAAAAGAAGATGCCGCTAAATGTTGTTTTGTTGAAAAAAATAATACATGTAATAAACCAGCCAAATTTAAAAAAGATGATAATTGCTTTTGTTTAAAACATTCCAAAAAACAACAATTACAAATTCCAACATCTGAGCAAAAACCTTCATTTATTAATAAACAAAAAATACAAAAACTTTACGAAATAGCCGATAGTCATAATATTAAATATGAAGCAAAAATTAAAAAAGCGGATTTAAGTAATTTAATTAACAATTATATTAATGATAATTATTTTAAAATGGTTGAATGTAAAAATGCTGCTGATGTTGATTTATTTAATATTGGAATAAATATAAAAAATAAGTTGAATAAATTATTTGAAAATGAAGGGCAAATTGACCATGTTATTATTGAAAATCAAATCAGCACAATTGCTACAAGAATGAAAACAATTCAAGGTATGTTAGTTCAATATTTTATTATGTCTAATTTAAATGTTAAAAATATAGAATTTATTTCAGCATCAAATAAACTAAAGTGTTGTGATATTAAAGAAAAAACTAAATACAGTGATAGAAAAAAATTAGGTATATCAAAATGTTTAGAAATTATAACATCTGATTTTAGATTTAATGAACATATAGATTACTTTACCAAACATAAAAAAAAAGATGATTTATCCGATTCCTTTTTACAAGGAATATGGTTTATCAATAATAAATTTTAAATTACTTTAATTTAATTTAATTTAATTTAAAATATATATTTTACAATTCGTAATACTTAAAATTAAATGTTCTATTTAATGAATAGATATAATGGCAGATATAATGGAACTTACTGAACTCAATTTTGATGGTGATTTTGGGAATAATAATGGTTTTGAAAAATCTACTAATTTTGGAGGTGGTTTAGAATTATTAATGAATGATAAAGTTAAAGATAGTAAACCTACAAGTGACATTGAATTAGAAGATTTAAATAATTTAGAAAATGAGCTTAACAATTTAGTTGACGACCTACCTAATAATAGTTATAAACCTAAATCTGACTTTTTTAGTAAACCTAGTGTTTCATTTGAAGATAATAATAATAATTTTAACTCTAATTCACTTGGACAATCTACATCACAAACTGAAAATGATAATAAAACATGGGATGGTTATGGTAAATTTAATAATATACCATTGAACACTGATAAGGTACTACCAAATGAACCTAAATTGTCTAAAGAAGAAGTATTAAGGGAAAAATTTAAATATTTGAGAAAGCTTGAGGCATTAGAAAAAAAAGGAGTTGAGCTTTCAAAAAAATATAATATGGAATCTTCATTACAAGAAATGATGGGGGAATATGAAACTATTATGGAAGAAAAATCTAAACAAAATTCCGTAAAGTTTCAAGGCAACATGTTAATGGCTGTTATTAATGGTATCGAATTTTTAAATGGAAAATTCGACCCTTTTGATATTAAACTTGATGGATGGAGTGAACAAGTACAAGAAAATATTAATGATTATGATGATATTTTTGGAGAGCTACATGAAAAATATAAGAGTAAGGCATCGATGGCACCAGAATTAAAGTTACTTTTTCAACTTGGTGGAAGTGCTATGATGGTTCATATGACTAATACTATGTTTAAAAGTGCTATGCCTGGTATGGATGATATTTTAAGACAAAATCCTGATTTAATGCGTTCATTCCAATCTGCGGCAGTTAATACAATGGCTGGCTCTAATCCTGGGTTCTCAGGTTTTATGTCTGGAATAATGAATAATGACCCTAGACCACCTAGTGGTATGGGACCACCTCCACCATTGGCTACTCAAGGACCTAATTCTATTCCACCACCAATTAGTAGACCAGGAAATAATAACTACTCCAGACCCGATTTAAATATGAGCCGCAGTAGTTTTGTTGATGATGGTATCAATTTGAGAGAAAATTTTGAAAGACCTGATTTTCAAGAAAGAACTAGTAAAAGACAACCTACTCGAGCTGAAATGAAAGGACCTAGTGATATTAGTGACATTCTTTCCGGATTAAAAACTAAAACAATTAATATTCAAGAACCACTACAACAACAATCTTTATCTCCATCTGATAATCAAAATGACAGTAGCACTATTACCATTAATGATTTGAAAGAATTACAATCAGATGTAAATATGCCTAAACGTAGCGGACGTCGTAAGAAGTCAGCTAGCAATACCGTATCGTTAGATATTTAATACATTTTTATTTATTATATTAAAAATGTATTAATGAACATATTTATATTGATAACGAGGTGGGAAATTATTATAGTTATTAAAAAGCCATTCTGGTTTAGCACAATATTGGCTGTTCACACTCTTACCTCTATATCCTTCTTTTAAACTTTGATTTATATAATTAATTACTAATAAACAAATAATAATTAAAAAAGCACACATAGCTAAACTTTTAATACTACGCATTATATATTAATTATATAAATTAATAATATTTTACATTTTTTAAAATTGCTATATCATTCTTCCAATAAATTTTTTTTAACGATTGATTTATGAAATATTTGTGAAATATAGATGGTATCAAATTAGATACTGAAACTATTATATGTCGTTTTTTTTCTATATCTGTAAAATTTGCCCTATAAAATTTATCGGCATGATTTAAATCTTGAAAAGTGTAACAATTAAATCCATATATATATTGCGGGTCTGATACTTTTTCAATACATAAATATATGGTTTTAAAATAAGTATTTTTTATATTCTTAATTTTTAACGGGTCATTTTCTATTAATTTTTTACTGGTTAATGAAGTTTCTTTTGAAGATATCATCATAATAACTTTATATATATATTATACATATATATTATATATAAAATCACTCTTCCAATGCCACAAATATTACTCAAATTCTATTTTTAAGTCTTGTAAATTTTTATACTTTGTTTCGATTAATTCATTTAATTTATCTACCTTTATAATTTTGTCCTTCTTTAAAATTTCTGATGTTTCTTCAATAAATTCTTTTGCGTTTTCAATTATTACATTAGCGCATTTATAAGCATCATTTAATAAATTAACAACCTCTGTATCAATTAATTCTTTATATTTTTCACTTAAACTTGGATATATAATATTACTTCCCATACCATAATAAATAATCATTTTTTCTGCCAATTTTAACGCTTCTTCAAAATCATTAATAGCACCAGTTGTTACTGAAACATCATAAAAAACTTCCTCAGCAATTCTACCAGCTAATAATATCATTAAATGTTCAAATAATGCTTCTCTTATATAAATATTACTGGTTGAACCTTCAAATACAGTATAACCCGGACTTTTAGGTGAGGACAAATTTATAATAACTTTTGATACTTTTGAATGATGTTTTGATAATAATCCGACAACAGCATGCCCCATTTCATGTATTGCTATATGGTCTATGATATCCGATGTAAATTCATGATCATTTGGTTGCCAGCCTGCCATCATTTTATTTAATACAAAGTCAAAATCCTTATAACAAAATTGAGTATTATTTAGTCTTAAAGCATTCAACATTGCTTCATTTAATAAATTTTCTATTTGAGCACCACTAAAACCTTGAGTAACTTCAACTAATTCATCTATTCCAATCGAATCACAATATGGTTTACCTTTTATGTGTATGTCTATTATTGATTTTCTAGTAGCACTATTAGGGAGACCTATAAATATTTTCTTATCAATTCTTCCTGGTCTAGTTAAAGCCGTATCTAATAAATCTATTCTATTTGTTGCTGCTACTAAGAAAATTCCTGTATTATCTTTAAATCCATCCAATTCAACCAATAATGAATTTAATGTATTATCTCTTTCACTAGAAGATGATTCACCATCAGATGACCTTTTTCTACCCAACGCATCTATTTCATCAATAAATATAATACATGGAATATTTTTCTTTGCTAAATCAAATAATTCTTTGATTCTTGAAGAACCAACTCCTACATATTTTTCCTGAAAATCTGAGCCTGATACTGGAATAAAACTACAATTCGCTTCCCCAGCTAGAGCCTTTGATAATAGTGTTTTTCCTGTTCCTGGAGGGCCTTCTAAAATCAAACCTTTTGGAATTCTTACATTATATTTTTTATACTTTTGATAATTTTTTAAAATATCTACACACTGCATTAATTCCTCTTTTACATTTTCATATCCACCCACATTTTTAAATAAAATATTAAATTTTTTTATAACTTGAAAGTTTTTTGATTTTGAATTTGGCGTTTCAGTATATCTTCTTCTTCCAGTATCTTCATCTTCATCAAAAAAACCACTTTTTTCAGCATTATTCATTTCATCGTTATCCATTTCAATGCCAAGTGAACGTAAAAATCCTGATTTATTTAAAATAATACGCAACTTAGGTCTGTTTTCTTCATCACCTTCATCAGCTTCATTACTTTCATAAGGTTCATTATTATTTAAATTTAATATACTTTCATTTTGAAGAGTAACATTTTTTGAATTTAAATTTTTTATTTTTTCCGTAAAAGTTGGTCTAGTTAGTGGATATTTTCTTACGATAATATTATATTTTTCTTCTGTATTATTTCTACGAGAACGTTCGTCAAAATATTTTTTTGAAAAAGGATTATAACGATTTTTATCTACTTCAGTAAAAATATTTCTTTTGTTTATATGGTTATGAATTATTAATCCATCTGTTGAATTATTAAACATTAGATAAGCAAAATAAATACAAAATATTAGACTTAATTCTATCATTCTATACTTTTAAAAAAAATATGTTTATATTATTTATTTATAATTAATATAAAATTTATAATTTAGTTATTATAATTACAATTTATTCATATTAAATGAAATTAAAAACATTATTAAAGGAATAAACGATCCAAAAAAACACCATATTTCTCCTACATGATAAGAAAAATATTTTACACTAATAAAAAAGAATAAATAAGTTATAAAAAATAAAACTGACGCATATTTTAAATCAAATAAATAAAACATATTTATAGCCAATAAAATTAAATAAAAATAACCATTTGGATAACCATTTGAATATTTTAACCACGGCCATTTCAAATGATGTTGTTCTTCTTTTGTTATTAATTTTTCTTTTGATAAAAACTTGGTATAGTTGAATACAAAAAGTATAAAATACAACAAATTTAGTATAGCTACAGGCAAATTATAATTTTTTAATGTAAATATGTTTGGTTTATAATAAATATATTTAATCAAATATAATATAGTTGGCTGACCAACATTTAATATAGGACATAAAATTGTGGTTATTTTATTTATACCTAATTTATTATTTATATCTATCCAAAATAAAAAGTCCATAAATTGAATAAGAGATATAAATATTAAAAATATTCCCGAAACTTTATTTTCCATCGCATATTTTATATTTCCATATTTAATTAATAGTATAGAAAATATGGTACCTATTGAAAATGTTAATAATGAAACTTTATAATTAAAACACATATATATTATGATTTTATTAAATTACTTTAATTTTTGTGTTTATAATATTAAATATATAATTTAGCAAATTAACAATTTAAATAATAATATGATAAATTATTAATGTCTAGACCAGGAAGAAATATTAATGACATTATTAACGCATCTAACAAAAATAAAGCTTCTATGACAACTTGTCATAAAGGAGGCGTAAAAATTAGAGATACTGGAAATAACAATACAGAAAATCCATTTGCTAATGTTAACCCTTTTAATAATCCTAATGAAGAGAAAAATGTATCCATTACATACAACAAATCTGGTTTTGAAAGTTTAGACTTAAATATAGATAGCTATTCGAGAGAAGATTTATTCAATCTTTTTGGTCTTAAAAATATGAACTTAACTGAAGACACTATGAAAGAATGTAAAAAAACTGTTTTAAAAACACATCCGGACAAATCACGCCTTGATGAAAAGTATTTTATTTTCTTTTCAAATGCATATAAAAAATTATTAGGTATATATGAATTTCAAAATAAAACTAATAATAAAAAAATACATACTACAAATGAATTTTTTGATGGTAATAATGGTAATTTTTTAGATACATTATTTGATAATAAAAAAGATTTAAAAGATCCAAAAAATTTTAATAAATGGTTTAATGACCAATTTGAAAAACATAAACTTGAAGACCCCAACCAAACTGGTTATGGTAGTTGGCTTAAATCTGATGATGATATTGTTTATACTCCAAATGTTACAAAATCTAATATGGCTGCCGAAATGGAAAAAAGAAAAAAGCAAGTTCAGGAAATAACTACATATAATGGCGTTAGTGACCCTTATGCTTCCACATTTGGTGGTTCTTCTTTAATGGTTTATGATAGTAATTTTACTTCTAGTTCTCTCTTTAGTAGTGAAGGAATTGGTTATACTGATTTACGACAAGCTTATGTAGAATCTGTAATTCCTGTTACTGATGAAGATTATAAGAAAACTAAAACATTTAATAATTTGGCAGAGTATAAACGTCTGAGAGAAACAGTCGACACTACACCTCTTAGTAAAGAAGAATCTATGCGTCGATTATATAAAGAAAACAAACAAAAAGATGAAGAATCCGCAGCATTGGCATTTTATTATGCTCAACAAGCAGAAAAAGCTAAACAAAATCAAAACAAATTTTGGTCTGAATTGAAGCAATTAACCGATTTTTAATATGGTACGTTTACATTTAAAACTAAACTTAAACTATTTATATAAATATTATAGTCACTCCAAATACCACGACAATTAGGACATGTTCTTCTACTTCTCAACCAAATTCTAATATCATTTTCATTAAAATTATTATGACAATGTGTACAACACATATAGTTTTGATTTTCACGTATTTCATCTAAACTTATTCCACATATCTTTTTATCTTCAGGAATTAATCTACATATTCCTGAGTTAACAATTAAATTATCAATGTTTACAGAAGATGTGTTTGATGGACCAGACATACCAGACATACCTGACATACCTGATGGATCAATATAATAATTTGGACCACTCATACCTGAATACAAATTGGTATAAGTATAATTATTATAAATAATATTTTGGTCATTTTCAATAATATTTTGGTCATTTTCAATAATGCTATTTACTTGAATATTATTGTAAATAACATTTGTTTCTATACTTTCATTATGCGTTAATGAATGTGTTGTAAAATCCTGTACAAGATGTGTATTTACTATATTTTGTGAACTTCTAATTTCACTACTTCTTTGACTATAATCATTCATATTAATTGAATAAATTTTTACTACATTACGAGGCGTATCGAAGTTTAACTTTAGATAACTCTGTGCTTCACTTAAGTGAATTGACCCTATGAATGAATTAAAACTTCTCTCGCTATATGATATATCTGGGTTAAATGGTAAAAATATCAAAGTATCATTTACTCTTTGACACTTGTTTCTAATCATAAATTTATTGTAACTTATTCTAATTAGGTCATTTATATAAAATTGTATATAATTTAGTTCATTTATATTACTACTTTCAATTAAAAACCCTTTAGAAAACCCAGGAAACATGTTTGTTATTATTTTGAACTCATTCGACACATTTTCAGGATTATCTAATGAAACTTTAACTTCTAATGAAGAAATTTGTTGAATACAACAATTACTTGTATCTATACTATTTCTTCTATATCGAGAATCACCAATATATGTTTTACACAATAAACTATAACTACTAACATAATTTGCTAGATTCGTGTGATTAATTATATTAAATGAAACTTCCCAAAATTGCAAACCAAAAATGTGTATATTACCAAAAAACATTTCAAATGGAATTTGTAAGTATAGTTTATCATCAAATATTTCTGGTTCCTTTAAATTCCATAAAATACTTAATGGAATATTTAAAAGCGTTTGAGTTCCAATTTTTAAGTTAATATACATATTTTGAGCATAATTATGTATTGTTTCTAGTGTTATATTATTATCTTGTAAATTTAAAATTAAATATTCTGGTATTAGTTTATCCGCATTTCTAGAAAGTGTTAATTTAGAATTTTCAAAATTATAAGTTTTAAAATCCACTGCTACATTTGTGTCTATATTTCTTGAACCATATATATTTGTTGAATTTACTCTTTCATTTAAAGACAATTGTAATAATGAACTATTGATATTATTCATTTTAAATTATTAGTTTTTTATTTTTAATATCATTTAATATAATATATGTCTCCAAAAAACAAAACACAAAAAAATATTAACCGTAAATTTTCATCAAAACTTTATTTATATTCAACACCTCGTATAGCACAACATATGGCATATAAGTATTTAGGAAAAACAGCAAAACTATATCCTGCTAGTAACCCAGCAAAAAAATATAAAATTTACGATCCAAAAAATAATAAATGGGTAAATTTTGGTCAAATAGGATATGAAGATTATACAAAGCATCACGATAAAACTCGTAGAAAAAATTACTTAACACGTACAAAATATATGAGAGGTGATTGGAAAAAAAATAAATACTCCGCAAATAACTTAAGTAGAAATATTTTATGGTAGGTTTTACTAGACGCTGTTAAATCGTTAAATTTATCAATTTATTATTCATTAATATAATAAATGGATACCGTAGATAATCAGGCTATATTATTTAATAAAGAAGGTTTTATATTTTTACGTGTAAAAAAAAATCATTATAAACTTGAGTTTACAATGGAAAATAATTATATTAATATTTCTAAAATTATTGATTTTAGTTTAATCAAACTTATTTATGATTTAAACCCTGACGTTTATGAAAAAGTTGACATTAAAATACTTAATGAATATGAAGCAGTCGCAACTTTACTTTTAAAACACTTCTTTGAAGACCTTGGATTATCACAAAAATATTCTTTTCTTTATATTAAAAAACTAGTTGAAGAGAGAAAAATTACATTTATTTCACAATCTATTAAAGATATTATACCAGAAAATATGCCTAAGGATTCCGAACAATTAAATATTCAAGATTTTATTGGTGTATGTGATATTATTAGTCTACATAAGGTTAAATTTACATTTAATGTTGTATTTGAACCTACAGCAAATGTACCATCATTCGCAGAAAAAATGGTTGGGGTTATTTTATTTAAAATATTTAAACGTGTAAAACAATTTATAGAAAACGTTAGAATATAATATACTATAATGTTTATCACAAAATTTTTTAAAGAAATACTTTTTATATTTAATGTTTTTTATATTTTTAGTTCTGAATTGTTTTTCTATTTTATTTATAATGATTTTTCATATTTTATAACAAGAATAACTCACCGTTTGGCTTCTATTAACATATTATATGTAAAAATATTTCAAGCAATTGCTTCAAATAATAATCTTATCGATGAAAAAATTAATAGTAAACTACTTAAATTTACAGACAACGCACCTTGGTCATATTCTGATATTAATATTGAAGATATTATTGAGGTTTCAAATGATTATAATATTACAATAGAAAATGGTTATGAAAAACCTATTAATGCGGGCATGATTTCACTTGTATTTAAAGGATACAAAACAGATACTAAGGAACACGTAATTATTAAAATGAAGAGAAATAATATTGAAAATTCACTTAATAATGCTATTGAAAATTTACAGACATTTTTGTATTTATTATCATTTATTCCATTAGTTAATAAGTATAAAATAACTGATGTTATTAACAAAAACATTGATATTATTCAACATCAAACTAATTTTATTGAAGAAGTTGATAATACTATTAAAATTAAAAATAACTGTAAAAATTTAAAATATGTTAAAATTCCAACAGTATATAAAGATGTTACAGAAAAGTATCCCAATATTATTTTAATGGAATATATTGATGGAATTAAAATTAATGAAATAGAAAAAGAAGACTATGAAGGTTTCGCAAGACAAGTCCTTAAGTTTGGATTTGTTACTTCAATGGTTCACGGATTAGCACATGGAGATTTACACAGTGGAAATATATTATTTATAAAAGATGAAAATGAGACCAAATATAAATATAAAATTGGAGTTATAGATTTTGGGATTGTATATGATATAGACCCTTCCTACAAAGATTTGGCATTTGATGTTTTACCGCAATTTTTTGTATTACCTCCAAGAGAGATTGCTATTAAAATATTAAGCTCAAGCTTTGTTGACCCGCCTAATATTTTTCAGCAATTACCTAAAAATCATTATGAAAATATTCTTAGTTTTGCTACTGAAATGATGAGCGAAACTGTTCAGGTTTCTAAAAAGGCAAATCAATTTCAAATGTATAAGTTCATTCATACACTTAATAATTATTTAAGTAATTCTGAATTGGCTAATATTGGAATTAGACCTAGTGATGGGTTTGTAAAATTTCAACTTGTATTAGCTATGTCGCATGGAGTAACTTTAACTCTTTGTAAGGATGAATTTTTTACATTAATGGATAATGTGTTTCAAGAAATATTTCATACAGATATGATTGTTCAGTTATCATAACCCCAAGGCCATATCAATACACAACCAGACATAGCATAGTTTATATGTAAATTTCCTTTATACATATTATTTTTAAATGCTATCGAAGTAGTATAAATAGAATTTACGTGTTTGCTTTCTTTTAAATAATTATAAGTTTCTGTGATTGTTTTACCTGATGATACTAATTCATCAATTAAAATTACATTTTTTCCTTCTAAATTTTCATCTATACCTTCACATAATGTAAATTCACCATAGTTGTTTAGAATATTTTTTTGAACCACATCATTTACAGTATTTTGTGGGGTTTTATTACAATTATATTCACTTCTAGATAATTTTACTTTATAATTTGGTAGTCCAAGTTTAGTTGAAAGATAGTCAGATAGAATAGCACCACCGGTTTTTATTCCAACAACACCATCATAATTTTCTCCTGATTTTTTTATTTGTTCTATTATAATATCTAAATATTTTTCTAGTTGTGTCCAAGTTAAAAATGTTTTATTTTGTATAATTGCGTTTATATAGATGCTGCCTATTTTTATATATAATGGACTGTTTTGTTTCTTTTTAATTAATGGAACCATTTCTGGTGAAACCCAATATGGTATTGGTCCGTATATTTCTTTATCTAATTTATAAATACATAATAGTACTAATATTAATCCAATACATAATACGATTAAAAATGAAAAAATAGACAACTTAAAGTATCTATATATATTTACATATATAAGACCAAATAATATACCACATAGTACTTGAATTATAGAATGCATATTTGTTACTAGCCGTTGAGCAGAAAATATGAATATTAATAATAAACACAACCATAAAGGTATAAATTTATATAAATATAATAAAGACGAAACAATTGTAACCGTTTCAGCATGACCCGAAGGCATACCTACACAATTTGTCATTCGCCCATTTTCTTCATTTTTACACTTATTTAAAGGCCTTTTTACATTATTATAATCAAAATATGTTTCATAAAATATTTTTTCTATACCATTTTGTATATGATAATGATAAGCGCCAATAATAATAATTGTAACTATTATTAATAAATTATTTTTAAATTTGTTATTAATTTTCATTAATATATATTGATATTAAATTAATATGAATTTTTATCAATAGATACACCTTTTGCTATATTTTTTATTATTTTATTTTCTTTTTCAGAATCATTATCACCTGAACCTCCCATAGCTTCTATAATAATTTTATTATACTGGTCTGAATACTTTGATGTACTTTTGACACAATCAGGATGCTCTTCTTTAAATTTTGGTATTAACCGCATATTTTTATCGGCTACTTTTTTAATTGCTTTTCTAATTTTATTATTTTGTTCATTTTCTTTTTCCCACTTGTCCTCATCTTTAATATATAAAACTTCTCTCTTTGTATCTGTACAATGAATAGGTCTTTTGGTCTCATCTAATGAATTTAGTTTTTTTACAATAATATTTGAAATGCCATTTACAAAACCTAATTTTCCAACACTTTCTAAATCGGATAATTGAAGTTTAAGTGAATCTACAAAATCTGTAATATTCATAGCATCTTTACATGTTTCGTTTAAAAATAAGTTTAAATTGAATGTTTTATTATTACTATTAATATTATTAGAATTTACTGTATTATTAAATGGTTGAATTTTTTGACATACATCTAACACCATAGTTTTTAATTCCGAATTTTCTTTTATAAGCATTATTATTAAATCTTTGTCGGATGGTTCTTCTTTAATTATATCATTACATTTTTTTTTGTGTCGCCATAAGGTACTACGACTGTTAAAAATCATTCCACAAACACATTTTAGGTTTGGGGATTTTTGGGGATTTTTGGGACAAATTTGTTTCAAATTTGTTTCATTTGTTTCATTTTGATGTTTTGCTGTCAGACTATGTTTGATAAAATCTTTTTTGTTACTGGTTATGTACACACATTTTTCACAAAAATATTTGGGATTTTTTGGGGACAAATTTGTTTCATTTTGTTTCATATTGTTTCAAAAGAAAAAAATTCTAAATGCTTTTTTTTTAAAATAAAAAAAAATTATCGTAACAAATTTAAAATTATTTTTTTGGTGACCAGACCAAAAAATTCAATTATGCAGTGACAATTAAATTTTTTGCATAAAGTATTTCGGATTTTCAAAAATGGACAAAAAAAATGTCCAAAATCGAAAACCCCAAAAAACTTTCGCAAAAAAATTTAATAATTCTGCACTACACGTGAAGGGACCTTTTTTCTCTAATATTTTGGTTTTTATTTACATTTTTGTAGATAAAATGGCTTAAAAATTTCCCTATAATGTAATATAACACTTCATAAATATGCAAGCAACTATTGGTAATACAAGTTACACATTTATACCTTCTAGTATTTCAAATTTTGAAACCATTCATAGAAATAAACAAACCATGAAAAATGATATATATGAAAAATATGAAGCAACTGCCGAAGTACATGGTGAATTAGTTGTATGTAATGATGGAAATAATGTTAAACGAAACGGCAAGAAAATTATAAAAGAAACATATGAACAATATTTAAAAAGTATTCAAAAACGCGACCCTAATAAAGATAAGTGGATTTATAATATAATAGATGGAGTATCTGAACAAAATCAAATTCTTTATAGAGATGAATTATGTATAATTATTCCTACTTACATATGGAATTCAGTTAATATTGATAAGTTACATATTTTATGTTTACCAACCAATATATCATTGCGTTGTATACGTTCATTAACTGCTGAACATATTCCTCTTCTTGAACATATGAAAAAGGTAACACTTGAAACTATAAAAAGAAAATATAATATAGATGAATGTTATTTAAAAATGTTTTTCCACTATGAACCATCTACTTATCACTTACATATTCATTTTGTAAATGTCACAAATAATGAAGCAAGGTCTTCAGTTGAATACTCACATGACCTTAATAGTGTTATTTTTAATTTAGCTATTTATTCTAATTATTATAAGGTAGCTCTTTTAAATAGAAAAGGTTAATATTTTACGAACAGTTTTATTATTATTTTTTTTATTTTTTCTTTTAGATTTCGTTTTATTATTTTTCCCTCCAGTTCTAGATTCTGTATACTCTTTCAATAAATTTATATTTTGTTCGCCACGATTGTTATATAAGTCATACGCTTTGGCTTTTATCATTTCACTAATATCTTCCGATGTATTATGTGTTTCATCTATATCAACTTTACATACTTTTGACATCATTTCAAACCATTTATTAGAACTTTTTGGTAATGGATTACTTCCAGTGTATATATCTTCAAATGGGTAACACAAAAATGGACGTTTTGTCATATCTGGTTCTTCTTCATTTTCAATTGATATTTTAGGTAAAAAATTATTTATTTTAATATTCGCATCTTTTTTTAAAATACTAATAATACTACAACAATAATTCATGTCTATATTATCATGAAAAACAACTTCACTTTGCGGCCGTGTTTGTCTTGATAATAAATGTTTACTTTTACTAATAAAATTATCTAAATTCCAAGGAAAATATGTATTTTTTTCAGAAACTATACCGTTATAATCAACTAAATTTATATGATAATTTTTTTGAAGAAGTAATTTTTTAGAAAGTATTATTATATATTTTCCTGGATATATATATTCTTTATCTATATTATCTTTTGTAATGATTGATAAATATACACCAGGGAATTGGTCATCTGTATTAAATTCAGCTGTTTTTAACTCACTCCAAGTTATACAATTCGGATTATTTGTAGTATGAATTAAGTAATAAATTTCCTCCATATAAATTATATTTATTTTATTTTATAAAATATGCGTTTTAAATGATAAAAGTTGTAATATATAATTACTCATAAATGAAGAAGACATTAAATATAAAATTAAATATAAAATTGAAAGTAATTAAATATTAATTCAAATATATTATAATGAACAATATATTTGAACAATCTGACATGAAACCTAATTTTATATTTGTTGACGGAAGTTATTATAACTTTTATAGATATTTTGCTTTGATGCAGTGGTGGAAAAACGCACACCCTGAAACTGTTTTAGATGACCCATTTCAAAACAAAACATTTGTTGATAAATTTAAAAAAACATTTGTAGAAAATTTAATATCCATACCAAAGAAACTTAAAATACAAAAACCTATTTTAGTTGTTGGGAAAGACTGTAAGAGAGAAAATATTTGGAGAATGGATTTATTTCCGAACTATAAATCAAACCGTGTTCAAGATGGATTTATGGGTGGACCATTTTTTAAAATGGCTTATGAAGCAGAATTATTTCAACAAGGAGGGGCTAAGGCTATTTTAAAACATCCAAAGTTGGAAGCAGATGATTGTATTGCTCTCTCTGTAAAATATGTTTTAAATAAGTATCCAGAATGTAACATTTATATTATTACAAGTGATCGAGATTATCTTCAATTAAGTAGTGATAGAGTACATTTATATAATTTAGCTTTTAAAAATATTGCTGATAAGAGCTCAACTGGTAATGCTAAAGATGATTTAGAAATAAAAATTATTATGGGTGATACAAGTGATAATATTCCAGCTGTATTTCCAAAATGCGGAATAAAGACAGCTCAAAAATGCGTTTTAGACCCAGAATTCTTCAAAAAGAAAATGGCAGATAATTTAGAATATTATAAACAATATGAATTAAATAAAAAATTGGTTGATTTTAATAATATACCTGAACAATTAGTAATTGAATTTATGGCTACAATAAAGAAATAAAGAAATTATCTTCTTCTACGATTATGACTAAATGTACGCATATTAAGTTTTGGCATTGGATTAGTTCTAATAGAAGAAATATGATGGTTTCTATTTGTGTAATTGTGATGTGTTACAAAATGTTTTTTTGTGTGAAAATTTAATCTTGATATAGTTGGATTATATCTAAATATAGAGAATTTACGAACTGTTCTATTGTGTGTCATTTTTTCATAATCATTATAATTGTTATAGTTTTCATTTTGTATTTCATTTTTTGAATTTTCATTAATCTCTAATATTAATTTTGTTTTTTCTTCATCATTATAATTGCTGGTGTATAATTTCGCAACTATATTTTTTGGGTTTAACGTTTCAACTCTCATGTTATTAATATTTATTATGTAATGTTTTTCCATTAAAATATTATACAATATTTCACCGTTATATTTTATATTATAAATTCCGCGTAGTCTTCCGGCTAATTGCCTTGCTGGAATTAATTTATTATTATATAATATTCCATGATAGTTACTTATATATGTTTTTCTGTTTGGTATATTTATTCCCAAAGAATGTTTTTCTATACAAACAATTGTATTTTCATTCATAATTGTTTGTGTTATTGCAACAATTGGTCTTGTACGGATTGTATGAATTCCTGGGTTTAATTTTTCAATGGGAATATTACCTTGATCTGTTAAAACAGGTGTACCTGCTGGAAAACAAATAGAGACAATAGGAGTAGGTGTAGGTGTAGGTGTAGGTGTAGGTGTAGGAGTAAAACTTAAGTATCTAGCTAAAATAAAATTTAAATCTATACCTGAATCTCCAATTAATCCTCCATAACCACCTAAAAGAATTTTTCCGTCTGTTTGTATAGCTAATGATTTACCATATTCCTCATTAGGTGGTGCTAATAAGTCTGTTAAAATTAAACCATTGCCAGTAGTTCCGAAAGAAGTATCTAATGTTCCATTAGTATTATATCTTGCCAAAGCAAAACTAACACTACTAGAATTGTTTATATTATATGTTCCTCCCAAAATAATTTTTCCGTCTGTTTGTATAGCTAATGAATTGCCCGTTAAAGTAGATGGAGACGTTAAACTGGTTGAAACAGTGCCTCCTGTTCCAAAAGATGAATCTAAAACTCCGCTAGTATTTAACCTTCCTAATAACCAATAAGTAGGAACAATTCCACTAACAGGGTCACTTACTGTACCACCAAACACAATATAATCATTTGTTTGAACTTTTACAGATGAAACACCAGAAAAAAGTGTTGGAACATTTAATTTAAAAATGCCTGAATTAGCAAAAGTCGCATCTAGATTTCCTTGTGTATCATATCTTGCAACGCCCAAATCATAAACGCTTCCACTGTCTATTTCACCTCCTAATATAATATAGCCGTTTGATTGGAGCGTAATTGAAAACCCAACAGAATTAAGACCTGATGAAAATGGACCAGTAACAACTACTCCAGGATTAGCTGGAGGTCCAAAAGAAGTATCTAATACACCAGTTGTATCATATCTAGCCAATGCAAACCCATTAGCACCAAACGAAAAAACATAAGCACTACCACCTAAAACAATATAACCGTTTGGTTGTACAACTAGAGTGTTAGCTGTTGATTGTCTACATTGAGAATTAATTAAAGAAAAATTTGTAACAACAAACCCTGATCCTGAACCAAAAGACGTATCAAGACTTCCAGTTGTAGTATATCTTGCCAATACAAAATTATTTGGAGCAATAAGTGTAGAAAAAGCTGTTGTTTGTCCGCACATAAGAATTTTTCCATCACTTTGTATAGCTATTGAAAAACACTGGTCATCAGAACCAGTAGCAAAATTTGGCGTAACAACTAAACCTCCTGTTCCAAATGTTGTGTCTAGACTTCCATTAGTATTATATCTTGACAATGTAAAATGATTTGTAATAGAGTCATACGTATATCCGCCCATTACAATTTTTCCATCTGATTGTATAGCAATACTTTGTCCAGAATTTACATCAGGAGGACCTAAACCAAAATCTGTAACAACAAATCCTCCAGTTCCAAATGAAGTATCTAAATCACTTGACATATTAATATATATATATATATATATATATATAATTTGTTTTATTGAAAATGATAATTTAACTATTTGTAAAATTATATAAAAATTTTGCGATATAATTATATATTATGAATTCCACTAATTTACAAGAAAATAATACAAAAATAAATATTAAATTATTTTTATTGGACCCTTTATCTGTTATCATAAAGTTAGCAATATTAGGAAACAAACCTGTTGGAACAAAGATTTTGATACAAAATAACATCATATATTTTCAAGAACCTGGTATATTTCAGTCAATAACTCGTATGTTTTACCAGTCAAATAAAACTGATTTACAATACATGTATAATCCAATACAAATAGCATGTTATACATTTTTATCAAAAGAAAGCGTACAAAAAACACCAAGATTAAAAAATTTATTTATGTGCGCTCAAAACGGATTAAAAAAATTAATAGAAACATATAAAAATTGTTCTATTATTAGTTTATGTTTAAATTATTATTATGCTATTATAACAAATTATGTAGAACAAAAATTTTATGATTCTATATTTTATAAAGATGGAATGACAATTTATTATACAAAAGAAGTAATAGATAGTTTAAATGAACAATGGTCTACAGAAAAAATAAAAGTAATTTTAGATATAATTTCTTTTTTAACAAACGACAGTATGGCTTTAAATAATGTAAAATCATTGGAAACAATCATGGAAAATAATGACTTGAATACTCAAAAAGTATTTTCAAATGTTTAATTTATAAAGAAATTGGTAAATCATCTCTAATAAAATATGCTTTTCCTTCTTTTGTCCATTTTATAACTAAAGTAATTATTTCTACACCAGCTGTTAAAGCCTCAGCAAAAGCCTCTCTATATTCAGGGTCAATAACTGACGGTTGAAATCTATCTACATCTGTTCGTTGTATTACATAACACATAATACAACGAGTTTTTGATTCGCGTTTTATTAAAGTAAGTTCTTTTATATGTTTTAAAGCTCGCGGACTTACTGTGCTAGTTCTTTTTTTTCGGTAACCGTCCGGAAAATAAGCTATTTTTGAATTAACATCTCGGTCATCGTAACATTTTGTTTTTCGTTCTTTAGCTGTTATATCTTCATAATCAGCAAGAGGTACATTTTTAACTTCCATAATAAAAGGAATTCCATTTGTGTCAATTCCACTAAAATCAAATCTGGAGTCTACTTTACCGTCTACATATATAGATGTTTCTCTTCTATATTTTTTTACATTTTGAAGCCTTTTTATTAAATTATTTTTAATCGCAATTTCTGTCAAATCTTCAGCCAATTTTGGATGTATACCAACAATAATTTCAGTTTTTTTATCTGTAACTATTGATAAATAAACTTTATATTCACAAGAAAGTTTTTTTGTTGTTTTTTTTGTTTTAGGAGTTGGAGCCATCAATATTGTTGAATCTTTATCAGATAAACCACAACAACCCAAAGATGCGGTGTGACCTAAAATAGTGTCTTTAAAATGAACAGAACTTATATCGGCAACATATGGTGTTTTAATTAATTTTGAAGGTCTTTTGATGATAGTCCCTTCAATTAAATTATCTATATCAAGCATTAATGATGACATTTTTTCTTTTAGTATATTTAGTATTTAAATTTTAAAATTCAATTTTATTTAAAAGTAATGTATAATAATATATCATTATTATAAGTATGACTACTATTCCAAATGAATTAATTATTAATTTTAATACAAGTATTCCGGGATATCAAAAAATTAAATTTGAACCATCAATGATAATAAAAAATATAGATAAGGATAATAAGACATTATTTTTTAATCCTTTAATAAAACTTAATAAATTAATTGTAGATAAAGTTCCAGAAAATTTAAGAAAAATACAGTTTTTTAAAAGTAGTCTATTTGATTCATTAATAAATTATATGAACCAAACTCCGGCAAAAAGTTTATTACAAGCAACAAAAAATGGTTATATTAATAATAATATTAAAGTTACACTTGATACTTTATTACCTGAAAATTCAGTAATATATATTGGAGGAAATCCTTACGTTATTGTAGATTTACAATGGAGTAATAATGACTGGAAAATAGACGCCAAAAAAAAACCTGTAGAATATGACCCTGATAAACTTACAAATCCACATTTATATAGATTAGCAATAACAAATCAAATTATTAAAGGTCAACAACAATTAGCAGCATTAACACCTAATATAGTTTATGGTGTTAATTACAATGGACCACGTAACGCAACAGCTAGTGGTGTACCAGGAGCACCGGGAGCACCGGGAGCACCAGGAGCACCAGGAGCACCGGGAGCACCAGGAGCACCGGGAGCACCGGGAGCACCAGGAG
>Ga0114973_10000787_pt1 | contig 23817 bp, 24 predicted proteins | sample M_140807_MF_Meta_FD_87025 | JGI IMG/M metagenome (GOLD analysis project Ga0114973, IMG submission 87025) | Freshwater microbial communities from Lake Montjoie, Canada to study carbon cycling - M_140807_MF_MetaG | ecosystem: Environmental > Aquatic > Freshwater > Lake | place: Lake Montjoie...
ATGCACGAAGATACTGATTATTAGCATCAACAATCATCATTCTTGGCATTTAAGATCCTCCTTGAAAAAATAGTGGTATTCGTCATCTTGCATTACCCAAACATAACAAAGTTCTGGGTATGCTGTAACAACAATACCAAGAATAGTAAATTCTTCTAGTAATGACATTTGTTTTGTTTTACGATGAATAATAAGTTCTGAGCTATATGACTTAGCATACTTATTAACCCATACTAAATCACCTTCTTGAAGTTCTGTGTTCATCGCATAGTGTCTCTACATAAAGTTTATCTCTAGATGTGTTTGCTGGAGAACTGCAATACTCACAGATAGTAAAAGATCTTTTTTCTGCTTCTGCAATCATATCATAAATATGTCTAACATCTTGTTCGTCAATTTCTTCAATACTAATGTAGTATCTAAGACCCCCGAACTTCTGTTTGATTTGTGCAGCACGAATGTAGCTTGATGGAGAATACTTATTATTTATAACTTCAATTTTAGAAGTGATTTCTTCAACAAGTTCCTTCCATCCTTCGTTGATTTCAAAGTATGAAAGACCCTTAAGAGTCTTTGGGTACTTGTCATGCATTTCAGATTCCCACATTCTTTCTCCTTTCGTTTACAACCTTTCCAATAGATTCAATAGTGTTTAGAGCTATGTCAGAAATTGAATAAGGCTTTCCATTATTAATTGTATTTGAAATTTCATTTACCATAACATCGTAACAAACAGCCATTGCATAATGAAATGCTTCAAGTTCTTGAATTCCTTGTTCTTGGCTTACTTTTTTCATAGAAGTACAGCCTTTAGATTTACGAATTACCCAACAACCTTCTTCTTGTTCCTCCCAAGGATTGTTGTAATTATCATAATACTTATTACTCATTGTAAATCCTCATAGATTCAATCTGTCCGTCCTCATTAGAGTAAATGACCTTCTTGATACCAACATACTGCATAGCCGCCTCACACATAGCGCAAGGCTTAGAATTGCGAAGGCATCCATCACGACCAACACGAACAACGTAGATAGTAGCACCCTCAGTAACAGAGCGATCAAGACCAAGAATAGCACCAATCTCAGCATGAACAGTAGCATGACCACGCTGCTTCTTACGGAACTGATTGGCCCATGCCTTATACTTGTTCTTGTTGCAGGACGTATTCACAACAGCACCAGCACGAACAAGAACTGCTCCATGCTTATACTCGCGAAACTCAGTCTGCATAGCGATACGCGATGCAAGCTCAATAAACCGCTGCTTCTTCTTAGACAGCTTGTTACTCGGGTGACTCTCCATGATGTTCTTTTCTCCAACACATAGATAGTAACAAAGCCCCGTGAGGAAGTCAACCACACGGAGCCTGTTTGTTTTACTTAGATTAGTCTTCGCTTTCTATGTTGTAATAATTTGAAGCATTACCAGTTTGCTTATCAAATTTAGTAATAAGCTCTTCTTCTACAATACTTAGTACAGCATTTCTAAAACTTTCATTCTGAAGTTCTGTAGGAAAGTCTGCTGACCTAAATCTCTTCTCTGATCCATCAAGTAGAGTAATTGTCCACCATGCACCACTTGAAGCTCTATCTGATTTAGAAATAATGTCAAGCCAAGCTTCATGGTCTGAAACTTCTACTCGTTCTCCACCCCACAAGAGTTTAAGCGAACATTCTCTACCTTCTGTACCAAAACGAGATTTCTTTAGGACACATTTAGTCTCTGACCCAATTCTAAATCCTGTTGGAGATACAACATAACTTGCTTTGCTCTTTTTTGGAGTAAGCCAAATTCTTAGCGAATAAGCATAAGATAGTGCTTTACCGCCAGGAGTTATAAATGGATTTACAAGCATTTCTGTATGTGCTGTTGGCCCCATTACAATGTTTTGTTTTAGCTGATTAAGAACAAGGAATGAGCTTTTCTTATTTGCAATTGGCTGAATAAGCTTAGCAAGACCTTTTGACATAATTCTTGGTTTTACTGCCATTGAAGACTGAGGATTAAAATCTCCTTCAAGGTCTGCAAGCGATGGAGTAAAAGCAAAAGAGTCAAGAACAAATAAGAAGTGATCACCTTCTCCAAGAAGTTGTTCAATAGTTTCAAGTACAAACTCAATGTTTACTGCTTGAGTATAAATAATCTCACCTACATTACATCCAGCTTTACTAAGGAATGAAGGGTCTAGTGCAGATTCTGAATCAAAGTAAACTACAGTCATTCCCATCTTTTGGGCATTAGCAGCAATCTGAGCAGCAAAGTAAGACTTACCAGAGGCTTCAATACCTGCAAGTTCTGTAATACGTCCAACTGGAATTCCTGCTTTCTTGCCTCTACAAATAATAGAGTCTAGTACATCTGAACCTGTTGGAATCCATTCTGTTACTTCTGATGGGTTTTGTTCAAGAAGATCAAAAGAAACTTCTACTCCAGCTTTTTTATTAATTGCATCTCTCATTTGTGCAATAGATAATTTACCATTTGTCGTTGTTTGAGTTTTTTTAGCCATTTGGTTCCTTTAGTTAAATGAAAACGGGTGTACCATAAAGATACACCCGTTCGGTTAATTAGTCAACAGATTAGTCGTCTGTACCCGTAAAACCTGCAAACGCCTCATCGACAGAAGATGTAGCTTTCTTGGTTTTACTACCACCTTTTACAATCTCACGGGACTCAGTTTCAGCAGATTCATCGGAAGCAAGGGCAGCATCAAGGATCTTCTGAACCTCTTGTGTGCTCTGGCGTGGGTAAAGTGCTCCAAAGTCAGGGATGGTATCGAGAAGTTCCTTACATTTTGCTGCTCCACCATAAGATGGATCGCAAAGTGGTGAGGACTTACGGCGAGGTGTAATCTTAGTCTCTGGGAACTGGTCTTTTGCACCAGCAGGAGGCTTAGTGTAGTCGATTACAAGGTCAAGACCATCCTGTGGATCAGTAATGTCGCCATACTCTGGATTGAGAACAAGACCAATCATAGTCTCATATGCACGCTTACCGTATTCCCATACCTGTACACCTTTTGCCTCTTCCCCGCGAACGAGAACTGGAGACATAAAACGCTGCTTGGGGAATAGCTCTTTTGCCATCTTCTGGCTTGCCTTATCCTCGTTTGCTACACCGTCACGCCAAAGCTGTGAAGCGAAGTTGCAAACAGGACAATCATCAGAGAAGTTCTTTTTGGGACAAAGAACAGTCTTACCACCTACCTTGTAATGGAAGAAAAGCTCCTTGAATGGATCACCATCATCAGTTGGAACGATACGAACAGAGTGCTGACCCTCTTCCATCTTCCACTTAACAGAATTATTGCTCTCCTTACCGTTATTAGCAAGCTTCTCAAGCTTGTTCTTCATTTTGCTCATATCAATAGCCATTTTACTGTCTCCTTAGTTTGTTGTTAAGAACGGTTGAACAAATCTCTTCAACCGCCATGTTTCTATCTTATCCCTCTAGGGTGCTTTCGTCAAGATCCATTTCAAGAATCTCACCTACTAGCGTTTTATGATTGAAAATTCGGAATTCCTTAGTTTCAACATCATAAACTGTTTCGGAACCATCGGCAAGTGTTCTTACCTTTCCTGTCCCTTTGATTCTAGCCTCAACCATTGGCTTTGGCAAGTCACTAATTTTTACAAAGTGCATAGTCCTTTGAGAACCATCTTTCTTTAGAAAAGTACCTTTATACGATTTCATTATTACCTCTGTAGTTTTTCCAAGCCATTCTTTCTCTCTTCTCTAAGTAACTAAAATCTTTATGATTTTTATAAGCCTCTCTCTCAAAAGAGATTTCAAAATAAGCATCACGCTTATTCATACCATTTGCTAGATTCTTTAGCCATTCGTAAACGTAAAGAATGTAAAAAGGTAATACATAAAGTTCTTCTTGTTGTTTTATGTGTATACTTTCATGATTTACAGTAACTTGATTACCTTCATCACGAATAAAAACAAAAGGCCATATTGTAATTGCATAAACATCAATTACAAAACTTAAGGCTTTTGGTATTTTTGAATTTTTAATTATTATTGGTGTTTTCATTTTTGTATGTGTGGTGATTTTTTAATAATGTAGCAATAATTCTTATCAAAAGAATTAGAATAAACTCCAAAACTGTTTTTTACAAATTCTTCCGATTTGCTTTCCATTTGGTCTGATAGTTTATCAAACAATTCACCATCAGTTTGCAGTTGTTTGTTGTTTATAGAGTAATAGTATCTCTTCTCTCTGCACTCGTCAAGATTGAAAAACATACTTTCAACACCAGTATCTGCATTCATAACGCCTATTGAATTTATACAATAAGTTGGTAATGATTCAAATTCATTACCTATTATTGCTTCGTTGTGATCAAAAAAATTAATCATATGAATAGTATCAACAATTACTGTATTTAGTTTATCATAATAACCAATTATAGGAATTTTACCTACAGTCTTTGCAACATCTTCATAGTTTATTATGTACATTGAATCAAACTTTTTTGATCTTGTATACTCTTGAAGAACATTGTAAACAACTCTATCCGTCATTTTTTGCAAATCGGTTAAGAACTTTTGATTTGGTTTTATGTAAAAGATTCTAATGTTATAGTCTTTGTAATTTTCTAGTATTTTTAATGAAGCAGCACAAACTATTTCATCACCACTTACAAAAAAATCAATCTCATTATCATCTTGGTCTAGATTAAATGGAACATGATTTGTATTTTGTTCATACTTTTCTGGGTGGTCTTGTTCTTCAACAAGAACTTTATAAATTTTATACTGTGGATAGATAGAAAATTTATCCACAATACTACATGCTGTTTTTCCTAACCCTATAACATTCATTCATAACCCATTGGTATTTCTAGTGCAGTAGCAATGATTTGTTTTACATATGGTGTTTTATCTTCAAGATCATCAATGTCATTGTACTTAACCCATTGTTTGCCGCAATGTTCATAATTTAACTTTAGCTTATCTTTTATGTTTTTAATTTGATCGTCTAGTTCACATAGATAAATGTACATCTTACCTGTTTTTGTTTTACGAACACCAGCATATGTAATCTTTCCATCAAGATTAGTTTCTTCTTTTAACTCACGTTTTGCTGCCTTGTAAGGAGGTTCACCAATTTCTATATGACCACCTGGAAATGACCAATGTAATGGCATCCAATCATCTGTTTTAGATCTTTGAATTAACAGTATCTTTTCATCTTTATCTGTTATTTCTTCTTTAGCTATTACAACAATTACAACAGAATCTGGGCTGTCTTTTGTTTCCATCGCGTGCCTACTTTAGTATCTCTCTTATAACCTCTCTAATAACTTGTTCAACAAGATTTTCAAAAGATTTGTGTTCTCCAATTGGAGGTGCAGATTTGGAGCGTTCCATAGAAGGTTTCATTGAGTAAGGAGGACCAGCTTTTTGTCCTCCGTGACCAATTACTCTCTTTTTTAAACGACTATGCTTAGCCTTCACTTTTCTTTGATAAGGCTCTGTTTGTTCTGCTAATAATTCTCTAAATTCTTGTACTAAAGGGTCCATTATTTAAGTGTCAATAGATACTTGAGTTTATTGAACTCTCCAAGAATTTCATCACGAATGTTTAAAAGGTCTGTGTCTCTTTGTGGGTCAAGAGTATCGGTCATTGAAATTAGTGTTTCAATGTATCCATCAACAATACCTTCAACATCGCCGCCAATGTCTTGGAGTTCAATTGGGCCAGTAACACGCACTCTTCCATTTCTTCCCATCCAAACCTCTGCAAAAGTGTCTATGAGATCACCTAGGGTTCCGTAGATTCCACCAAAGGCTGAGTGTCTGGCGAATGATTTTGTCTGCCAATGGAAGATTCTCATTTGTTGTTCCATTTGGACGAGTTGCATTACTATTTGGTCCATTATTATCTCCTAACACTATAAATAGTCAAATCTTACGCATTTCTCCGTAATTATTTCCTGCTTTTACATTAACTTTAAACATACCAAGATCTGTATTTGAGAAAACATTAATAATTTTCTTTAAATCTTTTTTATCTTCTTCTGCCAAGTCAATGACGATGTTGTCGTGTATTGTAAAAGCAATAAATGATTTACGGTCTTTTAGAAAGTTAAACACTTTAATCATCTGACGAAGAGCAAGTTGACCAAATGTAGACTGAATAAGGTAAGAGAGAGCGTGATGATTATCCGCAGGAATTTCCATACCGTAGAATGTAGTAACCACTTCCCCATTCCAGTATTTATCAAGTACTTCTTTTTTGTTGTAAATGACTTCAGCCTTTTCATTCTTTGTTTCTCCGTAAAGCCAAGCAAGAAATGCAACTTTTGCTTCATCTCTTGTTTTTGTTCCGCCATAAATGAGATTGTTATTCCAATCGTGAATGTCTTCTTTAGGTTGTTCTTTGTCTGCAAGAGCTAAAAATGTCCTAAGCTCCGCACCATTATAATCAAGTTCAATAAACCAATCATTTGTTGGTTGGATAATTGAACGATGATTCTTATCCATCTGCATAATTGGGAATGAATGCTTATGAGTTGATAGTCTTCCTGTTTTTGTTCCAAAGATGTTGTAATTAATGTAATGATTTACATCTGTGTATTTTTGAATTACTTTTTTATCTGTCAAAGACGACAAATCAATGTTTAGTTTTCTACCTTTAATGTCCCATAATACTTCGGAAAGAGCGACAAGATAATTGTAGTCTTTTGGTTTAGTGGTTGTATCTAGAATGTTTTTAACAATCTGAGATTTTACCTCGTAATAATTGATCAAAAAATGATCTGGAATCATATCAAAAATGCAATTATCATCAAGGTTAATCTTTGCAGAATTAAAAGATTTAAAAAATGCTTTCATCTTGTTGTTAAGCATTTTCCAATCGCTCTTATAATCATCTGGAATAAATTTATTAATTTCATCTTGGCAATAAAGATAGGCGTACTCACCACCTAGTCCAAAAGATGGATGGTAAGACCAAGACTGTATTTCTTCTGGTACTTCTTTTACTATCTGGCCGTTAGAATAAAACCCAACGCAATCGCCTTTATTATCAAGCGGTTCAACCAACATGGTAGCCTCTTAGAGTTTATAAATAAAATTAGAAGTCTTTAGCTTTTTGCTTTTACTGACTTCGATAACGGAAGAGTAGCTTGGATTAGTTCCACCGTCAAGGAATGGCTTCGTATCTTTGTTTATAAATTGAAGTGCGCTTATTTCACCACTAGAATTATAAATGTTTGTAAGTTGTCTTAATTTGTTTTCAAATTGAATTTGGCTCAATCTTATGTCTTCTTCTCTTAAACGAACAAAGTAATACAATTTAATCCAAAATAAATCGTTATAAGTATTATCTGCTAATAGTTCTTTAGTAATGCTCTTATTTACTACTGAACTGTCGCAATTTAATTCTGGTCTTTGAACTTTTAATTTTGTTTCTACATTGTTTTTATAATAATTGGTCAACAATGTTTTTAATTCCTTCCAATCGCTTAAGTAAGTTTTACTATACACATTAGAAAACATTTCGTCAATAGAATTAAAATTGTATGTTTTCATTTTTTCTGCTGCAAAACTTGTACTGATGTTGTACACTAATCTCCAAGGAGCATTTTTATCAACAAAAAAACTATACTTTTCTGCTGTATTTATAAAAAATTGATAGTTTGGATCTTGTAAGTATTGAGAAACTTTTGGTCTATCGTCACCATGATCTAGTGTAGCTAATTCTATAACCAACCCACTTACGGAAGGGCTGGAAATGTTGCTTGACATAAAAGAAGTTTGGCTTACATTTAATGATGTATTACTAATGATAGAAATAAAATAATTTAAGAAATCTTTAAGATTATAAATTTTATCTTTAAGTATAGATTTAGTAAAAGAAGAATCTAAAAATAACTTAATTACTTCATCATACTTTGTTTTTGGTATTATAGTAGAGTTAGAAACATTTAAAGGATTTAATTTTGATTTTGGTATTATCTTGAATTGATCTGCTCTTTGAAATTCAAGAACCATTTCATTAAATGAATCTGCAACAAATGAAACAGCATAATTTTGTGTTGATCTAACAACAGAATTTGTTTTCAACACTTTTAAATAATTTGTATTTATCATAACAGAATCTAGTTCTTTATCAACCTTTCCATATAATAAAGAATTCTTCCAAAAATCTATAATGTTTGTATAATCTTTTGGATAATAGATAACATCATAGTATTTTCTAAAGACAAATTGTTGTGCTGTTTTTTGATTATTTTTACCTAGTACTGCCATTAAATTTTTGGTCCTCTTGCAAAAGCTTCGGATGCTGATGAGCCAACACTTAGACTGAGTTGTTCTTCTTTGCGTTTTTGTTCCTCTTCGTCTTCTTTTAATTCTTTTCTAATTTCTTCTAATTTTGAAGTTAAGAAGCCAGAAACTGGTGCTATGCTGCCATCTGGGTTTAGTAAACCAGCTTTTTCTAATTCGGATACTTTACATTCTTCTTTGTTTGCTTCTGGCTGGTTTCCATCATTAGAATGGAAAACGCAAGTAAGATTAGTTGTATAACTTTCATCTGTAATAGAACTATCAACTTTAATTACAGTATAATAACCACCAACTCCAGTTAATTGAGCAAAGGTAGGTTTTGCTGGATTGTTAGAAATAACTTTTCCAAATTCAATTGTTGGTTTAATAAACAAAATCATGCCTGGATGAAACAGGTTGTTGCCTATCATTTTTATGCTAGCGTTATAAAGATCTCTAAACTGTCCAAGATAAATAGTTTTTTTACCAACGGACTTAGATTCTTTTAAGAAAGGTTGATCAATTTTTGTAAAGTTAATTGATTTAATCAAACCATAGTTTTGTGCTATTGTAAAATGATAAACACCTTTTGCTTCATCAGTTATTTTGTTTTCTGCGCCCGCAAAGTCTTTATTGAATCTGTCATAAATTATAAAATAATTAAATGGTTGTAAACCACGGTTTTTAAGATTAGAATAAGTTAAATAATACTGTCTAAAATCACTTTTCTTTTTACCATTTAAAGAAATAATTTTATTGTTATTAGCTAGCGAAAAGTATGTACTTAAAGGATCTGAGCCGTTTCTATTATTAGAACCTAGTGATACAATAGTTGAAGAAATTGAAGTATTTGCGTATTTTTGTCCATCATCTGTTGGAATTTCTCTTGATTGCAAAGCAGGTTCTGCAACTTTTACTGTCAATTCTTTTAAGAACTGAAATAAGGATAGTTCTGTTGCACCTCTTTGATACAAAATTTCATCTAATAATTTAATTAGATAATTCATTTCAACAGGAATACAAGCAATAGATTTACTAACCCTTGCAAGAGATGGAGCAAAAGTAGAAAATACCATCTTGTTTTGCATAAACTCAAAAATTTCAGCTCTATCTCCTTTGGAAAAAACATTATTTGAGACAATCTCAAAAGCAGAATCAACAATATGTCCTATTGTTGTGAAGAAAAGATTTTTACTAGTTATAGATTCTTCATTCATAACTAAAACATCCATTGCTTCATCAAAATTATCTGGTTTATTAGCTTGTTGTTGATAATTTGATAAGTCATATCGTTCACCATTGCCAGATGTGTATTCGCCAAAATCAGCAGTATCGCCTGCTTCTCTGTCTAATGAAATAACTTCTGCTGCATTGCTAATTAAATTTACATTACTGCTTTCTCCAACACTTAAATTAAATGTTGGTTTTACTTTAGTTTTTCCATTTTTCCAACTCAGCCATTCAGTTACTGAGCTGGCGCTTAATGTAAAACCATACATAGCGTATTTTCCATTTCCTTTATTTTTTAATAAATTTTGTAATAATTTTGAATAATGATAAAGTTTTACATTTTGTATTGCTTTATCAATTTCTTGTTGAGTTTGATCTAATTGATCTTGAAATGTAGTTATTATTCCTTCAAGTTTATCTGTGTAATTAACACCAGCACTATTAACTATAATGTCTATTAGCTGTTGTTTATCCGATGTAGAATCGCAATTTCCAATTTCTTCTGCTAAGTTATCTAAGTTTCCTTGATTTTCTTTAATGTAACGAAGAAACTTTATTTTTGATTCTAATGAACTATAAGAAAGATTTTCAACACCAGAATAAAGTCGATCATTTCTTGCGAGTCTTTCAAAAGTTTTTTCATCACTCTCTGGATCTAATTTAACACCTTCTAGGTTATCACCTAAACCACTTAAGTCTACACCATCACCAGAAGTTGCTATTGCATTTATTCCAAGTAAAGTATTGTAATCAATAAATTTTAATTTATCAATTGACTCTTTTAATCCTCTTAATAAATCAAATGGTTTAGATGAAAAAGAATTTTCTAAACTAGCAATGTAGTTTGCTGTTAACTTTATGCTTCCATCTTCATTAAATTCAAAATTATGCTGTACTAAATTTAAATACATAACTAAATCTGAATCGTAAAGTTCTTCGTTTATGTTACCCATTTTATCTTTAGCAAACAATTCTTGAACTATGTTTGGGTCTATCTGTTCCCATCCAACAACGGCCTTTATTCTGAATAGTGGACTCTGGTATTCATCTGCTCTAAGTTTAGGGTGATAAATAAGCGACCAGAAGTTAGTTGTTGTTCTTGTCTTTGGGTTATCAAATGGAGTTTGCAATAAAGAAGATGGGTTACTATTCCATAGGTTAAGCATTTCGTTATAGCTACCACCAGAAAAAGAATTAATTGAATCAAAATAAAACTCTAGTTTTACTTCAATTGTTTTTTCTGCTGATACAGGATTTGTTCCAGCAAGAATCCAATTGATTGATTTGATACCACAATTATTACCTGTCATTAAAGAATCACCTTCAATTACAAGATTACTTGTTCTATAGTTTTTATTAAATACAAACTCATACTCTGATGTATCTTCAGAATTTACTCTAAACAATCTTATTTTTGGAATCAAAGCATTGTATTGATGTGTTTTAAGTTTTGAAATAGATAGTGCTTCGCTTTTTCCATTCATTAATGCGACACACTCAGCAAAGCTTTTTTGAGTTGTATCTAATGTTAATACATGATCGTAATAAGGATTTAAATCTTCAATTACTTGGTCTATGTAAGATAAGATAAAAGCTTGACTATTAAATTTTATGTCATTTACCATTTTAGGTTATAAACCCCAGTAAGTCAGATAAAGGTTGTGGAATTTCAATTATGTCTCCAACATTTATTGTGGCTTCAATTGGTTTTCTATTATACCAAGCAATAATCCACCAATACTTTGGATCTCCATAATAAGTAGCTGATAGCTTCCAAAATTTATCACCACCCTTCCAAGTATGTTGTTGTATAACTAATCTATTAATCTGTTCAGCAGTTGGATAAATTAATGTAGATGTTGTATAGTGACTTATGTTTTTTAACCCACGTTGCTCTATAAGCTGACTTAAAGAATCAAAATTACTAGTGGAAGTTGTAACAATTTTATTAAATGTGAATCTTGTTGCCATTATTATCCTTGACCTTGGTTTAATACTTTAGTTTGTGCGGCATCTACATTTGCGCTAGCACCAGCACCAGATAAATTATCTGTATTTGTTTTTCTTTGATCTTCTGGCGTTTTATCAGTTCCGTTTACATGACCACTTCTAGGACCATTTTTAGTTGAATAGTTATAAAAATACTTCTTATCTAAAATACCACTAACCTGTTGTTCTGCAAGGTTTTCGTTCAATACTGTAAAACCTATGTTTATGTCAAATTGTTTTGGATAGACACCAGTTATCATATTGCCGCGAGATTCAGAAGAAACGTTTGTAAGGTTACTAGGTTTATAGTATACGGTATTTTTGTCCATAACTGGATCTGCTTTCAAGCTAGTAATGTAGCATAGAACACCGTTGTTAATTGTAGCTTCACCAGCAGCTATTAACTCATGTTGTATTCTAAACATTGGTGGTGAAGTCATTATTTGTTCACCATTGTATCTTGGATAGCAAAGTTTTTTTAAATGATCTACACAATGTAACAAATCGTCATAAGGAAGATATGCATCACCTAAATTTTCTTTTGCTCTTGCTCTGAAGTTAAGATTCATAGTTCTTCCCATTCTCTTGAATCTTGCAATAGGGTCCATTCTACCTATTACATTTTCTTGATTCCATTCTGGGGTTAAGTTTTCTGTGATTTTTAAATCATAAGGAAGAAACCAAATTTCAACATTATAAGTTATACTTTTAACTTTTATAAGACCAGTTTCGTTTTGAAAAAAATGTTTGCCAGGATAAAGTTCAGCCATTATCTAATTGGTACTCCTAACGTTTGTGGTGATAAATTACTTTCACCGTTCATAGTTCTGTGAACAATCTCTTTTAAAGCTTGTTTAATTTTTTCATCACCTAAGTAAACATCAATTTTTGTTGGTGATGGTGGTGCAGGAGTTACAGTAACACTTGGTGCTTGTGGTGACATAACATTTACTAACGTTGTAGCTTTATCTTTATTTAAATTATTAATAGAATCAACAGATTTTTTTGTAGCATCTGTTATTTTGTTAGTAACTTCCATGCTTGTATTAAGTTTATTTAATTCTGGTGTTGTAAACGATAGACTTTCTGGAACGCTTTGTAGATCAGATGAAATACTTTTTGCAGACTTTTCAAATTTTTCAAAATTATTTAAACTTTTTGTCATTTGTCCATCAAATCCACTTAAAGAACCTGCCATGCTTCCAAATAGGTTTGGCATACCCTTTAATACATCAGATAAAACAGGAGAATGTGGTACTAACAAAATGTCATGTAGCCATTGAAAAGCTTTTGCTACTCCATAAATAGCTGCTGCAATAGCAAGAAGAGGTGAGCTAGTAGCAAGTGCAGCTATACCAATAGCTACCAAAATTCCAATAATAACTTTACCAATAGTACTATCTACAAACATAGCAAATAGAGAAAAAAGATCACTTATTACTTCAACAACTGGCCCCATTGTGATAGCTAAATTAGCCATTATTAGTTCAAGTTTTTGTTGAATTGGAATTGATCTTTGAATTGCATCATTAACCAATTCTTGTTGTGCTGCTCTTTCTGCATCTGCTTTAGCAGCTCTTTCTGCCTCGGCATTTGTCATTGATAAAATACGACTTGCTTCTTCAACAGTCTTAAAACCACCAGCATCAGCTATCAATTTTTTCTCATAGAAAGACAATTGATCAAAAGCTAAACCAGCATCATTCAATCTTGTTCTTAACAAATCAATTGCTTTTGATGGATCTTCTGAAGATGCCTCAAGCAATTCCATAGCATTAACGAAACCACCACCAAGAGCAGCATTAAGCTTACCAGCAGCAGAAGCGGCACCTTCAAATGTTTGAAACTTCTCTGTTAAACTAAGAAGATCATTTAGAGCAACACCAGTGCCTTTTGATTGAGCTTCAAGATTTTTGAATACATCAATCATTTTATTACCATATGCTCCCAATCTGTCGGAAGCACCAGCAAAATCAGAGGCTACTTGTTGAGGAGATTTTCCGATAGCCAAAGCAAAACCAGCTAATTGTTCTGCTGTTTTACCTGCTTGAACTTCTGTCATACCCATTATTTGAGTTAGTGTTGCAATTTGTTTTGCGCTTTGTTGAGAGGAAATTCCAAGCTTTTCTAATTTAGCTGTTGAGACTGTAAGCTGTTCTTGTACTTTTTGAGATAATGTAGAGAAAGTATTAAGTTCTGTGTAAAGTCCTTCAATAGCTTTACCAGCTTCAGCAAATGAAATACCATAAGCTGTTGCACCTCTTGCAGTATTTTGAAGAACATTTTGTAATCTTTCATTATCTCCTGCAACTTTAGCTATTGAAGCAGAAGCAGCATCATACTGAGTAAATGCTTTCATTGTTTCTTCTATACCTTTAAATAACAATGAACCAGCAATGTTTGCTCCTGTAAATGTATCACTAAAAGATTTGCCAATTGCTGTAATGTTAGTTTTGAAATCTGATTCTTTATCTCCTAGTTTACCCCAAATTGTATCTTTCCATTTAGTAGAAATACCAAAGGTACTTCCCAACATCTTTTTTGTTTCATCACCAATTTGTTTAGCTATTTCTAATTCTTTTTCTCTTATTGTATAACGTTTTTGAGCTTCCGCTAATGCATCTAATGCAAGTTGATATGCTTCTTCATCTGTTTCTCTATTAGCTTCTTTTAATTCTGCTTCTTTTCTTAATTCAAATAATTTTTTTTGACCAAAATCTTCATTTAAATCTAATTCTATTTTTTCTTTTCTAATAAAAGCATCTAAACTTTCATTTTTTTCTTTATAAAAACTTTTATTTTTTTCTAATAGATCTAATTCTATTTGTAATAATCTGTTTCTTTTTTCTTGTAGTTCTACAGATTCTCTCATGCGAGCATTATGAGCTTCTATTGCAGTAAGACGATCTCTTATTCTTGTATCATCGTCAAGAACACCAGTGGCTCTAAGAGCCTCTAATTCTGCTGTTAATCTAGCAATCGCCGTTACTGAATCTTCAACTGCCATTTAATTAACCTCTAATTCCTGCTAATTCTTTCCAACGAAGTACTAATGATTCACTAATAGTAGTTGGTATTTTATTAGAATTTTGTTGTCGCCATTCAACTTTATAAGCTTCAAGATTCAAAGCATTTAATAAATTTAAATTTCTTTTATCAACTGCATTACCAGTTTTATCAGCAATAACCCAATTTCCATTTTTTGATACTCTGTATGGAACATTTTTTAATTTTACTTCAGTTCCTTTTTTTGGATTCCAACCAGAAGGAACCTGTGTTGGTTCTGGTTGGTTTTGTTGAACTGGTTGGTTTTGCTGAACTGGTTGTTGTTGTGCTTTTGTAGTAGTAGTTTGTTGTGGTTTTTTACGTACATTAAATGATTGTGCTAGTCTACTAAAAGCATCAACAAATTTTCCTTCATTAATTTTATTGTTTATCATGTTATTAATTAGTAATAAAAAAAAGAAAACGAGCGTTAAGCCCGTTTTCAATTATTTCTTCTTTGATGCTTTTTCCATAGCTTCTGATTCATCTTTGATTTGTTTAGCAAGCCTTTCAATAAACCACATCCTAAGACCAATAGGAAGATTGTATGCTTCTATAAATGACCAACCACCATGATACTTTAGTATGAAAAATTGTTCATAAACTTGTTTTTGATAATTCTCACTTAGGCCAAAAAAAGTCCGCTGTAAACGGAACCTCCAATCTCGTTTCCTCTGAACAAGCTCTACATTGGAAATCGTGAGATAAATCTAAAGATGGTGCAACTGTTTTATAAGTATGTCTTAGTTTGATTGAATCTCTTGCAGGAAGCATTGAAACTGCTTCTGTTATGAGTTTAGGATCAGTTACATCATTGATTGAATTAACCATCATTCTTAATTGCAATGAAAGTAGAGAATCTATTTCTTTTTTACTTTGTTGTGCTTCTCTTGTTTTTTGAGCAAGGAATAATTCATCTTTACCAGTTAATAATCTTAGTTCAACATTAAATTTTGAAATAGGTAATTGAGTAGTAAAAGTTCCTCTATCAGTTACATTTATGCCCATATCACTTAATGAATCTAAATCTACTGGTTCTTTAATGTTGCAGTTGTTAAGATCAAATTCATATTGTTGTTGTTTACCACAAGATGGGCAAGTTATTTTTGTTTCATACTCTGCACCATAAGCTGATTTTCTTGCTGCTACTATTATTGCGTTCTTGTCACCAAGCAGTAATGTATCAATCTTTATGTTTTTATCTATTACTATGTCTTGCAATACTTTTTCTAATGCAACACCTTTCTTAAGGAGAGATTGGTTTGTTAATGTATCTTCATCCTTTGCGGTCATGTATCTAATTTCAATTGTGTCTTTTCCGTGTAGTGGATGCTCTGGTGGATAGAACATTCCTTTTGATGGAAGGTCTACAATCTCTGTTGGCACTACAAAGTTTAAAGTGCTTGTAATACTTGCATTATCATCTTGGGGTCTGTTATTTTCTAACCCTAATCTATCTAGGTTATTTCTCATTAATCACTCGTTGTTAATTTTATAAATCTGGTGCGTTGTCTTTTATTTCATCTGTTGAGTTGTCATAACTACACCATTCTGGTATAAATGTCACAGTGATCTCATTTGCATCATCTGAAGCGTAGTCATATGACCCAAATGAGATTTTTGTTATTCTTGGATTATGAATTGCAAAATATGTTGTTAGCAATTTTGATTGTTCTTTTAAAGTATTACTATCTTTATTGCTAAGCGAAGTTGTTTTTGATTCTATAAAAATAAAATTACAAAAAATAGGTAAGTCTAAAACACCAGTTCTATTATCTATTCTAAAAAATTTATTTGAATAATCAAAAAAAATCTTTTTCCAATTTGGAAGGTCATTATTTTGTAAGCTAATAGCATCAACAAAAGTTACAGTGATTGGCTCCCAATTAATTTCACCCTGTTGAAAATAGTGAACATAATTGTTTGCCAAGCCTCTTTCAAACCCGATGTTCATAGAAGGAGCATCAATCTTCTTTACTAATAATGTAAAGTTTTTCTCTATTTCTGGATTTCCTGTTCCGTTCCAGCCTTCTATTTTATTATTTTTACCATCAAGTTTGTTTTGGTTTGTAACAATAAACTTTGCAGTAAATAGATTCTTTTTTACTAGTTCAATACCACCTTTATCGGTCCAGAACATTAGAACCCTCTATTAAGATTCTACAGAAGAATCGAATGTACCAACGATAACATCAGCCCAGTCGTATCTAAATGTAAATGTTACTTCATTAATGTCGTCTGATGAGTAATCAAGACCACCAAAATTTACACTTTTCAAAAAAGCGTTGTTAAGCAACCATGTTTCAAGTGCATTACCATTTGCATCAATTTGAATAATTTGAATTTGATCAAATTGTCTTGTAGCTGTTCCTTTTGCCATTGTTCTTAAGGTAGCACCAGCACCAGCGCCTGTTATAGCAGAACCAGCAGCAACAGGAGATTGATAGCCAGCACGAAGTAATAGTTCATAAACAGATCTAGTTACGTCAGTTGATGGTGCTGTAACTGTAGCTAAATCTTCGTCACCAACGCCACCAGAACCAGCAGGGTCAATTACTGTAGCTGAAACTTCTTTCCAAGTTACTTTGCCAGGATAATAAAATTTATGACCAAGAAAGTCATGTGCTACTTCTGATACATCAAATGATGGTTTATCACACTTTTTTGCAATAAAAGATGGTAGATCACCAGAGGCTCTTCCAAATCTAATTAAAAACTTAAACTTTCTTTTTGGCTCTAACGCAGCTTCATTCCAGAATGCCATTTAAATAATCCTCCAACCTTTTAGTAGTAAATAGTTATTAGTCAACAAATGATGCACCAGAATCAGTTATTGTGAAATCAATTGCAATAAATTCAATTGCTCTTGCTGGTTTCAAGAAGATCTTGGCGTACATGATGTTTCTGTCAACCAAATCTGGTGTGGTTGTGGTTTTGTCAAGTATTACGCGGTAGTCAGTAAGACCCAATCTTGATTTAACAGTTGCAAGGAATGGATTTACTTGACCTGTAAATCTTGCCCAAGTTACATCTACGTTTTGGTCGAATAAAAGTGTTGATGCAATCTTAGAAATTTCTCTCTTAACGAAGATCATCATTCTACGAACATTGATTCTATCAAGTGCAGATGGTGTAACTTGAAGAGTCTTTTGACCAAAGATTACAATACCTTCTGCTGGGAATTGTGCAATTGGGTTTATGTTAGCTTCGTAAAGTGCATCACGGTCTTTTGATGAAAGACGGTCAGTTACGCCTATTACTGGAACACCGCCACGACCTTCAGTTAAGCCGCCTCTTGTGAAGCCTGCTGGAGCAAACCAAAGTTCTTGTGTTGCTTGACCGTAAGACATAGCACCAAGGGCTACAACTGATGGTGGTACGAAAAGTACTCTGTTATTTACAGTATCGCTTATTTGCACCCAAGGATAGTAAGTTGCGCCGTAGCTGCTATTTAATCCTCTTTGTCTCATGCCGTTTACAGCGTCAGAAACAGTTCCATATCTACTTGATTTATTAGAGTAGTATTGTTCTGATTCTGGTGTGTATACATTTGGTAAATCAATAATTGCAAGTGCATCTGCTCTAGCTTCACAGGTTCTTACGAGATGACTTGTAAGTGATGTATTTGTAAGACCTGGAACGGCAATTATGTCTGTTACTAATGTCTCTGGATCTGCACAAGTATCAATAGCACGCTTGTATGTGTTATAGATATAATCAGTTGTCTCTGTAGGAGTTCCTTGTGAGAGTGTGTAGTTGTTTAGTGGCTCTGCTTCTGTAACATCGAAACCATCGAAACCGTTAAACAAAGGCATTGTAAAGCCATTATAACCTGCATTTAGAACGCCACGATAACCGCCAGCAGAGTTGCTTACGGCAGTCAATGATGTACCTGTTCTTCTTGAACCAGATACGTATACTGCACCAACGCCAGTAGGAGTTGAGCCAGATACATCATCAAGAGAAAATACAAAGGAATTAACCAAGTAAGTTCCAACTACAGCATCATGGTCATAAACTTGTGCGCCTACTAGATCATAGTAACCTTGTGTAAATTCATTGTTTGTGGATGAGGCACCAGTTGAGATACCGAAGTATGCATCGCGTGGATCACCAAGGCCAGCAGAAGAAGCTGAAACAACCAATGGAAGTGATGGGAAAGTAAGTGATGCTGTTACGTTTGCTGATGATGAACAAAACAATGAAACATTAGCACTTCCACCAAAGCCACCAGTAACAGGAGCGTTGGTTGTAGGATTTACATTGCTTGTTATTGCAAATGTTGGGAATTTTGGTGGTCCGAAGAAACCGAATGGAAGGAATGTTGGATCTACGTTACCAGCATCAACATCATCATTCATTTCAACACGAATGTATTTGGAAGCATTTGCGTAAGTACCGTATTCTCTTAGTCTTAGTTGTACGGAATCCCATTCAACATACTTGTCACCAATTCTTCTAGCAATGTAGTTTGGTGAAGCTGGGTTGAGATTTAGACCTGTCCAGCTTTCAACTAATTTGATTGTTGAATCTTTGTCGCTTGACATTCTTACAAATAGAGAGAAAGTTCCGTACTCGTCAAAATCATTTGTTGGAGCTTTTATGTCACCGATAGATACTTTGTAATTCTTTTGTTCGTATTCACCAGCATCAAGAGTTGAAAGTCTGAATAGTTTTTGTTGGCTGGCTGGATTGAATGAACCAGTATTATTTGTTAAATCTTGTGCAATTACAAAACCAGTTTTTGCTGAACGAGCTGGTTTGTTGTGATTTTGAAGTGAGTATTCTGTACCCTTAAGTGCTGTTATAAGACCGTAACAATTTGCACTTGAAAGTGTATATGAAGTAGATTGGTTTGCAAATACGTCTGCAAGGTTTCTTTCAAATGTTTCACCAAGCCAGTAATCTTCAAGGTTGGCTGTGCTTGTAATTCTAGCGTTTGTAAGAATTGGATTTGTATTAAATACTTTTCTGATGTATTTGTCAGAGGCTGGATCAAAGTTGAAGTTTGATTCGTAAGTACCATTTGGTCCTGTTACTATAGCTCTAAATTCGCCAGTAGAACCAGCAGTTACGGATCTAGCAATTAAGTTAGTTCCTTGTGTAGAGTCTGTTAAATCTTTAAGTTGAACTGAACCAGATTGAACATACCAAACAGCAGCAAGTGTTCCAGTTACAGCAGTACCAGCAGAAGCGGAAGGCATAACGAACAAACCATAGGCACCACCACCAATAGAACCAGTTGCAAAATTGTTGGCGGTTGTCCAGCCTGCTTTTGCGCCGTCAGCATTTGTACGGTTTGGATGCTCTGTACCAACCAAACGGAGTACGTTAAGAGCTGGTGTATTTCTAAGCCAAGCTTGAGCAGCATAAGCAGCATAAGTTGGTCCTACATAATTACCTTCACGCCATACGTCTGTACCATCATTGCCAGCAATTGGATTACCAAATGTTTGTACAAATTGAGAAAATGAATTAACATAAACTGGTCGCATTGCTGGACCTTTTTCAAATCTTCCGATTACTGTTGGACCTGTTTGTTGCGAATCAGAAGTACGAATTGAATTATCAATCTCTTGTACTTGAACACCTGGGGAAACAAATCTGTATGATGAAGCTGCCATTTAATTTAGACTCCTGCTTATTATATGAAATTACATTAATAAATAGTCTATTAAACAGCAAAAGGCTTTAAGATCTGTATTTTGTTTTATTTTTAGAAGTATTTAAGAATTCTTGTATGTCTCCAATAATAACCCTTTCTCTTGGAAATTTAAATTCAACAGCACTTTCTCTTACAGTCATCTTTGGACCTATTTGATTTTTGTCATCACCAATCAAATAACCTATAACTTCTATTGTAATTGAAGATGAATAAGTTTTTCTTTCTTCATTTAATTGTGCAGAATTGTTTTCAAAATTAAAATCGCCTTTAATAAAAGCATCATACTTGTGTCCATCTTGCAATAACTGAATGTATCTTGTGTTTCCGTTTCTTGTAAAAAATGGTGTAGTTAATTCGTTCAGTTGTTGTTGATAATCTGTTTTAATGTTTACTTGATAAGATACAGCAACGTGAACAGGAATTGGAATAGTTATTGTTTCATAGACAACTTTATTGTTTCTAGAATAACCAGTTGAGTTTAGTGGAAAAACAGGATTTGATCTTGGAGATCTATTGTACTTAATGTTATCAGCATTTTGAAAATTAGAAGTCTTTTCTTGATTTACTCTTCTTGCTATTGTAATGACTCCACCTTTTTCATCATTAACTGCTCTTAAGTTTGCTGGTATTGAACCTGTTTTCTGTGGGTCTTTATTAATTGATTTTCTTTCAATTGTAATAATAGGATAAATAATCATACCAGATGAATCACGTATTTCTTTATCATTTTTTATTTGATGGGTTCTCTCTGCTGATACCCAAGTTACAGGTACTTTTTTCCATCCTTCTGGATAAGTTGCAGATAGATCCATTTCATAGTTTAACCAATTATAGAAAGCAAGATCTATTGTTTCTATAGTAGAAGATTGAAAAGTTATTTCTTGTAGTTTATTATCTTCCATAGTTTATCAACCTGTATAAATAAGAACTGGAATCTTCTGGTTAAGCTTCTGCATATCATCAGCCATTTTAGCTTCAGATTCAGCAAGTTTATGATAAGTGATTTGTTCAAGAATCTTATTAAGCTCTTCCTTTAATTCTTTTCTTTCTTCCTTTCCTTCTGACATTAAAGCAGGACCATTTAGAGTTACGCTTTCGCCAGGAATTGGAATTGTACTAAATTTAGATCTAACGTGTCCAAGCATTTCTTTACAGATTGCAAGAGCATATCTTCTAATCCATTGTTTACCAATTGAGTTTATACTATTATATGGTATGTTTGCAAATGGAAGTGTATTCATATTGTTTACACCATTAACAGTATCATCGGCAGAACCAGATGTTGTTTCCCAAGGATTGGATTGGTTTGTAATTGAAAACTCAACCCAATAATTTGAAATACCTATGTCTGATGGTTGTGGAAAAAATCTTATTTTATTATTTTTAATCTCATAAGAGAAATGAGAATTTCTTGTATAGATTGCTGTTTCATATGCCATAGCTTGAAGTTTGTTGTGCCAAGTAGGTATTACTTCAAATGTGCTATCGTCTGCATATTGCCCGTAAGATGAAAGATTGCCAATAGCATTTAAACCACCATAGTATCCAAAGAATCTCCACATTGAATTTGGAGTTTTGTAAAATACTCTTCTAATAATAACTCTTTTATTTCCAACAGAACCAGAGTATGGAACTGGACCACCAGAAGCAGGATCATAATTATTTAAAGAAGCAGATTCAATTATGGCTTGCAAATCATAATCTTGGTCATATGGTGTAATAGGTACAGATGCAGAATAAATTGGTTCAATACCACCCATACCAGCTTCAGTAGAAAATGGATCTCCGTACCTTGAAGCATAATTTAAATTGTATTTTGGATAAGCTAATTGTGGACTTTGACCAGCTAAAGCAGAACCAGCAATAAACTCGCCATCTTGATTAAATGAACCAGTAGCTGCTCCCAACATAGTAGGAAGAGCATTAATTGATTGATGAAGATTGACAAGATAAGAGTATTCTAATACAGCTTCTTCATAAGCTGCGTAAACATTGCCTGTTGTCAATTCAATGTCTAATACATCACCACCAAGTCTTTTATAAACAAATGCAACTTGGTCTGCTGCACCAGAAAGAAATTGAGCATTAGTAGAATAAATACCTAATGGTAATGTATTCGCAACATCGCCAACTCTTCCACTAGATGGTAATACAATTGCGCTTAATGTAGATGCTGGAGTTAGGGTTGGAACTGCCATTCAATAAATACTCCTCAATACTTTAAATAGTTATAAACAAAAGAAACCCCCCAATTAAGGAGGGTTTCTCTATAATCAAAACAAATTAATTAAACTTTAGAATAGATAAAAGCCCAATTAGTTGTTCCAGCTTTAACAGCCATGCCACCACAACTTGCTGAAAGAATTAAACCAGTTGCTGAAGCTAAACCATTAATTGTATTTGAGCCTGTTGCGTAAACTAATACGTTTGCTGTTCCTACGTTTGAAAGTATGTAAACTTCACCAGATGTTGCATCAGTTGGAAGTTTTACACCAGTATTAGCAGTACCAGAAACATTAGTTACATGGTTTACAATTGCAACCGCATTATTAACAGAATTACCAGCAGCATCCAAATTTGATGATGCTACGTCTGACAAAACTAAACCACCACCAACAGTTGAATCACCAGATGTTGCTACACTTGTCATTGTTTGAGCAGCAAGTTCTTTTCTCATTCTTGCTACGCTAAATTTAGAACCCATTTTAAAAACCCTCCTATTGGCTTTTAACCAACAAAATAAATAGTTTGAATAAATAAGAAAACCCCCCAAACCTTTTGGAATGGGGGGCTTATTTGCCTAATTAGGCTGCTTTATCAAGCTCCGCTTTCGCCAAGCATACCACGAATGATGACCAAGCCGTAAAGATCTGGTTTGACCATTTTCTTAGCGTAACGGGTCATGACGCCTTTACGTGGAACGAAGTCCTCAGTACCAAAGATAGTTGGAGTTACTTGGAGTGGAACGTATGGAGCGTAAACATAACCAGATTCAAGGAAGCTGGAGCCTTTACGACCAACGAGGATTACGTTACGAAGGAAGTATGGATCAACGTAAACGTCCCATTTCTTGGAGATTGAACCAACGTTAACTGCGCCAATTTCGCCCTTCTCGTCTTCGTGAGTTACTTTAGCTCTGAAGCCAGATGTGAACTCAAGAATGTTTGCAGTTTCTGGACCGCATACGAGGAAGTTTGCACCACCACGAAGAGTCTTTCTGTGGATTTGGGCTGATACATCATTGATTGTTTCAATGAGAGTTTCATACCAATTCGAGACAGTACCTGTAAAGTCTGGGGCTTTAGCTGATGCACCAATCTCTACGCCAGTTAATCTATTGACGAAAAGACCTGGTGATCTTGACCAATAGAATGTACCAGCAGTTGCACCTTTAATAAGGTCTTCAAGAATTTCACGGTCAATTTCAAGACCGATTTGTTCTGAAAGAATTGATGTAAGTTCAACTTCTGCATCAAGATTGTGATAAGCATTAAGATCTTGACCAAGTTCTGGTGTCCATTTTGCTTTCATTTTCTTGGTTACAGCGGTGATGCTGATTGAATCAACTTTGATATCAATTTCTGGAATTGCAGCGTTAGATTCAA
>Ga0114973_10000791_pt1 | contig 23760 bp, 16 predicted proteins | sample M_140807_MF_Meta_FD_87025 | JGI IMG/M metagenome (GOLD analysis project Ga0114973, IMG submission 87025) | Freshwater microbial communities from Lake Montjoie, Canada to study carbon cycling - M_140807_MF_MetaG | ecosystem: Environmental > Aquatic > Freshwater > Lake | place: Lake Montjoie...
AAGTCCATGATCGTGGACCGTATGAGCGACGGATCGGTGCCTGCACCCTCTGCCCAGGCTCCTTCGGTCCCTGCCCCAGCCCCAGCCCCTGCCCCCGCGCAAGCTGGTCCCGCGCCAGCTTCGCAAGCTGGTCCCACGGGTTACACTGCCAAGGCCGGTGCGAACCCTGCGGATTTGCTCCCCAAGGACGCCAACAGCCAATGGGCGGCGTTGAACCCCACCTCGATGAACCAGGGCGACATCTTGATGCCTGACCTCCTCCAGGCCGGCTACCACATTGGTCTCGACACGATTGGCCAGTCCCTCCGTAATGCTAACTTGCAATTGCGCTCGGATCCTGTCATTAGCAAGGCCGATGTGGGACCCTGGAACCAGAGCACCATCGAGCCTGACATGGGCCGTGTTCCTTTAGAGATCGGTGCTGGCTGCCGTTAAGCCTACAAAATAACACTGTAATATAACTATTAGATTAAGAAGGTTATATTACATGCCGGTCACGGTGAAAACATATCCGAACGGTTTTCGCACGGTTTACGAAAAGTCGCAGATCGCGCTACCTCTCACCACCTTACATATATTTTGCGATGTCGGTTCTGTGCACGAGTGTGACGGTATGCGGGGCGCATGTCACCTTATCGAACATATGTGTTTCAAGGGCACCCCCAACATAAAATCGCGGGAAATCTTTCAGGAATATTCTAAAATTGGGGCTTATTTCAACGCGTACACCGAAAAGCGCTACACCTGCTACACGGTGAAATGCCAAGACGACTACGTACATCACTGTTTAGCGATACTGGCGGACATGCTGTTGAATTCCACGTTCAACGAAAAGGAGTTCAACAAAGAGGAGAAGGTGGTGGTGGAGGAGAACAATAACAACGAGAACGACCCCGAAATCATCGTCGAAGATAGCGCGGATGAAATGCTTTATCGAGGCAGCTCCTACGAGCAACCTGTCGATGTTCTCAGATACCATACACCCCATACTCTGAAATATAAGGATGTGGTAAAGTTTTATCATACGCATTATAACCCTGACCGGATGTTCCTGAGCACCGTTTCCAATTTATCGTTGAAAGAGGTTGATCGTATTGTTAAAAACACCTTGTTCACCAAAAAGGGGCAGCGACACGGGGGAGAACCTGTGATACACCATGGAATACGGCTATCTAGAGAACCGCAGTATAAATTGATAGAAAAACGGGGGGTCTCGAATACCGAGGTGACAATTGGGTTTAGAACATGCGGACGTAATTCGAAAGACAAATATGCTTTGAACGTGTTGTCGCGGATCATGGGTAACGGATTAAACGGCCGTCTCATGGTGATTTTAAGGGAACAGAAAGGGCTCGTTTACGGGGCGTTTACATCGACTGATTACTACGAACATTTGGGGGATTTCGTTTTCAATACAAAAACCCGTGCTGAAAACTTATTTTTCCACGGTAAGGGAGAACCTGGCGTGCTACCATTATTGTTTAAAATTATAGATGATATGATGAAGAAAGGTGTGACGAAAGAAGAACTGGAAACCGCCAAGGGGAACTATCGAGGTGCGTTTTTAATGGGTTTACAGGACATCGTGGTGCAGACGCGTTATAACGGTGAAGAACTCATATTTAAGAGGTCGGACAAGATCGTTCCGTACAAAGATATTTATGAGACCTATATCAAAGACATCACATTGGAAGACATCCGTCACGTAATAGAAAAGTATTTCATTCGGGAGAACATGTGCATTTGTATATTGAGTGAAAAATTGCCTTCTTTAGACGTAATCCAGCGCTCGAATACCATTCGATGATTGTCCGATCCCTTCTTCTTCTTTCTCCTCTTCCCCCAAAAAAATGTGTTGATTATTTATATTAAACATGAATTGGGTTGTTTCAATCTACATCGCTATTCTTTTCTTCGTCCTCACCCCCGGTGTTCTCCTGAGCCTCCCTCCTAAGGGAAGCAAGATGGTGGTGGCGGCCACGCACGCGGTCGTGTTTGCGCTGATCTTCCACTTCACGCACAAGCTGGTCTGGCAGGCGTCCATGAGAATGATGGCTCCTGCTATGCCCCCAGTTACCAAGGAGGGTGCGCAGAACATGATGGCCCAGATGGCCCAGATGGCCCAGAAGCCCGCTCAAGGCAAGCGTTAAATCGGTTTATTTACAATTACAACATTGTAACTGTAAATCCAAATAAAATCGCGTGATTCTATAAGGAGATGAGCAAATACGATATTTTAGGATACTCCCTAATAGGGTTCGTAGTGCTCGTGAGCGTGATCATGTATTATCGTAATTCCGACGAATTTCAATTAAAATGTATTGTTTCTACCGTGGATGGTGACAAGTATTGTGTCCGAGAACGTTCTCGCATGCAAGAGGCAGTGGATTTGTTGGCCGAAGTTACCGAAAAATGTAAAGCACTGGTGGATTACGTAGATAAAAAGCACCCGAACGACGAACGTGTCCGACGACTGGTGAAGGGGTTCAACCCTAAAAAGGTGGTGGAAACCTTGCCGACGAGCGAATATACGGCGTATAGCGAGAACAAAGGGGAGAAGATTGCGTTCTGCCTGAATCGCTCGAAACAGGACAACAGCCGCCTGATTGATATCAATACCCTAACGTTCGTGGCGATACACGAATTGTCGCATGTGATGAGCAAATCGATAGGTCATAAGAGCGAGTTTTGGGAGAACTTTAAGTTTTTGCTGCAAGAGGCGAAGGAGGCGGGCATACACCAGCCGGTAGATTATAAACAAAAACCGCAGGAGTATTGCTCGATGACGATTTCGGATAATCCTTATTACGATGCCTAATGAGGGGAACCCAGGTTCCCCTCAGACCCCTCCTGTAGGAAAACCAATTATGTTAACCAGTTTGTTAAGATAATTTCAAAGATCATTTACTATTCGAGGGAAGGGGGTGCGGGGGAGTTAGAAACGTTTCGCGTTTCTTGACGTGGGTTCCCTGCAGGGGGGGTCTGAGGGGGACCTAGGTCCCCCTCATATAGTAGTGCCGAGCCATTTTGGATATTCCGGTGGTTATGGTGCTCAATGACGGTGTAGAGACCGAGTCCCCCGACGAAATAATCGGTAAAAAGCTTCGTTCGACAGCTTCCTTACTGTTCTGAAAAAGATGTGTGCCATTATGTGTGATAAAATCCCCTAATTTATATTGGTGTTTCAGTCGGCGATTGCCGTGAACAGTACCATCGATGGACGTGTTGCGTGTCGGTGGTGGTGGGCAGGGACAATGGTAGTCTAATTCTTCTTCCCACAAAAAATCGTGGATTTGGGGGCGAATTTTTGCGATAATATGGTCCGGGTTCTCCACGGTGGAGGATAAGATGGGTATTTGGCTATAACCGTCTTTCAACAAATATTCACAAATACTTTTATGTAAAGTCACGATGGTCGTAGTATGGTGCGAATTACGCAAACATTCGGTAAGTGCGTTAGTAAATGCACCCATACGTTGATCCAACATATTCGTGGTGTCCGCACTAGTCTGGTCGTCTTTGCATCCACTCAACATAAAGATGTACGGATTGTTTATTTTCGCATTGTTGATGCGGGTAGTAACCATTTTTCCAGAGTCGTATTGGGTAGTCCATGGGAGGTCGCAAACCGTACCACTATGACAACAATCGAACGTCAATATTGCGCGACACCGGATACGTCGTATCATGTCGTAAAGTTCTCCATCAGTAATACATCCTTCCGTAGTGTAATCCACAGGAATCAAAATTTCCCCGGAGTATTCAGAATTCTGATTTTGTAATTGAGAACCATGGCCGCTGTAATGCAGCCAAATTTCTTCTAAATCGGCAGATTCTAATACGAGAGTAATAATACGATCATAAATATTATCGTGTGTGGGAAGGGCAAACTTCTGCGGGTCGTCGTCGCGTAACATAGTAATGTTGTTCGGTTCGTAATCGTAGGCGTCGATCAGCATATTGCGCATATTGATGATATCGTTGATGCAACCTTTAAGAGTTATGCCCGAAATATCGTAATAATTGATGCCGATCAATAAGGCTTTTTTCATTATACTATGAACCGGTATTTTATGAGATGCGAAAAATTGGATCAGGTTCTCTACCCCATGTAAAAATCGCAACAAAATGTATATAGGATGGAGCCCGAAGAATCAAAAGAATCAACCGTAATAGTACCAGAAAAAACCAAATATACTGTCTGCATTCTGGATTCTCATGGTAATCCACAACAGTATATCGTGTTTGGGGGCAGATCAAAACCAATGTCCGAAGACGAAATTAAAATTCATTTATTTAGCGATGAGAAGGAGCGCGCCGATATAAATGCCATGGACCCGCCGCCCGTTTTCCACCATAGCTTACAACAGATCCACACAGACGATTCGGTACGGACCATCAAGAAAAAAATTATTCACGAATATGGTGTCAATAACATATCCTACGAGGAAATATATCTATTCGTGAATCGCAAGGAAAATATTTCTCTACTCACTGCCTATCAGCAAATGAAGGGGGATCGTGTTGCTCCCGCCACAAGAGCCAAGACCCGCCTGGAACGTCAATTACAGGAATTGGAGAACATTTCGGGTGATCTGGATAAGAGAACCCTGGGCCAATTTTTATTCAATTTGAAGGTAGATTCCATCGCCGAGATACGCGAGGAGGTGAACGACACCATCTCCTACGAAGAGCTGTTGAAATTTTTACCCAAAGAGGACGAATATGTGATATCGGCCCCCCTTGGACAAAAGTTCTCAAAGACGTTCGAATGGTTGTTTCCCGGAAATCCCTTTGATGTTTTGTCAGGGGATGGAGAACCTGTGTTCCGGCGTAGTAAAAAGAATGAATTGTATGTTTTTGAGAACCATCTGTTGATGAACTATGGAAAATTGGAAGAAAACGTGATATATGTTTGTTTGGCGAAGGATGTTCTCGAATATGCCAATGAACATACTATCGACCCGGAATATTTAATTGACCTGTATTTCCCACTGCTTCGTAAAAAGGAGATCACGGACCTACCGACCCTTTTAGAAAAACAACAGACGCTTATCGAGCAGACCAAGAAGCTGATGACCCCTGCTACCCTGCAATCCTTCGACACCATCGATATTTTTTACGATATTTACTATAATCGTCAAACGAACCTGCCGTATTTGAATCGGGGTATTGAGGCGTTTGATATCGTTCTCCACCCGGATTTCGATGTGCCGTTACCACTCGATATCATTTTTAAACAAATACATGCCATAAAACAAATACCATACATCAAATACAACCCCGGATTACGCCGCGAGAACATGTTCCGCTTTTACTCCGAAGAGATCGCTAAAAATGGGAAGAAGATCCCCTTCCTGAAGAAGAGTCAGATTTATGGCGCGAACAAGGTCACCGGGAAACTGCGTCAAATCTCGTTGCTCATCCACTACGATGTCTACGAGCTGTACATGGACTTTGAATACAACGGCAACTTGCGCATCCGTAGCAGTAACATTGCTAGAGCGATTTCGGTGAATGACCTGGAGACGATTATTTATAATGTGGTGAACCCGATCTTGATCAACATCAATCAGTTTTTAGAGCGGTCGGGGTACATGTTCCGTTTGTTCGATAGGTTGTCCGACCCCCACGTAGAGATAATACAGTTGGAATATAATTGTAAAATCAACCTGAAACGACCTCTTAAATTGACGGGGTATTTGGGTTGTTTAACACAGCTATTTGACATCGTGGATACGCAGCTCGATTTATCGAAACAGATTAATATGCAGTTCGTGCGGGTGGACAACTATAAGAAGATGACGGCTATTGCGTCCTTGATTACTGAGGTGTTCCGTAAAACCAATAGCCAGGAGGAGATTATCAGTGCACTGACGATTAATTTTACGATGGACCGCGAGACGGCCTTGAAAGAGGTGGTGAACTATTTCAATGACCATATTCGGATCCAGGGGCAATATGTGAATAAGAACATGGACATTGCGGATAACCCTGGGTTCCCGTTGACGATGAACAAATCGCCGTTTGACGATAAACTTATTGTTAAAGTGACGAAGATTAATTCGGTGGATTTCATTGAGGTGCTGCATGTGTACATTGATACGATATTGAGGGTCACCCAGTTCCCGGAAACGATAGAAGGCGATTTTATTAGTCGAATGACGGGGTTTTGCAGTAAGAGCTCGAAACAGAGCGCGAGTGTGGCCCAAGAGGTTCCGGTAGAAAATGTGTTGGCAGTTTCGCCGATTGTGATCGAACCGCTCGTGTTTGCCGAAGAGGAGGAGGAGGAAGGCGAAGAAGAAGAGGACGAGGACGGAGACGAGAAGTATTTACCGAGCGACGACGAGGAAGAGGCAAACGAAGTAGACGGAGAAGATGGGGGTGTAGAACCGGAAGCAAACGAAGTAGAGGAACTAGAAGATGCAGCGGCAAACGAAGTAGACGAAGAGGAAGATGACGAGGAAGATGACGAGGAAGACGACCGTTTTTTACCCTCACCTAGCCCAGAAGACCAAGAGGGTGGTGCCCGAAAAAAGCTCGACCGCCCCCCGGTAGAAGCGAAACAAGAGAAGTCCAACATCTTTACCAAACGTATCAAGGAGCGCGAACCTACCCTCATATTAACCAAGAAACAGGGCAAGTTCAGTTCTTATTCCCGGATTTGCCCCGCCAACGTCAGCCTCCAACCGGTGATATTGACCGACGAAGAAAAGAAGAGGATCGACGAAGAGCACCCGGGATCGTACACCAACGCGATACAGTACGGCACTGACCCCCAAAATCCGTATTGGTACATTTGCCCACGCTATTGGTGTTTAAAGAACAACACGCCCATGACGGAAGAGGAGGTAGCACGCGGCGAATGCGGTGGAAAGATCATCCCCAACAACGCCAAGGCCCCGCCGCCCGGACACTACATCTACGAGTTCACCGACGATAAATACCATAAAAACGAAAAGGGCGAGTACATCTACCATTCCCCCGGGTTCAAGCCCGAACATTCGCATCCCGACGGACTGTGTCTACCGTGCTGTTACAACAAGTGGTCGTCGTACAACATGAAAAACCCCATCGAACAACAACGCCGCCGCCAACAGTGTGGTCTCACCGATAATTATGTAGTCGATGTCGACCCCAATACGGGAGAGAGCGTCAAGAAAATGGGACCCGACGGTAAGCCCATGCAGACCGCCACCCCCGCACCGCAAACAGAGTCTAAGAAGGAGCCCCGGGTCGTCGATGCAGAGCGCCAGCGTAGAAAGGTCAACATTTTTGGTGTCGAGCGTGTGCCGGTGCCCCAGTATAGATGGGGGTTCTTGCCCTTATCCGTAGAGTTATTTTTACATACGGACAACAGCAAGTTTGTCGTGAAAAATAACCCAGCACTGATCCAGCCGCATAAACGCCCCCTGTTACGTTACGGGGTAGAGGTATCGCAGCATCAATCGTTCGTGGCCGTGGTGGCGGACATTTACAGTTATTACCATAATGTGCCCCTGCCCTCGATTGCGGAGATGCGTACCATCCTTACCCAATTGGTGACACTGGATATTTATCTGCGGCTTCATAACGGATCGTTGGTGTCTATATTTAAACCAAGCCGGCGCCTGGTGGACGATTTAACGGTGGAGAAATACAGCGAAACTGCGTTTTACCAGAGCATCCGCCTCGACATTCCGGCCCAATACCGGTTTCTCCAAGACACTGTGTCGTCCTACGAAAATTTCATAGCGTATTTGAACGACCCTGACTCCATGATCGACCATACCTACTTATGGGATTTGATCGCATCGCCCACATCGCCCCTCTTTGATGGAGGTATCAACATGGTGATTTTAAGAATTTACGACAACGACGTGACCGACGATGTAGAACTCCTCTGCCCCACCTCTGCGTATTCCAACAATATTTATGTTAAGGATCGCGGCACGATTTTGCTGTTACTCCATAACGACTTTTATGAGCCGATCTACCTGTACGAGGACAAGGACAAGGAGTACCCCTTACCCCCGGTCAAGATTTTCACGAAGACGACCGGATCCTTCGAATTGAGACAACTCCAACGCATTTTTAGTACGGTGATCGATACCATGGACCAGAAGTGTAAACCGATCCATAAACGGCCGCGTGTCTACGAATATAGGGAGAACATTTCGGCGACCGACCTGATTCGCATTGCCACGGAACAGGGGTTCTCGGTGGCGGCCCAGGTGATGGACTACCGCGGTAAAATCATCGGCCTCTTGGTAACGGTGGACGAACAGATCTCGAACAAACCGTTGTTTTTACCCTGCTTTCCGTCGTCCGAGTCGAAAGATATTCCGAAGATTTACATAGACGGGGTCGAATGGCTAAATTATGTGACTACCCGCGACCAATTTATCCGAATAAATAGACGCACGAACGGCACAATAAGGTGCAAGCCACTACTTAAGGTGGTGGAAGACGGCCTGATCGTGGGGCTACTGACCGAGACGAACCAGTTTGTGTTTGTGGATCCCCCTGCGGAAAATCTGATCGAGGACGGCATACCGGCGACGAATGCGGCGGGCTATAAGAACTATTTGGCGGCGGAGAGCGAGCTGACCACAGGCCGCGGGACGGACAATGAGCGGGTGAATACGGTGCGTAACATTGCCCTCGAAACCCAATTTTACACGTCATTCCGGAGTATCATACGTAATTTGTTGAACGATTATTTGAACCGCGATGTCCGCCAACAGATTGTGGATGTGCTGGAGAACCCGCAATACTTGTATACGGTCAAGGTGAAGAAGACGAATAATTTGTTACGTAATCTTACTAAGAATGCGGTGATCTTTGTCGACGAGATGGACGCTAATGTGCAGCGGAAGTTGGCGAAAGCGATCGATTGCACCACGAACTGCGATGTACGGTCTTACTGTTTAATGAAAAAAGATAAGATGTGCATTCCTAGGAAGCATTTGATCAGCGGGACGGACAACGAGACGAATTATTTTATGAGAGCGGCGGACGAGTTGGTACGGTATAAACGTATACAGCTTTTTATGCTGGAACCCCGACGCTACCTGAACATCACGAACGTGGAGTTTATGATCAACGACGACGAGGTGCTGGTGCTGGCGTCGGTTCTCAATGACGCCTATTTTGATAGCATGGAGTCGTATAATAAAAATAAATATGTGAAGAACATCGTGTACGAAGCGGGGAAACCGACGGAGCAGGGAAACCTACGGTTTCCCCTGCGACCCCTTCCCTTAAACGGTGATTGATCCTTGTAAACCACCTTTACATTCGCGCTTTAAGGAGAATCGTAAAAAATTATATTAACATTTTTGTTAAGATAATTTACAAAAGTATCAACAAAAGACCCTTACCAGTTTAAGGGAAGGGTTTAAGGGAAACCGTAGGTTTCCCTTATTAGAATCCGAGGTCGTAGCCGTCGTCTCCGCATTTGCTGTTCTCCTCCCGCTTGATCAGTGAGAGATTATTCACTATCTCCACCTTACCTTTACCGCAGGTATCCGACGGGTTTTGCAATCCACCAAACAATTTTTCCATTTCCTTGTTCGCGTCCTTCGTATTCGTCTCCGCGCTATCGATCTCCCGCATCTTCTCCATATCGAGCACGATACCGAAGCTGTTGGTGCCGATGAGCGAGTGCTGTCCTAACATCACATTAGCGCTGACCCCGCGGACATAATCCACCTCGGCATGACGCGAGGCGTCGAGCAGTACCTCCGTATGAACCTCGAAGGTGGCTTTGGAGATGGGGCCAATGTCGTCGTTCAAGATGCCCGAACGGAAGATCGAGACCATGTCTTTGGTGCTGGTCATGCGGTCACAGAGCAGGCTGAGGTGGTGGTAGTTGATATAAACGTCACTGAACTCCATCACGTCATAGAACTCGTTGTAAATGATTTGTCGGGCCGCCTCGATGCCGAGTACATCGAAGATCTCTTTGATATCGTTGCTGAATGTGCGATAGCCGTCGATGAAATCCAGGGCCATGATCTCCATGAGATTGGTGCCGGTGGTATCCAAGATCCAGACGTCTTTTTGCACGAACTTGCCCTCTTCCTTCATCACATTGTTTTGCAGCTTTCGGGGGGTGACATTACGAATACCCTCGATACCGCGAAGCACGATGTTATTCAGAAGAGCCTCTTGGAAATTACGCAACATATAGATCTCGTCGCTCTGGTCCAGCGTATCCGGAATGCCCTTTTGTTTCTTGCTCTTATTGAACACGCTGCTATTGAGGCGAATCCGGAAGATCAAGTTACCGGCATTGTAGTCGGAATAGATGCACGAAATATCGCTGTTGTGACCGTTGCTAATCGCAAAATGAACGTCGTCCATGGTAATGTTCTTATCCAAGAGAGACTCGGCGTCCATCTCCATGCGGATGATCCATCGCGACTTGGCGGTGGTGTTGTCGAAGGTGGTTTCCATGCATTCTTCCATCATTTCTTCGAATTCGTAGTATTGCTCCATCAAGATCTTGTCGTCGAGGATCGTGGTGTTGCGATCACTCGGGTCAAAGCATATTTGCACGGACTTGACAATGTCTACCAGCTTCGTATGCTCCAACATTTTGGAATATTGCGCAGCACGGTCCTTGTCGAGTTCGTCCAATGGCTTGAGATAGACCGTGAGGGACGGGTTCTTCGGATTCTTGGTGAGACGGAGAATTTCCTCAATGCGGGGCACACCACGAGTGACGTTAGATTTACTAGCTACTCCAGATAAATGAAATGTCGTTATCTTTTACAGTGTTTCATCGTTAGGGTGGATGAAACACACCTGTTCTTTCGACACAGGACGAGACTTTACCTTAAGCCTTCATCGGGGGTGATTAACTCCCTCAGACCCACAAACATCAAGTCGTTGAACCTTCTTCATAGCCTATCATAGCGGCCTTAGAAGCTTGGCTGCGGATTACCCAATCCCTTGCTTTTTTACCATCGGGTTCAGCTATTAACTGAGATCCCCCATCGGTTGTTTCCAACAATGGGGTGGTAGCAAGGGCTCTAAGGGAGTCCCCGTCAATTTGAATGTGTCGCCCTGCAGGAAGCCTTAGTTCCCTGCAAGACTAGCGAGTAGCACACTTTTCATGCTCGCTGTTGCTGACCATTGATCAGCCATACATATTCCATTGTAAATATCAAAGTTTCTAGTATCTTCCACCGTAAGATCGTATGCATAGTTGGTGGTATTCGAGACCTCCTCTATCGAAATGATTTGGTCAAATTGAAGATCAATCATATTATTGTTGCGATCTTCCATGATGAGTTGTCCTCCAACAATATTGGGGATTTTCAAATTTTCTTTTCCATGCTCCCATTTGAAACTCTCCTTTAACAGTTCCAAACATCGTTGTTGTTTTTCTTCAACCTTAATATTTAATAATCCTGCCAACTTTTGACCATAAATATTTGATACGCGCAATTCGTACCCTTGGTGTATATTTTCAGGTAACGTCCCTCTGTTATTTGACTCGACTTTCTTGGGTTTATGAATTTTTCCAACAACCCCTAAGTTTTTAATCATAACTTGAACATCAAGTAAAAGTTGATATGAGACAGATGTCATCGATATTGCCGAATATTTATACGTCTTTTCCTCACCGTCTTTTCCAATGTTGTATCGGCTAATTGTTCCGTCTCCACCAATATATGCGTCCAAGAAACCCAACATACATTCCTTATTCGAAAACACAATTTTGGGCGACACATATTTATTATGGCTCAAATTGCCGCAAAGATTAGACAAAATTCTGCATAAAACTGTACTGTAGATGCGAACATCCTGGCTTGTCCAACCTTCTTTAATCTTGTTCTCATTCCTATAAATCTTGGTAGTAAGATTATGTTTATCACACCACTTAATGATGGGTTTCAAATAATTAAGGTCATTATTTGCAATGGAGACCTGTTGTTTCGTCATACATCCTTCGGCGGCATACGCACCGACCAAATAGCCAAAATCGTAATCGAGTGTAATATTTTCAGGAATTGTATAATTACAAATACTATTCGTCTTGGTGTAAACAAACCCGTCTTTATAGAAACCCGTAGCTCTGTCTGCTTGCTTAGAATGTTCACTCAATAGCAAATAAGCGCTATCACTACGATTGTAAGGAAGAACGAATGTTTTACCCGAATGTTTTTTCCACCATTGATGTTCGTCAACAACTTTTCTTGCCTTTTCTATTTCACTTCCGTAGATGTATTCGGTAGGAGGTAAAATTTCCCGAAGATCTAAACTAAACTGTTCTGCGTATTCCATAGTTTTCACTGAACACGGCAGGTAATCACCCACCTTCAGATCCTTTCCATGAACCTGTTGAATCTTACCGTCTACCAATTGCAAGAACGATTTTGCCTTTGTCGCAATAACTTCGCGGTTTCCTTTGGTAGTTACTTTCAACATTGTATTGGTACCATCTTCATTTACCACAGGATGTTGAGTAACCGCCTCGATGCGCCGCCACACCGTCTCACCGTTTTCATTCGCACTAGGAACCTCGTAGTATTCAGATAGCTCTGCATAAGTAGTGTCCTTATTTTCCATATAGTCGATCTTTTTAGCACTCTTAATGTGTTCTTGGGTGAATTGCCCGATCTGAATTTTTTTAATTTCTTTTTTAGAATTCCTTACCATTAATGCAGTCTCAAAAATCACAGAGTTAAGCGTAAGCTGGGTCGTGGGTTCGCCAAGTGACTGACCTGCCAATACTCCCACCATTTCACCCGGATGGACAATCGCCTGCTTATACTTGAGAAGCACCGTTTCTAACAACAGGGTGAGTGCTGCGCGATGGAAGCGCTTATTGACCAGCAGGTCTCTGGGCGTCAAGTAGAAGAAGTAGAGGATTTCGAAGAGCGGAGTCGGCGGTGCGTAGCGGATGTTCTTGAGTTTATTGAAATATTCGTCGATCAGCTGGAATGCTTCCAGGGGTGTAATGTCCACCGTCGAATTGGAGTTCAGCGACATCTGCCCCTGGATGTTGGCAATGATGTTTTGGAACGCCACGGGCACCTTGACCGAATTCTCATTCTTGTACGAGAAGACGCCCTTCACGATCTTCTCTTGATTCTCAATGAGCTTGTCGATGTATTTCTGGCATTCGACCTTGGTTTCAGCGCGTTGCTTACGGATACGAGTTTGGGTTCCCTTACTAAACACATCGATCATGCTGTCGGTTTGATCGTTGATACCAATAATGTCGTAGTGGGAATAGATGTCTTCGATGCTCATCCCCACCAGCGGCACAATTTGGTTCTCTACACGGGTCGAATCGAAACCATCATCGCCGTAGGCAAATTGAACGATCTTACCCATGTTGTTACGGACCGTCATATCGTACTCCACGCGCAAATCTTCCAAACCTTTGATCAATCTTCGCTGGATATATCCAGTGGTGCTCGTCTTACATGCAGTATCAATGAGACCAATGCGACCGCCCATGGCATGGAAGAAGAGCTCCGGGGCGGTGAGACCCGAAATATACGAATTTTCGATGAAACCACGAGCCACTGGCGAGTCATCAAACTTGTTGAAATGCGGGAGGGTGCGGCTATCGAACCCGTAAGGGATGCGTTTACCATCCACATTGGTCTGCCCCAAGCAGGAAATCATCTGCGAGATATTGATCAGTGTACCCTTCGACCCCGAATTCACGATCATCAAGAAGCGATTGTCCTTGTTGAGCGATTTACGACCGATCTTACCCGCCTCTTCGTTGGCCTTGTTGAGCTGCTTGTTGACATTGCTCTCGAACTCGACCATGTTTGTGTTGGCCGAGTTGTTTTCAAAGATGCCCAGGTGAACCTTCTCGATCAAGGTCTGCACCTCATGCTTCTGCTTCGCAATAGCCTGGATGATGGCATCCTGTGTTTTTCTGTTGGCAATCAAATCGCTGATACCGACACTGAACGAGCTGGATTTCATGTATTCCGTGACTACGTTCTGTAAATTGTCGATGAAATCTGCGGCTTGCAAGTTACCAAAATCGTTGCAGACCCGGTGAATGATGCCTTTCGTGGTGGATGCCAAGGTGGACTTTTCAATCTGTCCGCGAATATATTTCCCGTTGCGGATCTCCAACACATTGTTGGACGTACCCATGTCTTCCTCGTCCTCCTCAAAGAGCTTGGTCTTGTATTTCAGGGTAAGGGGCGGAACGATTTGCGACAAAACGTCGAAGTTAGTGAGCTGTTTCTTACCCTTTAGCGCAGCGGTATTTACATTAGGATACATCATCAACAAGTTCATGGCGTCTCTCGGGCTGAATTTGATGTTGGGACGTGTAAAACGGTAAGATCCCAACAAAGAGTCCTGGTAAATGCCGATGATCGGCGCATTGGAGGACGGGCTCACCATCTGGTAGGGGATGGCGGCCAAATGTCTTAATTCTGTTTCTGCGGCCACACTCTGGGCCATGTGCATGTTCATCTCCGTGGATATTTTACTGGCTCCGTGCCACCTGATCTTTCGAGTCAGGATTGGACTATACCTTGTGCCTTATCAGGTTGGTTAAACCATCATTTAAGACCCGTAACCATCTAGTCTCTGAACCTTCTCCGTACTCTTACCATAACGAGTTTAGGAGCTTGGCTGCTGATTGCCCAATGATGTAAGTTATTACCATTGTTGACGGTCATTACCCGTGTTCCTCACAAACGTTTCCATTTGTGAGTGGTATTACATCCTCTAAGGGTGTTCCAGCAATTTGATCACGTTGCCACAGAATTCTCTTTAAGCTTCAATATAAAATCTAATGCCATTTCTTTACTTTTTTCTAATGGAATGCAGGAGCCGCCAAAGTCGGCCTTCTTTCTGTCTATCAAAACATACCAACCGTATTGAACGTCAAAGCGGTTAAGTGGTCTCACATATTGTTCAATGTCAACATCATCCCTAATTTTAACGTCTTTGAATCGTTCGAATTTCTTATCTTTAAAATAATTCATTACCCCGTCGGATACTCGTTGCCTACTTTCATCGGTATGTCTAGCAGACTTGCCTCCAGTATTCAAATTGTAACCGTTGGGAAATAGTGAATTATGTTTAAGAATTTCTTCCGATTCGATTGCGTCGGCGTCTTCTATTTTACAGTTGCGTAACACCTGTAATTCGAAGTTATCTACACCGTATTTACGCAATGCGTTATTCAAGTAATGACATTGACATTTTTTATCCGAAAAGGCCTCACTTACATGACAACGGAATCTGGCTTCCGCGCCGTAAGGACGATACCTTTTGTGGTTTAAAATATGTGAGACCGCTTGCCCGATGTATACCTTTTGGTTCACACGGTTGGTTATTTTATAGATTTCACAATATCTTAGACTTTCGTCGTCCAATATTGTGTTTTTCAGTCGAATATCGCAATCCATTCGTTGTTATATAATAATGGCATAGTTTTATATTTGTTCTAGTAAAGAGAATTATGCAACTATACGGTTATATTATTCCGAAACACCATGCACAAATGCAGCGGAATAGGAGAAATTACACTGTTTTCCCACACTAAGTATTTTCTCCAACTTAGAGGGCAGCCGCATGTTGGCGACAAGATTTTGTCAAATCGCCATCAAAATCCGCATTGTAAGGCTTTGTGTCCGCCACGTTCATTCGAAATGTGTTACCAACATTCATCACCTTGACGATGTGCCCCATCATCGACATTCTGTGTAAACTGGGCTGTCTGTTGAAGAGAACGCAGTCACCATCCATCATATGACGATGCACAATGTCTCCATCTTCCAGGCGGATCGAACCACGGTCCACATAACGCAACGAAATGTTCTCACCGTTTTTGCGTTCCAGGATCTTGGCCCCTGGGTACTCTTCTGGTCCGTTCTCCACCAACTTCTTCAAGAAGTCGCGATTACGGTCGTTCACCATGATGGGCTTCGTGATGTTCATAGCAATCTTTTTGGGAACCCCCAGCTGCCGAATCGACAGGTTGGGGTCACCAGTAATCACTGAACGAGCACTAAAGTCGACACGTTTACCCATGAGGTTACCACGGATGCGGCCATTCTTATGGTTGATACGGCCCATGATGCACTGGAGGGGGCGACCAGAACGCTGCGCCATTGGCACCGCCCCCTTCACCTTGTTGTTGACAATCATGGCAACAAAGTACTGCAAGACGGTGGTGAGACCCTCGATCACCGCGGGCGAGGCATTGTTGGCCACCTTGTCCGCCAGATCGCGATTAGTCTTGATAATGTTGCTGTAAATGTGCGTCAAATCGTCCTCGCTCCGCTGCTGGGCATCGTGCTTGACCGACGGACGGACTGCCGGAGGCGGCACGGGCAACACTTGGCATACCATCCAATCCGGGCGCGACCATATGGGACTGAACCCCAAGAAGGTGACATCTTCGTCCGAAATACGCTTGAAGATCTTGAGGATGATTTCTGGGGTGAGGCGAATGCTGACTTTCTTGTTGTCCGCCTCGTTCTCGGTCTCGATGTTTTCCCAAATAGCGAACAGGGTCGCCATCCCCTCCATCTTGATCTTGTCGGGCTGCTTGCAGCCGCAGCCGTCTTCGTTGCCGTCACCACAACGCTTTATTTTCGCACAAAGACCCGCCACGTATTGCCAGCGATCATCCTTCTTCATTTCCAGAGCATGATTATGTTTCGTTTTACTGATCAACAATTTACTACACTTAAAGCAGACGCATTTACAAATCTTCATTATTTCTCGGATATGTTGAATGAAGAATACGGGACGAGCCAGCTCAATGTGCCCAAAGTAACCGGGGGTATCGATGTAGGTCAGCCCGTCCGTGGGGCAGATGAGACCCGGTTCCAATACCCCCATTCTGGGATCAAAGAGCCCTCCAATCACTGGTTTATTATTTATGTATGTATCGCGGGAGGTGACCTCTACCACGCTATTCTTCCGAATTTCTTCGGGAGATAACATACTAAATTGTATACCAATGATCTTCGAAGGAGGTTGATGCTCATTCTTGTATCGTTGTAACGACATTGTAAAATTACCTATAATATAATGCCGATACTTTTTAAATCGTTTTGCAATTCAATTTTTACATGAGTTATCATGTACGATTATCTCGGGGATTCCGCGCTATCACTATTATCACTTTCGGTCGTGGTTATGCTGCTATTGTTATTATTAGCATTATTATTAGCATTAGACGTTTGTAAATAATTCTCTACATGAACCTGCCGTTTAGGATGTACTATTTGTTTTGCGGCACGAAGCGCCCTTCCGTAACTGATAAAGCCCGTTGCTAAAAATATAATTAAGACGATGTCGATAACTTGGGATGTAGTCAATGTTGTCGTGGTCACATTGGTACCATTATTGTTTATTTGTGTGTTATTTGTCGATAAATTATGAAACATGGACCTTGATATACAGTTATTGTATCGTGTGATTATAACGCCCTACAAAAATTATTACGTGTAATTTTTCCGGAACGAAGTGCATGGAAAATTGATTGCTGTGAAATGTAAAAAACTACATAAAAACTAGCTGGTATTATACTACAATGTCACCCATGTCGAGTCAAATGAAGTTGTCCAAGTCGTCAAGCAAGAAGGATACGAAGAAGGATACGAAGAAGGACAATAAGAAAGTGCTTAAGAAAAATCGCCCGGATTCCGACGACGATGACCTCTACGATACCGAAGACGAATATGAGACGATCAGCGAAGACGAAGACGATGATTCGTCTTATCGTCCTGGCCAAGAGGATGAAGGCGACGATGAGGACGACGAGACGATCAATACGTCTGATGACGATGAGGACGAAGATGAGGACGATGACGAATACGACGAAGACGAATATGAGGAGGACGGTGAAGAGGATGTGGTGGAAGAGGTGATGGACCGTCACGAGCTCCAAAAGTTTATTTCGAAGATCTTTCCGTCTAAATACATGGATGAAAAGGTGGAAAGTGGTAAGACTTCTGCAAAGAAGGCAGGAGACAAATATAACTTACGTAGCAAGAACAAGAAAGACGACGCACCTAAAAAGAAGGCTAAATCGAGTAAAAAGGGCGAGAAGAAGTCAAAGAGTGCCAAAAAAAGACGTGATGAAGAAAATGATGAGGATGACGAAGAGGACGACGAAGAAGAATACGAACCCGGAGACCGCGGCTTTGAGAATGCTGACGAAGAACGCGGGTTTTATAGTATCATCTTTGGTGCGGATCCAGCTGAAGACGAGTGTGCCTACATCGAAGAAGAGGAGGATGCCGAATGTGACAGTGACGACGAGCGCGCTTTCATGAAAGAGACGTACGAAAAGGTGGAACCGATTGTGTTTGACGACGAACCGTCTGAGAAAAAGAAGCTGACCAAGAAAGATAAAAAAGACAAGCGGTCAAAGAAGGCGGCCAAGACCAAGCAGGAAGACGACGAAAGCGAAGAGGAAATCACGGATGTGGAACACGAATACTTGGAGCTCGTGGAGACCAAAAAGCAGCTGGTCGAACAACTCCGTAAGAAGCCGAAGAGCAGGGTGTTGCGCAACGCAGTCAGTGAATGCAACCGATCGATCAAGAAGTTGGTCAAGAAGGCCCGCTCTAAGAACGCGAAGACCTACCATAAGCTCATCCATAACGACAAGAAGCGGACGAACGAGATTGACTATTTCAGAAAGAAGCTGTCAAACAAGGAGCAGCTGAAGGTGATGAAGGACTTGAAAGAGATCAACAAGCATGTCAATGTCGAAAAGCCCTACCGACTCCGACTCCTGGATTCTAAAATGCCCGCTAACCTCAAGGCGATTGTTCTGCAAAAGCTCAATGTGTTGCGGATGATGGAGCCGGGTGACAATGAATACTATAAAATCAAGAACTGGGTCGACACGTTTATGCGTATCCCGTTTGGCGCCTATAAATCGTTTTCGGTCACCATGGACGACGGTATCGAGAAGTGCAACGAATTTATGGAAAATGCGAAGAAAACGCTGGACGAGTGTACCTACGGTCTCAATGACGCCAAGATGCAGATTATGCAGTTCATGGGACAATGGATCGCCAATCCGGGTGCGATGGGGTCGGCGATCGCGATTCATGGCCCCCCCGGTACATCCAAGACGACGATTATTAAGGAGGGGATCAGCAAGATTTTGGGTCGCGAGTTTGCCTTCATTGCGCTGGGCGGTGCAGGCGATAGTAGCTTCTTGGAAGGACATTCGTATACATACGAGGGTAGTTCGTGGGGTAAGATTGTACAGATCCTGATTGACAGCAAGTGCATGAACCCGGTGATTTATTTTGACGAGCTGGACAAGGTGTCGGATACGCCGCGCGGTGAGGAAATCATTGGTATTCTCACGCATTTGACGGACACGTCGCAAAACAGCCAATACCATGACAAGTATTTCTCGGAGGTGGACTTTGATCTGAGTAAGTGTTTGTTTATCTTTAGCTACAATGACGAGAGCAAGGTCAATCCTATTTTGAAGGATCGGATGTACCGAATCCAGACCAAGGGGTACGAGGCGAAGGACAAGGTGATCATTGCCCGCGATTATTTGTTGCCCAAGATTCGCGAACAGGTGAACTTTAAGGAGGGCGAGGTGATTATTCCGGACGATACGATCCAATACATCGCAGGTAACAGTGCGCTCACCAAGGACGAGTCAGGGGTCCGTAACTTGAAGCGGTGTTTGGAGATCATCCACACCAAGCTCAACTTGTTCCGGCTGGTTAAGCCGGACTCTGGGCTGTTTGGTAAGGACATGGAGCTGAAGGTATCGTTCCCCTTTACGGTGACGCGCAAGGACGTGGATGTCCTCATTAAGAACGAAGAGAAGCAGAACCAGAGCTTGTTGGCGATGTACACTTAAGCCAAGGATAACATGTTGTTTTTAGTTTGTAGCTGTAAATAAATAATTTTTTCTGTATTTAGTGCAGTTAGAGTGTACATATGTCACCGCCCAAATCCTTCAAAAAATGGTCTATAAAATATAAGCGCAGCATCAACTGTCGCCGTCCCAAGGGGTTCTCGCAACGTCAATATTGCAAGTACGGAAGAAAGACGCGAAAGATTCGTAAATAACCGTAATATTATCTATACAACGATAGTATAAATAATAATAATTTTTGCATGGCCAATGAGCTCATGATGTATGCTGCTACCGGGTTTTATTTTGTGTGTTATATACCGGAACTGTATGCTAATTATAAAAATAAAAATGCGAATATCTATAATATTCCCGAAAAGGTCCTTATGTTGATGGGGTCGATATTAGCATTTTCTTACGCCATCCAACTGCAAAATGTCTCGATTATCCTCAATTATAGTTTGAATTTGGGGATAGAAATTATAGCGCTCGCTATGCGCCTTTACTATGTGTTGCAGAACAATCGTAACACGATGGTTATTGTTTCCGCAGCGACCGAAGAAACTTCGCCATGTTAGAGACTACTCGGGAAAAATTGAAAAACGGATCGGGTTTTTTATTGTGTGTAACAATAATCGCCAAATATGTCCGCCACTGAGAACCGCGACAATACCGAGGATGTTGACTCGATGATCCGTGTAAAGATTGCTCTCGATGCGTGCCCGCTCTCTAAAATAGTAATCAATAACAACGACCAACCGAGAGAGTTCAAGCGTTATGTGCGGTCGGTTGCATTCCGTAAAATCTTGAAAGACGTAAATGCCTATTTGTTCTTACATTGTAATCATAGCTATGTGGAAGATTTGATCGATATTGATCCGGATAAGAGCCAAACGATTCGATACTGTGAAAAATGCAATTTGGAATGCAGGGAATAAAATAAACGTTTCAAGGTTTCAATAATATACCGTAAAATTAGGTGTTGTCATTTTGGTCACATGCCCCTCTTGCTTCAGATAAATGCCGCTTCCCACATGCTTACCTTTTTCTTCATCGAAATCCGGAAATTCGACCACGGTAGTCGTAGCTGCGATGTTGTCTGATACAGCAGCTTCCACATCTTCACACTTGGATACCACCGTATTTTTCTTTTTGAGAACCTGACCAACCTTAGTTTCCAACTTATTGCGTATCGTCGCCTCGTCCTCAATAAACCCTTTGGCGGTGTCGATGAAATCGGGTGACACCATCATCTCCTCGATAATCTCGCCTTTATTATCTTTAGTAAGTTTTACGTTAAACCATTCGTCAAGTGCTGGCGAGTTGAGCCACTTGAAAAACCCTCCGATGTCTGAAGCCATTATAGATATACAACGAAATATTTTTATATCATTTTCACAGCATCTACAATAACAGGTTACGCATTTTGAAGCTTGTAGTCACGCCATGAGATTTGTTTCGGTTCTGCTTTAGGTACCTGCTCTTGGGCATACTGTTTATCCAAGTTGTCCATGCGTTTCATCGCCGAGTCGATGTAGAGCTCCTTCAACACTTTGCCCACCATGACCGACCCGTTGTGTTGGTCAATCTTTTCGTCTTCGATCATCTTCAGAACCGTCAACAGTTTAGTCATTATGGTCAAATCGAGCTCGTTCTTGACTGCCTTGTTGAAAATATCGGTATAGTGGTTGTAGAGGAAGGGGCATTCGACTTTGCAGACCTCGAGAAAATCCCCATCAGTTTCTTTCCAAGTTACTTTCAGGTTCTCGATACGCCGGACATCATCGCGGATTTTGGTGCTATGTTTTATCTTCCGGATATTGTCGGTGTTGTCTTGCCAGTCATTGTCGTCTAACATCTTTTTCAGATTGAGGCTTTCACTATGGTTAAAAAGAGGTTCATTAAGGTTAAAAGCAGGTTTATTATGGCTCATTGCAATTGTATTGTATCGACTGGATTATTTATATGGTTTTGTGAGGTTACAATAATTTACGTATATATAGTATATTTGCTCGATGAAATCGATGAAACCTAGCCTTACGAATATAATACTGATTGTGGTAATTTTTTCGGTTATTGCCTCTGTGTTATTGATTTCTAACACTGTTGTACAGCCCTATTCTGCCGATACTATTTTTGCCAAACAGTTTCCCTATGAGGGATTTAGTAATTACGGCAATGTGGACGGTTCTCCTAACGCGGACGCGGGGGTCAACAAGTTTTTGATCGGAAACACGGTTTCAGATTGCGCGAAGATTTACGGGTTCAATGGTCTGTTCTGCAAGCCGAACACTGCGGATGTTTCGATCGACAAGTTCTCCCAGGCGAGCGGCAACACGTCTGCTTTGGGCAAGAGCTCGGGTCTCACCAATTCGATGGGCGCTTTGCAATTGGACGATAATTTGAATAAGATGTTGCAGACTCGAGGAGGCAATCAAACTGGCGCTCCGATGCAGTAGGGAACCTACGGAGCAGGGAAACCTACGTCAAGAAACGCGAAGCGTTTCTAACTCCCCCGCACCCCCTTCCCTTAATTATGGTAGCCTGGTTTCCAAGACACTTTGCAGTTTAAGGGAAGGGATCATAAGGGAAACCGTAGGTTTCCCTTAAAAATTGAATCTCTTCAAAATAATATAAATAGTTTTAGTTAAATATTTATATTAGCATGACATCGTTTGCCGATTCGGACAATGCTTTCCAGCGCGTCTACACCACGCTCAAGGACAAGTGTAAAAATGGTACCAAGAATTTTGCGATTTTAAAGGTAGCGTTTCCCAGTGAAGAAATTGCGCTTTTGTACGAGTCGAGTATTGTTAAGCATAATGCGGCTTTCACCAACAATCTCCATTGCGATTCCGGGTTTGATCTCTTTGTTCCGGAGAATGCGGTCTTCGATCGACCGTGTGAAGCCAAGTTCGTCGATATGAAGATCAAGACAGAGATGGTGTATTGTCTCTATTCGGACGATCAGATTTTTCCGAGCCCTTATTACTTATATCCTCGTTCGAGTCTTTCTAAGACTCCACTCATCATGGCAAACCATCTGGGCATCATTGATTCTGGTTATCGTGGGTCGGTCATTGGCGCATTCAAGTGGATGCCTTCGCCGAAGACGAGTGCGGCACATTACGCGGTGGAGTCAGGTACCCGTCTGGTGCAAATCTGCCACCCGTCACTGTGTCCTATTTACGTGATCGCTGTCACGGAGAACGATCTTTCGGAGACGGCGCGCGGTGCAGGTGGGTTTGGTTCGACTGGTCTGTAGGGTAGGTAGTTTGTGGATGGTGTAAGAATACATAAGTAATACGTTATTTTTCTCATTTTACACTATAGGCTGTGAATAATGTCGGGGTTATTACCAGCATTTGAACTGAAAACCGGTTCAAAATATACGGATAAAAATGGTGATTATTTAGGTGAATTTTTGGGCAGAAGAGAAATCCAAACGTACAACGGGACAATGGAGTATTTTTCCGATTTTGAAAATAAGAAAAACATAAATACGTTCGACGGCGAACAACGTTTCAGATTAGTGAGTAGCGGAGGTAAGAAAAAGACATGCCGGGTAACAATGAAGCGAAGAAATAAATATAGACGCACGCTTAGCAAAAGACGCAAAATGAAAGCAACTTGAAAAATATTTTACACCTGAACTCGTGACTATATGAGACGGGCGAACAATCGCCCAATTCAAATTTGAATTCAAATTCAAAAAATAATACAAAGACAACTTTTGTATTATTGGATAGAGAGATGGGACCTGTTCAATCGCACTTTACGCATCACTATACCGAGACGCCGCATAGCGCAACCTATACTTATACTCGTAGTAACCGTTTTGGGGCGGTAGAGTCGAGACACACTCTGGCTTCGCCCGACAAGGCGGTGCGGAGTATGATTACGTTCAGCGACGGTCACGGGTATGT
>Ga0114973_10000794_pt1 | contig 23739 bp, 19 predicted proteins | sample M_140807_MF_Meta_FD_87025 | JGI IMG/M metagenome (GOLD analysis project Ga0114973, IMG submission 87025) | Freshwater microbial communities from Lake Montjoie, Canada to study carbon cycling - M_140807_MF_MetaG | ecosystem: Environmental > Aquatic > Freshwater > Lake | place: Lake Montjoie...
ATAAAGAGTCATATAAAGAGTCATATAAAGAATAATTCTATATGACACAACCACACCAGTTCCAATAACAATTTTATTAATGTCCTATAGGAATATTTCATATGGCGCCCGAAGGGCGCCTTATGAAATATTTCTATATGACATTTATAAAATTGTTATTGTAACTGGTGCGATTGAGTCATATAGAATTATTCTTTATATGACTCTTTATATGACTCTTTATAAGTACTCATTTATAAGGGAGGGGGGTGCGGGGGGAACCGTAGGTTCCCCTGCCTAGAGCGGATTATCTTTGATATATTTTTGCACATATGATAACGGCGCAATGGCCGCACCCCTCGCATTATAAATCGCCTCATCCCTCTTTAAAGGTACGTCATATATCCAATACATCATAGGCACTATATTTATACTATAATTATTATACATCCCACGCGAATCCGTATTCGCCAAACGTATTTTATTCTCTTTATCTAAAGGTAATGCCTGATTTATCTTCTTCGTATTCACATTATAGTTATTCACGTTATCTATAATCACTTGTAGCGCATTATTCGACATATCTTGTAATTGCCCATAACTATAGGTAGTCATATTCACACGATCGTTATTCACCGCATTCATATAGGACATCAATTCATAGCAATTCGACATATTATCCGGGTCCTGCCTTTTATCAGGAAAAGGCGTATTACAATACGTCTTCGTCGCATATAATGGCGATACCGTATTATCTATTATAAATACCACTTTTCCCATCAAAGACTGGATAGACGTCTTTGGACCCAACGACCCGAAATAAATCCGCGAGGTAATAAATTGACTTATAATAGAATGCGCAATAGCCTGATATAAATTCGATCTATATGACACATTCCCGGGACCTTCTGGAGGATCTATATATTTGGGCGTTATTTGGATAAAAAGGGGATCGCCGCTATTTGGAGACGTCGTAAATGCATTCTGCGAAATGGCATTGAATACGTCGCTTATTGCTAATTTCGATACACCTGATAATAAAAACTGTGGATCAGTTGTATATGACACTACGCCAGTATATGAATTCGATTCCTTAGAAACGGAATTTGATGGATAATCCCAGAAAACGTCGAATTGTAACCAGCGACAGCCGCGTTTTAATACATATTGAATCATATCCTGTGAGACATCTTGGCCATCCCATGCGGTTTGGTATGACGCTTTTATTGCATATTGACATATAGAAAGTGATTTATTGGGATCTGCATATTCGGGACTGGCGATTTTGGAAAAATTGGATGTGGCGATTGTAGGAGTAATCGTATTTGACTTACTGATGGATTCTACGATGGGATCTTGAAAACCCTCTATATTAGGGTTTACTTGCATTTTAAAACCCTCGATAAAACCCTTGATATTAGGGTTTACATAGGTATTAGGGTTTACTTGCATTTTAAAACCCTCGATAAAACCCTTGATATTAGGGTTTACATAGGTATTAGGGTTTACTTGCATTTGAAAACCCTCATTATTATGTCTTTCAATAACAGAATTTACTTTATCTTGTTCATATTTTTGTATAATAGTTTGCCTATTTTTATATAATTGGTATAAAATATAACTCGTTATCAATATAATACCAATAATCCCTATTTTACGATATATATCCATATAGTTATTATAATAGGATATAAATATTGGAAAAATTAAAGTATAAAAAGGTAAATTAAACTAGTCCTATAGTATAATATGGCAGGTGGATTGCTAAATATCATTGCAAATGGAAATAATAATATCATTTTAACCGGAAATCCATCGAAAACATTCTTCAAAGTCACTTATTCGAAATATACGAATTTTGGGTTACAAAAATTCCGGATTGATTATGGGGGGAGTCGTACTCTCAATTTGACTACTCCTACTCAATTCACATTTAAAGTTCCGCGTAATGCAGACTTATTAATGGATACCTATTTAGCAGTCACACTCCCCGATATATGGAGTCCTGTTATGTATCCATGCACACAGACTGGTCAAAAATGGAGTCCATATGAGTTCAAATGGATCAAAGATCTGGGATTACAAATGATTAGCGAAATAACGATTACATGTGGTTCTCTAACATTACAAAAATATTCCGGTCAATATTTGAAGGCTATGATTGAGCGCGATTTTAATAAGGAGAAGAAGGAATTAATCGATAAAATGATAGGTAATACAAACGATCTAATCGAACCTGCTATAAGGGAGATTTTCGGGAAAACGTATCCATCCGCATTTACAGATAATACAATATCTATAACAGGTACTGAACCATCTATAAGAGGTCGTAAAATATATATCCCCATCAATACTTGGTTCACACTCGATAGTAGATGTGCATTCCCATTAATCGCCCTTCAATATAATGAACTCGTCATAAATATTACCATTCGTCCTGTACAAGAATTATTTACAATACGCGATATATTTGACCCTATTAATTTTAACCCCTATATTCAGCCGGATTTTAATCGCCCGGAAATCAATATGTATCAATTCCTACAGACACCACCTTATGTGGTAACACAAAGATCAACCGATATTAATGGAGTTAATACTCTATCTGCAATAGACCCAAATGTAAAGTTAAATGTCCCAAGTACTTATTATCAAAATCAGGTAAATACATGGAATGCAGATATACATCTCATTTCGACTTTCTGTTTTCTCTCAAACGAAGAAGCCGCATTATTTGCAAAAGAAGACCAAGTATATTTAGTAAAAGATGTTTTTGAATATAATTTTTATAATGTATCTGGTACCCAAAAAATAGAATTGACGTCCAATGGTATGATTGCTGGGTGGATGTGGTTTTTACAGCGTAATGATGTCAATATGCGAAATCAATGGAGTAATTATACGAATTGGCCTTATGATGTTATCCCGGGAAATATCCAGGCGCCAAATCAATCGGATCCATATTTAAAACCGATTAATCACCCATTAAATGGCGGTTCTACGGGTATATTATTAACAGGGCCATTCAAAGAATATAACCAAAAAGAGATTCTATTAACAGCGGGAATCCTATTGGACGGCGAATATCGCGAAAATACGCTAGATAGCGGAGTTTATAATTATCTGGAAAAATATGTGAGAACCCAGGGGAATGCAATGGATTTTATCTATTGTTATAACTATTGTTTGAATTCGAACCCATTCGAATACCAACCCTCTGGTGCGATCAATCTGAGTAAATTCCGTACAGTCGAACTAGAAGTAACTACATATGCGCCTCCGGTAAACCCATATACGTCATCATTTAATGTCATTTGTGACTTATGTGGTAATCCTATAGGAGTAAATAAAACGAATTGGAAACTGAACTATTATAACTATAATTTAACCCTATTTGAAGAAAGATATAATATTCTCTCTTTTATAGGAGGTAACTGTGGTATGCTATACGCAAGGTAGGCTATAGCCTTATACGCAAGGTAAATGTAGTTATTTATACGTAAATTAAAAAATACCCTTATAATATCATATAATATTATAATGGCATCAAAATGGAAAACAAAGGAACCCTATATGACAAATAAAGAAGGGTTTGCAATTTTTGACGATAGTTATTTTAAAGATTGTGTAGATCTTTTAAGTCAAGGATCCTTAGGCAAATCTATTCTCAATAATATTCGTGAGATTTTTGAATATTTGACATGTCCTATATTCAGATTTGATACATTGGTTGATGATATAATTTACGAGTTCATCAAAAATACGAATCGAATACCATGTCCCGATGTATCAGATACTAGACAGTCAAATACATCGAAGAATATAGAACTAACAAACTCCAATGTAAATCGTACCACATTATCCGATATAAATCGTATTATTGATAATCATAAATGGGTGTCCAATAAAAATATAGCAAATATTGTCTTATATACATATTTATACTGTTTACAATCTCAACAACAATTGATTCAAATAGATGGTATAGATATAGATATTCCATTCTTATATAATGAAATACCAGAATCATTCACACCGGATCAACTCGATAGTTTCAATGATAATTTCGATACTGCATTGACGAGCAATGTCATTATATCCAAAATTATAGCATTGAGTAATAATGCGGATATAGATAGTATACAGATTTTGAGTTACGGTGTTGGTCAAATAAAAGATATAAAATCTATTTTATATCAATTGAATGATTATAAAACAGGTCGTACTAGTATTATCAGTTTAATTATATTCAATATTCAGAATCAAATAAATGAACAAAGTAATGATACGAATGACCCTTCTTATACGGTTACACTTTCCATTTCAGATTATAACGGGCAAGATAATGAAACTATAATACCAATGGTAAATCAAATAATATCGAATCATAAAGATTGGATAGTAAATAAAGAAATCGCAGAAAATATATTGCATTACTTTTTAAATTCGAAAAATCACGAAAAGATACAAGTAGGGTCTCCTGAATTTATAACTTTTGCAAATGAATTTAATTCTAGTCTATATGACCAAAATATTATAAATATGTTTTTAACAATTAATACGAATTTACATACATTAAATGATGACAATGAAGAAGATGCAAATACTGATAAAATAATAAGTCATATATGTACAAATTTAAAATCCGAAGATATTAAGAGTAATGCTACTTTAATAAAATCCGAGATATATAATTTCCTGCAAATACCGATCGTATTATTTATTACATATAATTTTTATTATACATTTTTCTTTAATAATATTTATAATAATCCCGAAGTATATTTAAAAAATATACGCACCGATTTTTACGATGCCATGGGGTTTAACGTAGATAGAGAAGATGAAATAGAGAAATCAAAAATAGGATATTTTATAAATCTGGCGACAAAACCTTTCCAATTTTTTTATGCATTTTTGAAATCGCTATATAATTCTGGACATGGCGATTATAAAAATAAAATGTGGATTTTTTTCGCTTTATATATAGTGAATTTTATTGGACTAGGTATTGGCGGCGGATATATATTTCGTTTTATGAAAGGACTCATTTTGGGCTCCGATGGTAAAATCGCGAATAATGTCCTATATGGTATAATATATAGTATTGCGTATTTAATTATCATGTTTTATTTTGTAAAATGGGCAATTAATTACTTTTTTACCCCGTCATATATTCCATTTTCGTTACTTTTCAATATATTTACGAAATTTATCTCTATTCTTATAAGGTTTATTGTTGCAACTATTAGTATTGAAATCGCTACATTAATATGTTTTTTCTATATTTTATTCTATTTGATTGGAGGAATGAAATATGCAAGTATAAGGGGAAATGTCGTAGATTCTATTAAAGAGGTGAATAAAACATTGATAGATGAAAAAGAAAAACCAGAAGAAAAACCATTTATTTTTTTATATAATTCGATAATTGAAATAACTTGTTTAGTAATTATTATTATTTATGTGTCAAGAGAATGTGTTAAAATAGATGTATCGGACCCTGTACAGTACTGGTTTTTAATCATAAACATAATATTATTTTTAATATTTAGTTTATTTATTTTTAAGGCGTATAAAAATATATATTACCCTAGTGTCTAATTATTTATCTTATAAAAAAGTGTAAAAAGGTATATTATTATATATAATGGATACATCTAGATCTATTTATGACACTATCAGTTCGTTTAATGATTCTAATACAATAGAAAATGACTTGAGATATATCGAATTACTTGAAAAAATTCTGAATGAAAGAAAAAATGATTTATTGAAACAGTTATTAAATACTACACCTGCGACTACACCTGAAGATACAAAAGAATCTGCAACAAAACCTGCAACAAAACCTGCAACAAAACCTGCAATTACAACAGAACCTGCAACTAAAACTGCATCTAAAAAAGTAACAGAAATTATTGATTATTATAAAATAAAACCAATCCAGAATGGTAAGATATCTTTACATATTATAATAAATACGCTAATAAATAATATAGATAAATATGATTCATCATATATAAATGATATATTTACTATAATAAATACTATAATTCGTTCGGAAAGAATTGAAAATACATTATTGAAACAAGATATAGATGGTACAACACCGTTACATTTATTATATAAGTTTTTTTCATTGAAACTTATAACTAGTATAGATATAAATTTATTATTTCAAAATATAAATTTTGATAAAATATATGAAATAGCTGATTTAAATATTTTATCTATTGTAGATAATTTTGGACGTACCCCTTTACATATTTTTTTAAAAAGTAAACCCGATTTTATAAAATATCCTATAAATTTATTAACCTTTTCATATACAGGAAAAAAAGAAGAAGAAAAAACCATATCTAAATTAACTGAATTAATGTTAAAAACACCAGATATGAATGGTATAGAAGCAATATCCTATTTGACAGTTGAAACAAAAGATTATATACACATATCAGAATCAGAAAAAAAAACAATATACCAATATAAAGATACCGATATTAAAGAAATTTTTATGAAAAATATAGTAAAAGAACTATTCGATTTTAACCATGATATAGATATGTCATATAGATTATTATTATATCTGATTATAAAATCAGATAATACATTTATAGACCCATTCAATGAAAAAATCCATGATATTACTATTATTGAATATATAGCAAAAATATTTTCCGATATATTACACCTTTGCACATTCAAAACGCCCCCTTTGGGGGAAGTTATGAGTGAGCAAGGTGATGCTGATTGCGCATTAAAAATGCGCAATGGTGTAAACAAAGAAACCGATATTTCTCAAGAATATATACGCGAGTTTTTGAATATAGATTCAAGAGTTTCCTATATGATAAAACAATATGTATATCAAAAATGTCCCTATGATATTTCATTCAATTATTCTCCGAAATTTGAATCGACGATAGAATATAAAGAACCAGATACTCTTTTAAGTGAAATAAAACCGAAACCATCATTTGAAACCCAATTTCAAATAGATACCAAAAAGCCGATCGACGATATTGTAGATACTATTATATCATATAAAGAAAAAAATAGTTTTACTTTTACCGCATAATATAGCCCTTATAATCATATGGATCGATATCCGTCGTTATTTTCAAATCCGTCTGTATATCCGTCTGATTTGAGTTCTCATTCACCACTTTTTTATTATATACATATACCCTCAATTTCCCCTGTTTTATCATACGACTCAAAAACGAATCTATTTGACCATCTATTGGTGTCTCTTCCACCTCTTTCGCAATCGCCTCTGCGCCCCGGCGGTTTATCAAATAGCATTGCATACCCCAGAAATAATCCACTTTTTCTATCGAACTATTCAACATAGGTTGAGAACCTAGCCGTATCCAACTATATAGGATAATATCCCAATCATTCGGTATATGTTTCAACGAATAATCTATATGAGTTTTAATATTCGGTACCAACATAATATCGTCTTCAAATATCAAATATGCATTCGATGACTTATCCTCGTTCAATTGGCGATATAGTGTCAAATGGCTTAAAAAACAGCCTACTCCCCCCTTCGTCAATTGATGATGGTGAGTTCTCGCCTTTTTTTCTTCGACGTCTTCTATCTCCGCTATTATATCATCTTGTAAATAATCCTCTAATATGAGGGTTTTCCCGTTAACTGCCGAGAACCTATCCATCGAAATCGCACCATTCAAATCACTCGACTCATATTGCGTCTTTGCGCCTTCGAACCGGTTTTTATTCTTATCTAAATTGATAATATAGGAATGTATATTTAATGTCTTATACTCGTATTTATATATAGTCATAATTGTCAAAAAGGTAAAAAGCCCTAGTTTTATATCCACGGAAAAGAGAACTAATATGAGCGCAATTATTATACCTTTACCTAAATTACTATCGAAAAATCGCGTGTTATTATAAAATATTGCCACTACGATGAAATAGAGTACGAGTAAAATAATAGGATGCATCTAATATAACTATATAGAATTAATATGTATTAATAAATAATCTTACTATCTAAATTATAATAGAATATCAAGTCGTCAATCAAATAATTCCTATTTGACACTGTTATAGACCCCCATCGCATATTATTTTCATTTGGAGAGTCACTAAGACCATTACCAATCCTATAATCGAATGCTAATATATGATTCACCAGGAAGTGTAGAGTAGGGGGCGTCGAAGGTGGCCGAACCCGTGTCATATAGTAAATTTGGTATAGATGTTTTCGGGTTTTTGCGAAGTTCTCGATATCCTCTTTGAGAACCCGGGGTATGGGACATATAGCATATCCGATAATATGACTAATGATTTCATTCGGTAGATTTACTGGCATATAATTGATATATAATTATTTTTATATGACTCGGGGTCTCTGTCCCTTTTTTATAAAAAAGGTATATTCTCTTACTAAAAATCCCAGTCTTCCTCCTCCTCTTCCTCTTCCTCTTCTTCATCTAATAGGTTCTCGCCTATTAGATCGTTCCCCGTTATATCTATATTTTTCACTGAATAGTTGATGAAATGGTTCCTCTCCTCTGGTGATAAGAGTCCCCATAGTAGATTTATTTCGCATCCTACACCCTTTTTATTCAGTGAACCCACGAATTTATCTATCATATTTCGCATATTTCTATTTGACCAATATCGGTAGACGAATGATCGGTTGATTATATCACATAAACGTTTTCGATATCCTAGACAAATAGGATAATAATCATTCATATAACCATAGATATCGTTAATAAGCCAATTTTTATCCTCGGGTTCCGTTTCTCCCCATTCCATTATATAGATCGAATAATAATATTCATACAAATATGTAAGTGTATCATAATAATCCTTTATATCCTCACATAGACGAGGATCCTGGGGATTATTACTATATGATATAATTTTATATTGGATTTCGTTGGGTAATAGGGCGACCCTCTTTTGTAGGTTCTCGCATATCATCATCTATAATGTCATATAGAAATATTTCTATCCCCTTTTTCTATCCCCTTTTCCTAACATGTACTTTTTCTTAAGTCATCTTGATATCATATATAAAATTGATTTGAAAATTATCCTATATGACATATATAAATCTATATTTGCAAAATGAGTCTAAGCCTTATCCAAACGAAATTATCGCGCGCCGAATGGGATAATATTGAAATTCCCGTTTCACCAGAAGAACACGAAGTTCTCCAACTTATTATCGACGGGTATTCCGATCCGAATATCCGATACAATAAAAAAATGTCGATGTTCTCCTTCACGAAGATTGACCCAACGGAACAAAACGAACATTATCTCTATATGAAATATTTCGCGCCTATTATCGAGAAAACGGCGACCAAATATGCGGTCGATGGTCTCGATTTGACGGATTTTATAGGAAGTAAATGTCAATTGACGATAGGAGGAGGTCAAATAAAAAAAATAAAAAGTATCGACCAACTCCGTTTCCAGAATCTGGAAGAGAATATCGAGAAAAATAAACCCCTCATTTTCGAATTCCTGCTCCTCGATTTTTGTAATATGATGTGCCGCTATTTGAAAAAAGGGGATTCGGCGTATTCGTATTACCTCTATACTCTCATACAGTTGAAAAAAGCATCCGTAAATGCGATCAATACCTATGTGATAAAATACGTGGATACTGCGATCCAATACGGAAATCAGCGAACCAGTCTACGCCATGTAATTTCGAATGCCTACGAATTCATCGAACGTAATCCGTATCTCTTGCAAAATGCCGACAGAGAACTTTATAGCCATCAAAAAGAATTATTCTCTATCTTTCATAAATCGTCTAGCAGTCGCACTAGCGAAGAACATGGAAAAGATACCTCGAATTTGGTCCTATACATATCCCCTACGGGGACGGGTAAAACAATGAGTCCTATAGGACTATCTACGGAATACCGCGTCATATTCGTGTGTGCTGCTAGGCATATCGGCTTGGCCCTGGCTAAAATGGCGATTTCTATGGAGAAGAAAATCGCCATAGCATTCGGCTGCGATACGGCCAGCGATATCCGCCTACATTATTTCGCCGCGGTGGATTATACCCGCGACCGTAGGTCGGGCGGTATTCGTAAAGTGGATAATAGTAATGGGTCGAAAGTGGAAATCATGATATGTGACCTCAAATCCTATTTGACCGCGATGCATTATATGCTGGCCTTCAATCCGTCATATAAAATCATTACTTTCTGGGATGAACCCACTATATCTATGGACCGCGCAGACGACCCCCTACACGAACTCATCCAGCAGAACTGGCGACAGAATCTTATAGGAAATATTGTGCTATCTTGTGCTACGCTCCCCCGCGAATATGAGATCCTGGATACTATCGCCGATTTCCGCGATCGGTTCGATGGTGCGCAGATCCATACCATTACGAGTTACGATTGTAAGAAATCGATTTCTGTCTTATCGAAGGACGGGTATTGCAGTTTGCCACATTCTATGTTTCAGGACTGGGATAGCCTACAAGAGTGTGTGGCCTTCTGCGATGAGAATAAGAGTATCTTGCGATATTTCGATTTGAGCGAAGTTGTTCGATTCATTACCTATATGACAGATTGTGGGAAGAATATGGTGACCGAACGTTATCATATAGAGAATTATTTCTCGGGGGGCATAGGGGATATAACCATGAACCGGTTGAAATTATTCTATTTGGATCTGCTTCGGGGGATTCCCCGAGAATCTTGGTCGGCGATTTATTCGGACTTGGTCCGCGGTTCGGGGTTCAAATTCTCGAAAACTGCGGGAATTAAGGGCACGGCCGCAGGAATACAGTTGACCACGGAAGACGCATATACGTTAACAGATGGTCCCACCATTTTCCTAACAGAAGATGTGAATAAAATTGGGCAATTCTATATCCAACAAACGGATATTCCAAAAACGGTCTTCCAACAGATCTTATCGACGATTACACAGAATAATAAACTATCTGACAGAATCGATCGATTAGAGAAGGACCTCGAAGATAAAGATAAACGTATGGGACAGGGCGGAGGAGGAGGAGGATCCAAGGGCGAAGAAGAGAAGAAGGGTAAAGCCAAAGAGGTAAATATGGAAAAGATTAATCCCGAGGTCCAAAAAATGTATAAGGAAATCGAGGATCTAAGGGGTCAAATAAGTTATATTTCTCTGGAATCCGTCTATATCCCCAACTCAAAAGCGCATCAGGGGCGATGGATCCCGAAAGAACTCGCCAAGAAAATTGAATCGTCGCGGCCATATATGCCCATGATTAGCGAACAGACAGTGAAGGATATTATGGCACTCGCAATAGAGAATTCGCTGAAAGTTTTGCTGCTTTTGGGTATTGGACTATTTATTGAAACGCCGAATCCAAGGTACTTAGAAGTCATGAAAGAATTGGCCGATAATCAACAGTTATATTTGATCATCGCCAATTCGGATTATATCTATGGGACAAATTACCAGTTCTGTCATCAGTTCTTGGCGAAAGATTTAGTGAATATGACACAACAGAAAATCATCCAGGCATGGGGGCGCGTTGCCCGCGGTGATATCCAACATACATATACAGTTCGTGTACGGGACGATGCGCTGATTATGAAGGCTTTCCAGAAACCTGCGGAGAATATCGAAGCACAAAATATGTCGCGCCTCTTTTGTAGTTAATAATCAGGGAACCTACGGTTCCCCGAACCCCTCCCTTTATAATATTCAATGATTTAAATAATTATTCTATATGACTCTAGGGGCATTTGTTCCTATGTTTCTTCGTTTTACCCCCTTCTTTTATTTTTGGTAGCAAAAAATCATGATTTCTTTTTATATACTGCCATGCTTTCATATCAAATAAAGGTCTAAAAATACGTTTTTTATTTGACAACGGAACTAATCGTCCAATCGCTAACTCTCGTTCCAGTCATATATATGATACATATATATGATTTTTCACATATCCACTACATTATAGTCCATTCAAATGCGATACGATGAAAGGATTTCCCTTCAACTGTGTCATTATATCGGGATTCGTACGATCCAAGTTGATACCGTCATATAAAGAATTCATATTGGACGATTGTGTTCCTAATGTTGCCGTCGATGGTACTTGGTACGGCATTTGAGAACCGACCTCGCGTCTCATACGCATATCGTTCTCTCTCGCGGTTTTGGTTGTCTGATTTACTTCACCATTCAAGAGAGACATACCACCCTGGGGCGTATAACTCGCTAGATTGGCATCTTTGAGTCCATTCGACGTCTGTTTATACTCCGCGTCATATGGTCGCGGCTGTCGGCCGCGTTCACCTGCAGACGAAACACCCGCATAATAGAAGTCATCCGTTGTCATTCGATTATTCTCTATAGGAGTCTGTGCGGCCACTTTATAGCCGCCGCCCAATTGATTGGCATTGATATAGAGGTGTCCCTTGCTATTCTCCGTCGTCTCGCGAATAGTGGTCGGTGCCCTATCCGCAGGATTGAAAATATAGGATTGAGATACCGTGGATCCAGGGTTCTGGTATGGTCTCAAAGTTCCAATCGTATTTTCTCTACGTGACGGTCGAAGCATATCGAGAAGGGGGGCAATCGCCGCACCCATTGCACCACCTACCGCGCCGAAATAACTCTGGCCATTCGGATTCTGCGTACGATTATTGGGATAAGCGACTTGGCCTTGCATACCGTAATCGCCGTTGGCCGCCCCCGTTTGGGCAAATGCGGGTCCTATAGGAACTGGTCCTAAATCTATATGCTTCGATGGGACATATTCGCCGTCTATTAACTGACTCGCCGTCGTATTTGCGCCACCACCTACATAACCTCTTAGCGTGTCTGGTCTGGCTAAATCCTTCTCTATAGTGATTGCGCGCGATGTGGGGGCCGTTTCCATGCCCCCCGTAAAGAAGCCTTCTCTTGATCCTTCGCGACCACCCCTCGTGAAAATCTGGTCATCGCTATTCGCGAATGAGCGTTCTACGCGATTCTTCTCTACACGGCCGATCATATCCGCACTGGCTAAATTGGGGACATAACTGACCGCGGGACCTTCGTGGCCATATAGTCCGATTCCCCCCGCTTTGGGTTTATTCGCCACACGTAATTCATCTACGGTCTTTTCCCGATATAAATCACGGGCATTCAACCCGGAGTTGAAACCCCCCATACCTTCTGTCCCATAGCCTAATCCAAGACCGGGCCCAACTTTCACATCTTCGAAAGGTTTGACATTCGCCATCGATGTACTGGGGTTTATGCGAGAACGTATGAAATCCGAATTATCGGGCATACCATGCGCCCATTGGTAGTTCTCACTAGGCGAAAAGAGTGGCGCCGTCTCTGATTTACGGAATATTTGAGAACCTGCACCCGTATAATTATCTATAAGACTCTCCGTAGCATTCGCATCCGTACGATTGGTTCTCAATTTACTACCGAAAAAGGGTACCATATTGTTATGGGTAAAATAGGATGCGTCGACCTGATTCCCCGCCATGGATTTATATTTCCCCGAAGTAATTTGAGAACCTGCACCTGCACCCTGGTTAATCGAACTATTCTGCATGGCACCTGGGTTCATAACTGAACTATTGACATTGGGATTGAAAAACCGGTCGGTATAGACCTGCGGACTGTCAAATAGATTCACTGTGGATAACTTGGATGTCAAATCCGTTTCTACGTTATTCACAGGATTCTGGGGATATTCGGCGGGATAATTACGATCGGGGATATCTATATTGGGGAGTTGAGAACGTCCGGTGAAGCCGTCCTTATTTCTTCTATCCCCGCCCCCCCTTGATGATTGGTTCGATACTAGATATAAACCGCCTAATGCGACTAAAGGTATTGCTAATTCCATTATAATATAATATAATACAATACAATATAAATGATTATCTTCGAACTGTTTTATTTTTTCTATTTGACACGTTTTTCAACGTTTTTAATTTATGATTGGTAGAAGACGGAACCGTATGCGCCGGAATTTTCTTCAGACGGAATTCTGTCATACCCGTCTTCTTCGTCATAATTTCTCCATATTCTGGGAAATGTTTTTTGAGAACCTTGGATGCCTCTAACATGGGTTTAAGGCGTTCTTCGAATGTGCCTAAACCGCCCGATGAACCGTAGTATTTCGTTATAAATCCGACTTTATTAAACCGCAATACGATTCCGTCGTGGATGAAATATCGGAGGGACATTTCGACATCCTCTTTTTGACCAGTTTTCTCAGTTAGCGTAGTTCGTATCGCTTTCAAATTAGGGCGGTTTATATTACCGTAGAATGCACCAACGATATAATTTAAACATGTGGTAATGGGCTTCTGCCCTTTACGGAAAAAAGGGTTATATACGGGATATACCCCCCATATAAACGCCTTTTGTTCTCGACATTCTGCAAATGCATCTTTGAAAAACGCATCTAGCGTCTTATATTTTGACATTTTTAGATCCACTTTCTTGACATCGTCATCTAAATACACGATATTTTTCCCCTCTGGCCATTGCCGACTTATAAATCGTCTCTGTTGGACAAGTCCTTTTTCTCCTATAATCAATTTATTATATGACCCTTTATCGAGAACTTGGACGTATTCGTCGTATTCCTCCTTGTTTGCAACATAGACGAATATTTTCGATTTATCAATACCATTCTCTTTCAACATAGTGAGGGTCTTCTCATTACATATCTGTGCCCTCTTATAACTCGGTATACATACTACATATGACATTTATATATTTATTAGATTTTTTTACGACATATAGGACAGTTTCTTATTACTAATTTCTCATTACATTTTTGACAGAGATTATGAGAACATACCGTATACTGTCGGTTCTCGACTAAACATACACAACACTCCTTATCTAATTCCTTGTGATTTTGTCTTATAGGATAATCTCGGTATGGTTCTACGTTAGATATACTTCGTTGTCCTATAGGATATGTATATTCGGGAAACATATTCCTCCTAGCATTTTGTATGCGATTATGGTACTCCGTATTATATGCGATCCCCTTCCCACTACAACATCTATTTTGTATGAGAGACTCACCTATATGTCTTATAAATGAATCGCATATATCCGTGGTTTCGAAATGCATAAAGGATCGTCTATTATCGGAATAGTATTCGTCGTTCATTTAGTAAATGGATTTTATTCATATAAATAAAATCAATTTTTTATATGTTTTTCATTTTATTGGACCGTCCCGACCGACTAGGTTCTCATATCATGTTTTATATAGGACAAATAATGTATGCACATAAAAATCGTTGTATCATCCGATTTAGAGAGGGGGGCGCGGTGTCATATAGATATTATTCTTCCCCCTTTATTCGGATCCTATTTGATTATATCGAGAACCAGAATGCGCGATTCTATGCCGAAGGCGTAGAGGAGGGGGAACTATGGGACACTTTATATGGTTTCGCCGTTGACTATCGCCAGATCGATGGGTTTTTGTTGGGGATTACCACATTTTTATATTCCTTAGAATGCGACTATTTGACCTATTTTCGCCGGCATATTTGGCCCTCAATTGGCGCAAAGGTTGCTGGGCTTCGAGAACTGTCGTTTTTATCACCACTACCGTTTTCTTCAGATAAAACGATCTTGGTACATCTACGTTTAGATGACGTAGCACAAGTGGCAGATTACGACGGCTCCGTATGTTCTCAATATTATAGGAGGAAAATCGAGAACCAGGAACTATGTACGCATTATACTGATGGGCTAAATAACCGACAGGCACCCCTTTCCCGGGCCAAGTTAGAAGAAATCATCTATATGACAAAAACCGAATTCCCCGATAGAAAAGTGGTTCTCCTCACTTCGCCGGGGTCGGATACTTCTGGTTGGCCTTATGATGTCATAAAGAATGATGACCCGAATTATGATTTATATCTTTTGACCCAGTGCGATGTAGTGGTTCTCTCACGTAGCACATTTGCTTTTTCGTCCCTCTTTTTCAGGGATTCGCCTCTTCGTGCATATATACCGTTATGGGGGCATTTTGTATGTTTCGGACTTACTAGTAAATATGATCAGATAGGTGATTCTATGGTTGAATATTTTACATAGGTCATATAGAAATCATTTCTATATGACAATACCCACTGGCATGTTTTCCTACCCTACTTGCGATGGCATCTATTATCCCGGCATCGGCGGGTTCCATTTCTGCATCTACCTTTTTTTACAGTTTTCGTTTTTTTCTTATAACATTTTTTATCAACGCACTTTCGTCTACCTGTTCTGCATTTCTTAGTTGCCATTGTTATTATATATATCCTATAGAAATTATTTCATTGATACTATAGGGACAGTAGGTTGATAATAATCTTTTTCTAAAATACGCGTCTGAATATTATTCGGGAATCGGCATTCCACATTCGCCTGGGGATTGATCCATGGCTGTTCCCATCGATCTATAGGAACATTACGAAATGTCCACGCGGGGCATGATGCGCGCGACTCTTGAACATAGGGTTCTTGAGAACCATAGATGAGGGGGAAAACGGGGGCGGCAGCTTTCTTATAGTCATTGATTTCGACTAAATCCCGATTCAATGGACGACTGAGTCCCCAGAAATCACTCTCTAAATTCACTATATTGGTCGTCAGATTTGCACCCCATTTTTGAAGCCGGAGTTGGGGATCTTCTTCGAACGCCATTTCCGTACCCATACCCGGTACATTGAGATGATAACGTCCGGCGAAAGTACTCTCTGCTAACTGCTTTTTAATACGTGCAGGGTCATCGTGAAATCGGGTAAATGACATTTATTTATAATCTGATATATATGATTATAGAATAAAAGAATATGAAAAAGAGATATAAAATTCCTATATATGACATCCATATGCCTCAATATGATCGTGAAGAATGAGAGTCGGGTCATTCGCCGACTCTTAGAATCCGTCGTCCCCTTAGTCGATTGTTATTGTATTTGCGATACCGGTAGCACGGATAATACCAAGGAGATTATTCGCGAATTTTTCGAGAAAGAGGGTATCCCCGGGAAAATCGAGTCCGAACCCTTTCGCGATTTCGGTTATAATCGATCCCATGCACTCAAACTATGTGACCACTATTCCCAGATTTGTCATATAGATTATGTTCTCTTACTCGATGCAGATATGTATTTGACACCCATCGCCAATGTATCCGATTTCAAAGCCTCCCTCTTAAAACGGGGCGCCGATGTCTATTATCTCTTCCAGGGTTCCGAGCGTTTCTATTATAAAAATGTTCGACTCGTTCGACCCAATAAGGGCTACTCTTATTGGGGTGTCACACATGAATATGTGAAAACCCCGGAGGGTACGAAATACGAGGCCATCGATAAATCGGAATTATTCATATGTGACATAGGGGACGGGGGTGCGAAGGCGGATAAATTCGAACGCGATATCCGGCTTTTGGAGCGCGGATTACAAGAGAACCCCGATAATGATCGATATACCTTCTATTTGGCAAATTCTTATCGCGATGCGGGTCATATAGAAAAAGCCATCGAGACATTTAAAAAGCGTATCAAAATCGGGGGGTGGGTAGAAGAAGTCTGGCATAGCCATTATAGTATCGGGAAATGCTATGCCCGTTTGGGTGATATGCCCAATGCCATCTTTTGGTGGACAGAGGGATTCAATTATTATCCCAAGAGAATCGAGAACTTATATGAGATGGTCCAATATTATAGGATTGAAGGGAAACATATGTTATCTTATTTATGGTATACGATTGCGGATATTCAGCGGAAGAAGTATCCCATTACATCGGATTATCTTTTTTTACAGAAGGATGTATATGACTATAAACTCGATTTCGAACTCTCGATCATTGGTTACTATATGAACCCCGATAACTACGATTTACGCCGATGTTCCACCAAGGTTCTCGCGAATCCCAATGTGGATGATTCAACCATGCGTAATGTATTATCCAATTATAAATTCTATTCGCAAAAACTGGCCGATATGAAAACCCCCATTTTCGACGCCACTTTGATCCAGGTTCTCGAAACAGTTGGAGAACTTTATCCCCCCGAAAACGAATATGTGGCCTCTACGCCATCCATTTGCTTCCATGGCGACGATATCGCCGTAGTACGCCGATATGTGAATTATAGGATCGATGAACACGGCAATTATGTGAATCAGAGTCATATAAAGACGAAAAATATCATGGCGGTTCTCAAAAAAGAGCCCACAACGGGGGCATGGTGTATCGTGAATGAATTCGTGATGCCGTATAATAAAGCCCTGGATAATATCTATATAGGACTAGAGGATGTTCGTATTATGTCATATAAAGGCAGATTGCTTTATCATGCCAATCGCGGACTCGATCGTAGTAAAATCGCGGTAGAATCGGGGGAGGTCTTCTTGTCATCAGAGATGGGCGCCAGTTCTCTACTACAACGCGTTGGTTCGACGCCCGTCAAAGATATAGAAAAAAATTGGGTGATGATACCATCGATCAAAGGGGAAGAGCCCAGGGTCATATATGGTTGGTCGCCATTAACCGTGGGAAAGGTGAGTAATCAGACCGAATTCTATGTGATAAGCGAGGATACCGAAGTACCGGCCTTTTTCCGCCATTTGAGGGGGTCGACGAATGGCGTTGCCATAGGCGACGAAATATGGTTTATAGGACATTTAGTGAGTTACGAAGACCGCCGGTATTATTACCATATTTATATGGTTCTCGATTCTGCGACTTTGAAACTGAAAAAATATTCGACACCCTTTACTTTCGAAGGGGCGAAAGTCGAATATACATTGGGATTCGTTTTTATAGATGATCATTTTTTGATTGGATATAGCATTATGGATCGAGAGACTAAATATATGACGGTATCAAAGACCGTTGCCGATAGTATGATGATAGATGTCCTATAGGACAATTTTATTGAGGGGAAGGCCAAAGTTAACGACCAAATGGGACCGAAGGGGGTCAAATAGGATTCAATGTTGCTACATCACACCTAGCATATGACCGGCGATGCCACTGGGTTATACCCCATTGTTTGATACCCTCCAAATGCTGTTTGGTCCCATAGCCCTTATTCTTTTGTAAATTATACCTATATGATAACTGGGGGTACTCCTCGCATAATTCCTCTATATAACGGTCACGCGCATTCTTCGCCAAAATGGACGCCGCCGCAATGGTCAAATAGATTGCATCTCCATGTTCTACTGTCTCATGTGGAACGGGGCTATAACTCGAGGTTTCATCGTCATATACCATATATGGCTTGAAATCGTTCCCGTCTACCAAGAGGAAGAAATCATCTTTATCCGTTTGCGGCATTTTTTCGGCCATTTCGGCCATGGTTTCCCGGATGGCCGCATGCATACCGCGGAAGACGGCCTGGCGGATATTGATCTCGTCGATTACGTCGTGTTCCACATATTGGATCGACCAGGCCAAGGCGTTTTCTTTAATGAGTGCGGCCATTTGCCGGATTTTTTTATCGGATAATTTCTTACTATCTTTGATATCTTTATGTGTAAAACCTTTAGGTAATGTTACCGCAGCGACATATAGGCGGCCAAATAGTGGCCCCCTACCGGCTTCATCAATACCGATTTCTATATGACTAGCGGTGGGGTCGAAAACACGGAGTCCTATAGAAGATTCGTCTAATTTATTTTCAGAGGTCGAATATGGCATGGATTTATTTTATATGACATGGCCCTATAAAATAAATCAATTTTATGAGAAATAAAAAAGATATAGAATATATAAAATATGGAGATAAAATTAACACCATTAATAATGTTTTTAATCATTTTAGCAGTATTAATTATTTCCATGATATTTGGTCATTATTTTGCGGCGAAGGATAGGAAAGAACTTCGGGAAATCGAGAACTTCAATAGTTTCGGATTCGGTACATATGGGGGTCAAAGTATAAATAAACTGGATACGGTTATTCCGTGGTATTCATCGAAAACCGATGGAATCTATGTCCTATATGACAGTATTCTATTTGACTTGAAGAATGGAAATTTGATTGAGGTATATGATACCGTAATCGGTAATGTCCAGACGGGTAATTTGAAAAACACGAGTACTTTGAATAATATATGGGTGAATACTCGATTCCAAAATCAAACCACCGTTGATATGTCGGCGCAAAATAAAAATGCGGATAAATGGGATAAAAAGACTCAATCCTGTACTACGCCATATATATATTATTCACAGGCATCTTCCCAAGAGCATTATACGGTTATATATGTACCATTCGGTCAAGAGACATATATACATATTATAGGAAATACTAGTAAGACGAATGGTGAAACGAATAATATTTTATCTGTATATGGGTCCAGTGATACGAATCAAATGCTTGGTCCTGTAGTATATAATAATCCGTATAATATTACTCCTTCTGCTGCTATAGCCGCAGATTCGAAATATGATAATATAAATGGATTTACCCCACCAAGTGGTTATTACGATAAGAACGCGCACTTATATTCATTGAATAAGAATATATTCTACGATTGTGATAAGGGTATTGTATGTATAACTAATTCAGTTGGTAATACGCAGTATTATGATCGTATAAGTGGTTCGTCTGTTACGATTAGTTCGTCATATACATATAATCAGAAACCTGGACAATTCAATTCTTGGATGACCCAAAGTGATCCATTTGTGCTATGTATGACATGTGGTCAAGAAACTGTCCTTGTTTATTTAGCCAGTGATCCCAAAGGTAAATTGCTTATTAATAATTACGCTTTATTTAATAATACAATTAGTTCGTCCAATAATCAGGCTTTTGTAGGTGGTAATATACCCAAAGATACTGCCGTTACTAAATCGCCAACGAAAAATCCTTATAATATTGATAAAGATATAAGTAATTATTTGAATAATGATCCGAAATTATTTTTCGCTACGTGTGGGTCAGATAAAACAAAATGGAATTATAATTGTATGCAGGCGTTTTATAATATTGCGAACCCAAATACGAATCCTAATGGTGTGATTGATTTTAATTATATCAAGAAAACGGAAATTGTTCCACCGGTTTGTCCTATGTGTCCAAATTGCCCGGGTTCTGGTGTTTGTACTTATTGTGGTGGTGCTGGTGGTAGTGGTACATGTACTAAGGGGGGTTCGGGAGGTTATGGGGGTTCATATACGTATAGAGATTCGAATGGTAATGTGGTTGTTACCGACGGAAAAGGTGACGGAAAAGGTGACGGAAAAGGCGAAGGGAAAAAGAATTATACTACTATTGGTAGTGGTACACTCGAATCTACTGCCGATCCCGATACAATTGGTGGGGCCCTTACATTAGGACAGTTGGATCTTGTCGCTGGTGTTGAAGATGTGGCAAAAACCGGTGCAGATGTTATAAATAAAACGGTTGATACTGCTGGTAATTTGGCCGGTAAGGTAGTTGATAGTGCTACTGGTTTGGTTGGTGGGGTTGCTGCTGGTACAGGTGCATTAGTCGGTGCTGCTGGATATGGAGCGTATAATTTGGCAAAAGGCGCAGGTGAAGGAGCGTATGATTTGACCAAAGGTGCTGGACAAGGGGCTTATAATTTGGTGACTGGTAATTATGAAGGTAGAGGAGTAGGAGGGGGGTCAAGCGGAGCAGGTGGAGTAAGCGGAGCAGGTGCAGCTGGTGGTCCTGGTGGCGCAAGCGGAATAGGTGTCGATAATGATCTATCAAGATCCGCGTACTATAATAGTTATAATCAAACCGGAAAACCCGTCGGGGCAAATATCGTAGATAATTACTCCTATTACGGCGCACTCCCATCAAAGGGCGATTCTAAATTCATTCCTGTAACTGCCGATTTCTCCACTTTCCGTAAATAGATATAGATAATTCGTTCAAAATAGGTCTAAACATTACGTCATATAATATAGAAAATGAATTCTATATCATATAATAAGGGTCATATAGGACAATATAACAGGACCCTCGGTAGAGAACATTCCGCCCTAGAAATAAAAACCATTCTCTCCTCATTCTCCTCCAATATCAAAAATCTGTCCTATAAAAAGGGTATATATATCTACGGTTCTCCAGGATGCGGTAAAACCAAATTCGTCGAGAACATCCTGAAAGAACTCGACTACGACGTTGTCAAATACGATGCTGGTGATGTCCGTAATAAATCCCTCATTGATACCATCACGAGTAATAATATCGCCTCCCAAAACGTCCTCTCTATGATGCACGGAAAGCCGAAGAAAATCGCCATCATCATGGACGAAATCGACGGAATGAATAACGGGGATAAAGGGGGGATTACGGCCCTCATCAAAATTATCCGGCAAAAGAAGACGAAAAAACAGCGCCTCGAGAATATGACCTATAATCCCATCATCTGTATCGGGAATTATTATATCGATAAGAAAATCAAGGAACTCATGAAGGTCTGTTATACCTTCGAACTCAATACGCCGACCAATCCACAGATCACCGAAATTATGTCATATAGTATCCCTATTACAACCTATTCCCCCACTATGCAACAGAAAATCTTGGATTATATCCAGGGTGATCTTCGTAAACTCGAGTTCATACAGAAGATCTATATGACCAACCCGGCGCTTCTTAACGAAGAAACTGTGGATAGTGTCCTACAAGTAAAGTCATATAATAATGATGCCAAGAAAATAACGCAGAACCTGATGAACCAAAATATTCCTATAGGACAACATACTCGGTTTATCAATGAGACGGATCGGACGATCGTTGCGCTGCTATGGCACGAGAACATTGTGGATATGCTGGCGAAAGTGAGACGGTCGAGTGCGATCCCGTTTTATATCCGGATCCTGGATAATATATGTTTTGCGGATTATATCGATCGTATAACGTTCCAATACCAAATATGGTCATTCAATGAGATGAGTTTTCTAATGAAGACGTTTTATAATAATAAATTATATCGGGAGACATTTCCTGAATTGACACATACGGACGAAGTGCGATTTACCAAGGTTCTCACCAAATATTCCACGGAATATAACAACGTTTTATTCATATATAATCTATGTAAACAGTTGGATATGGATAAGAAGGATTTGATTGCCCTTTTCCATGAATTACAACTCTATTATGGGAAGGAATTTTATAATAACTCGGAACGGCTGGGTCATATAGAGAAATTATTCGAGAACTATAGCATTTCGAAATTGGATATTAAGCGGATGTACCGGTATTTAGAGAAAAATGTGAAGAAGGATGCGTTGGTGGAGGAGGATCTGAGCGATTGTGAGGATATGGACGAATAGGGAATCTTCTTGTTGAGGTCATATAGAAAATATTTCTATATGACACGGTTTTATAGTTTGAATATCACTTCGGGTTGGGATTTGGACTTTGGAGGGGGGGGTTTAACATCTCCCGCCGGATTGGGTATCACGAAGAGAGGAGGTGTGGGTTTATCGTTTGCGGGGTTATCTTGATATTTTGAAGCCATTTCTTTGAGGAATTCTATTTGACCCTTTAGTTTTTTATTTTCTGCCTCTTTTTCTTCGAGTTGTTTTTGTAAGGTGGCTTCTTTTTCCGCCAACTGGTTTTGTAAGGCGGATTCTTTTTCCGCCAACGGTTTTTGTAAGGCGGCTTCTTTTTGTAAGGCGGATTCTTTTTCCGCCAACGGGTTTTGTAAGGCGGCTTCTTTTTCCGCCAACTGGTTTTGTAAGGCGGATTCTTTTTCCGCCAACTTTAGGGCTGTTTGTTTATCTGCCAGCTG
>Ga0114973_10000795_pt1 | contig 23714 bp, 16 predicted proteins | sample M_140807_MF_Meta_FD_87025 | JGI IMG/M metagenome (GOLD analysis project Ga0114973, IMG submission 87025) | Freshwater microbial communities from Lake Montjoie, Canada to study carbon cycling - M_140807_MF_MetaG | ecosystem: Environmental > Aquatic > Freshwater > Lake | place: Lake Montjoie...
TGCTTTACGTTCGCGTTCTGCTTGCGCCGCTGCTTCCTCTGCTTTACGTTCGCGTTCTGCTTGCGCCGCTGCTTCCTCTGCTTTACGTTCGCGTTCTGCTTGCGCCGCTGCTTCACGCGCTTTACGTTCACGTTCTGCTTGCTCTGCTTCTTCACGTGCTTTACGTTCACGTTCTGCTTGCTCTGCTTCTCCACGTGCTTTACGTTCACGTTCTGCTTGCTCTGCTTCTTCACGTGCTTTACGTTCACGTTCTGCTTGGGCCGCTTCTTCCACTGCTTTACGTTCACGTTCTGCTTGCGCCGCTGCTTCCGCTTCTTCACGCGCTTTACGTTCACGTTCTGCTTGCTCTGCTTCTTCACGCGCTACACGTTCACGTTCTGCTAGCGCTTCTGCTTCACGCGCTGCTTGTGCTTCTGCTTCACGCGCTGCTTGCGCTACACGTTCACGTTCTGCTTCCGCAGCAGCAGCAGCTAATGCAGCTTCTTCTGCTGCACGTCTACGCGATGCTTCTTCTTCTGCAGCAGCGAGCGCCGCCGCTTCTTCCGCTGCACGCGCCGCCGCCGCTTCTGCTTCTGCAAGTTGACGCGCCGCTGCTTCCGCTACACGTTGACGTTCTGCTTCGGCAGCTGCCAATGCACGTTGACGTTCTGCCTCTTCCGCAGCGCGTTGAGTCGCTTCTGTGCGTTCACGATTTGCTTTTTCTGCTGCGATACGCGCTGCTTCTGCACGACGACTATCTTCTTCTTCGGCACGTTGACGCGCCTCTTCTGCACGTTGACGCGCTTCTTTCGCGTCGCGTTCACGTTCTGCAGTTTCTCTTGCAAGTTTTTCTGCTTCAGCACTTGCACGTGCTGCTGCTTCTGATGCAAGATGCGCTGCGTCTGCTATTTCTTCTGCACGTTTTAATTTCTCTAATCTTTTTTCTTCTTCACGTATTTTTGCAAGTCTTTTTTTATTTTCTTCATCATCTGGTGCTTCAGTGACACCAAGATCATCACGTGATGGAACACCTTCTCGCGCACTACTAATAATATTTCTAAGATTATCTAATTGCATTTGTTCACGACGAATAGGTAATACTTCTCCTACTTCACGAAGATTCATTTCTAAATTAAAAAATTGTGGTATTACATCATCAATACTTTTGTTATTATATTGGTTAGTTCTATTAACATCAATAATTGGAATATCAATAATATCTACTTCTTTTTTAATACTTTTTTTTCTTAATGATTTTTTAGACTTTTTAGATTTTTTACTATTTCGTTTTTTAGAAGTACGTCTATTTATTACTTTTTCCATAAATTTACATAGAATAAATTGCGTGGAATTTAGTAATTATATTATTATATATTTCATATTTAATTTCTATTATATCACTATATTTACCATATGTTAATATTTGTTCATCATATTGATTATACACATTAATTCTAGTATTTAAGATTTGACTTAATATATATAATTCATATTTATACATACTGTCTAAAGGTTCTTGAGAAACTAATTTTTCTTTAAATTGAGGTATATATTTAATATCAAAATCATTATAGAGTGCTTTTAATTTATTTTCATCTGAAAACCAATCTATAATCTTACCTTTAAACAAATTAATAATATCATTTTGTAAAGAACTTTCATAACCTAAATTTCTATATTCTGTTTCTAACAATGGATTTTTAATCCAATAAAATCCATTAATTATACTTCTGTATAATCCACTGTCCTTTTTGACTAATTGTTCTATTTTTTTACCAAATATTCTTGGAGGATATAATTCGATAGTATTCTCAACTTTTAATAATTTTTTCTTACCAATTAGCGGTACGTTATTTTCACCATAAATTTCTTTTAATATAGTATCAAGGGTTAAATTACTAGATTTAAATATTTTTTCGTTTTCTTTACTGGAAAAGAAATCATAATCATAAATATCAGGTACAATGTAACCATTTCTTCTTAAAATTTCTTGTCTTTTAATAATTGTATAAACTAATTCATTACTCATTCTAATTACAAAATCAGTTAACATTTCATTTGTTAGTTGTAATTGACATGTTTTTCCTACTTTACCACAATGATAATGATCACATTTTTTATCTAAACTACATAATTGTCTAAAATTAGTTATTTTATAATTTTCTAATTTTGGTATTCTTGGAATAATACTAACAATATTTTTTACTATTTTATTTAGAAAATTTTTTGCACTCTTTACACTCTCATTACTAGCATTATCTAATTCATCTTTTAATTTTGGATTATTTGCAATATATTCACTTAATTCTAATCTAAATCTTGCATAACTTTCTTCTGTATACTCAACTTTATTTACTTTAATAATACGATTATCAACAACTATATTTTCAGGACCTTTTAATATTTCTCTATCTATAATATCTTCTTTTGTTTTGTTAATAATCATCATATTTTTTATTTTATACTCTTTAGCAAATCGCTTAATTTCAGTTTCATCCATACGGGATAGTGTAACCGGAACAATTATATTTTCTTGTAAATATAATCCAGATACCATATATTTATCTCTAATTTGTTGACTATAAACAACCCCAAGAGGAACAATATTTATATCTAAATCTAGTATAAATTTCATTGTAGAATTAATATTATTTATATATTCTGTATCATTTTTATAAATTTGTACTTTATCTAAACATCCTGATGGATTTACAGGAAATAAAAATATACTTTTGTTTGTATTCTTAATTAATAAAAATCTACAATTATATCTAGAATCAATAACTTGACCAACAATTTCTTTTTTAATAATATTTTTAATCTCTTTTGCATTATAAAAATTACTAGATGTTAATTTTGAATTTTGTAAACAGTTTAACATATAATATTTATTTATACGATTAATAACATTAGTTTCGGTATTTTCATATGCAAATGATTTACTAATATTAATATATTTTTCTTTTTCTGTTTTATCTTTTTGAAGATTATAAATTGGAAAATATAATGTTTCATCTTTTAACATTAATACAGTATTTTTAATTTTGTAATCATTATAATTTTCTGTATTTTTACATATTAAAATATAATCATCATATTTTATCCATTCTTGATTTTCATTAATTCTTTTAGCAGGTTTTTTCTCAAATATGAATGTATTAATATTATATTTGTAGCATATTAGATCATCTAAAAATTCATGTGTAACATTAATATTATTTAATATATAATTCTTAAATGTATCAATTTCACCAAATCTTAATTTAATTTCACCATTGTTTAAACATGTAAACAATATATCGTTAATATCTGAAAATATTTCATTTAATATTTCTTGATAATCTTTTTCTAATAAAGATGATATTGCACTCAAGTATGGAATTTTTTGATTACCAACACCATATTTAAAAAAATATCCACTTTTAGATTGAATTAAATAATGATTTTTAATTATTTTGTCATGAGATAATAATTTATTAAAAAATACATCAAGATATTCTGGTAAAAAAGAAAAACGACCTTCTTGAATTTTATTTGTTTCTTGTAAAATATAAATCTTATCAGATTTAATATTATGATTTTCACCTACAGATTCCATTAATCCACCTCTTGCACACTTATCGTTAAAATCTTTCTTTTTATTATTTTTTGTATTAAATGAATCATTCTTAAAACAACAAGGCATACATAATCCAGAAGGATGCTTACTTTTCGTTAAATATCCAATATATGAATACTTTTTATTTGTTTCTAAATCACAAGTATAATATATATTTTTATTTTCAGATGGTATTTTAACAGTTCTTAAAATTACCTCTTTATTATTAATTTTTACTTTCTTTTCATAATTTTTTGTATCTGGATTTAATGTATATCCATTTTTAATTAAATCCATTTCGTTCTCATGTAATGTTGGTTGTCTTTTTTTAGTGCCACTATTTTGACAATTTCTAGACCAGTGATTTTGACCTTTTTCTGGTCTAAATCCTAAACGATCTTTATCTAATTTAGTCATTTTTTTAACCGTTCTAACTTCTTCTTGAATTTCAGATATAATCTCAACTTTATTTCTTCTTTTTGCAATATTATTTAATGTTTTTAATACATTAATCATATCTTTTCTTTCAGGATTTTTATTATGATATGTATCTACATACAAATATAAAATAATATTCATTAATCGTAATATCTCATTTAATTGCCATTGTGATCTCGCACCTGATACCCTAATTTTATAATTTTCTTTTGATTTACCTTGAATATCAACTTCTACACCAGAAGGTTTTGAACGTGGAATATTCTCAAATTTCTTTAATATATTTCTTGCCTTTTTTAAATATGGATATTTATCTCTGGTTTCTCTAATTTTTGCTAATGTAATTTCATCTGTTAAATTAAATTGACTACCAATTTCTTTTATAATACCTTTTTCATCATATTCATAATTCTTTAAAAAGTATTTTATTCTTCGTTCAATACTCATTTCATTGTAATAATTTGATACTCTTTTATATCTCAAGTATGTACCATATTTACTTAATTCATCTTCTTCATTTTTCTTCACTTTACCTTCCCTTTTTCTAGGTGATATAACTACTGAAATATAAGGAAAAAACAATCTACAAAAATCAGATAAATCATTATGATCAATAATGATTGATTTTTGTTTTGCTGAATTTAATTCAAAACTTTGAATATTGTTAATAAATGCAAATTTAAAATCAGATTTTTGTGGAACATATACACTAAAATGTGTATTCTCTTGATTTATTTTTGTAATTAAATCTTGAATATATTGAAATGTATTATTAATATCATCAAATGTTGCACCATCTTCTTCTTTCCATTGTGTCTTATATTCTAATCTTCCATATTCACTTAATTTGACAGAAATATATTTATTAAATGCACCACCTTTAATATCTACTTTAATTTTAAAACTTATACCATATGGATTACTCTCCAACCATTTTGATTGAATAGAATCTCTATCATATTCAGGTGAAATAGTTCTAAATTTATGCCAACCTGCAGCATCAGGTGGTTGATATTGAATGTAAGGATATTTTTCAGATAATAAGAAATTTTCAAAAATACGATGTAAATCAAATTTTAATAACGTTGCAATAGTTGTTTCTTTTTCAATGTTAATGGTTCTACCATTTAATTTAGTTATATATAATGCAACATGAGTTGTTGTTTGAGTAATAAAATTAGTTTTATAATAATTTGAATAATCTTTGGTATTAGATTGTTCTCTTTCAATAAAATTCATTACATTATTTTCTAATAATAAATCGTTATCAATTGTAGTTATATATTGACGAATTTTTTTTAATTCATTTGTATGATCACCATTAATATATGCAATAATATTAGAAAATTCATTAATTGATTCAGTAAAATAAATTTTTACATAAAAATCTATTAAATTTTTAATGATTTCTTGTGAAGGATTATAATTTTTTCCTAATTCACTATAAATATCTGTAAAATATATTTCATTATTCGGTATATAATCACTATAATCATTTATAATTAACTGATTATTATCTTCTGCATGAATTCTAGATCCATATCTATTCATACTTTCTTTTATTACACCAATATTACCTTTTAAGATTTCATAATCATGAAAATTTTCTAATGGAACAATATCAATTGGTAATAAATTATTTTGTCTTAACCAATTTCGACCTAGCATAACATTATCTTTTTTTTCAATATATTTATCACCATCAAAAAAGTTATAATTATATTCTGACCATAAATATAATCGTGATGGTATAAAATTAGGAGCAGTAGATTCAAAACTTTTATTTTTTTCAATAGTAATACATATCTTCTTTTTAATATTTAAAATAGTATCATCAGGATATATAAATTGTGAAAAAATTAATTTTTTCTCTACTACATCTGATATGTTACCTGCATAATTATCAGTATTTAATGAATCATCAAATGAAATAATTCTTTCTTTTCGTAATTTTACACGAGACGCTTCTTCTTCTAAAATATTATTTAATAATTTCTTTGTTTTTTCTGCATCTTTATCAATATCTTCATTAATTAAATGCATTTCTTCTAATTGATTCATATCAAAATCTAAATCTTCATCTTTTTTTTCTTCTTCTAATTCATCTAATTCATCTTTTTTTTCTTCATTTTCTACATCATTTTCTGTATCATCCTCTATATTATCAATACTTTCTTCATCATCTTCATCAAATTTATTAGAATTAATATCTTGTGTAAGTGATCCCCCACTAAAACCTCCCATTTGTTCTTGTTCTTCAAAATACTGTTTTTTTAATCTTTCAATCTTAATTTTACCAGTATAAGAATATACTAAATTTGTTTTTTTACTTTGTTTTATATGTTTATCTACCCATTCAATACTCATTTTTTTTATAACTTTATCTTTTTCAGTTAATGAATTAAAAATTTTTTTTACTTTTTTTATGTGATCTGAAATAAAAAAGTTTTCGTACCAATAAATATCATAGAAATTTTCTAAAATAGTAATTTCATCTGGTGATAATTGTAAAAGAGTATCTATTAAATTTAAATTACTTATTTTTGTTGTAATTCTCTTAATATTATTTGGTACGTTACCCATAAATATATAATATGCATATTGAAATTTACGATTATCATTTCGATAACGATAAATAATTTTACATGGTTTATATATATTTATATTTTTTGTATTAGAAGATTCTAAATTTGTTATATCCATGATTACTAATTAGAATTATTAATTAGAAATATTTTATTTATTTCTAATTAAATTATTGTTGTTACAATATATATTTCTTAATATACCCTCTAAACCAATGTATATGAACACATAATACCATGGTAGAAAACATACCTATAAAATTACATAAATGATACATTTTCCATATTACTAATATATTATACACTATTCTAAATAGGAAAAATAATATTCCAAATAATATCGGTGATTTATAATTTTTATCTATATATCCCAAAGATAATATAACAGTTGGTATTTCAAATGGTAATAATGAAATACACAATGGCAGTACGTTTAAATATTTTGCATATATTAATGCAAATATATATACAATATGATGTACACTAAATGTTAATACGTTCTCATATAATATTCTTCTATAATATTGATAACCTAATATTATATCAACTACAAAATAACTAATCATAATATTAAACATAAATTCTCCTATATTAATAAAAAGTGTTGAATATGCATAATGTGTATTAAATAATATGTAAATACCAAAAGGTGATAATAATGATAATGTACTCGAAAATACAAATGATAATAAATTACTATGTGGGATAGTATCATGATTAATAACTGATAAATTAAATACTTGTACTAATGGTAAATATAATGAATACCATATTCTTGTAAATAAAAATAATGGATTAAATATTATACTATTAATAAATGGTATAATCATTTATTAATGAATATTATTTATTGTTTAAATATTTAAATAAATAATTTTTTTAATAATTAATATTATGAATAATGAAAATAATAATATAGAAAAGGCATACCAAAGAAATTATCAAAACAGAAGCGGATATGAAAACAGAGGTGGATATGAAAGAGACTATGGTGAAAACAGAGGTGGATATGAAAGAGACTATGGTGAAAACAGAGGTGGATATGAAAGAGACTATGGTGAAAACAGTGGTGGATCTGAAGAATCTGAAGATGATAAATATGATTCATATGATAGATATGATTCATCTAGATATCGTGAAAAAGAAGATAGTAAATCAGATACAGATTATCCATTAACATCTAAAAATTTTGAACTACGTCATTTGAAAGAAAAAAGTGATGGTATTATAATAAGTATGGAAGATTATTATAATCCTTCATCTGAAAATCCAGATGAATTATCGGAACCATCAAAAGAAGTTATAAGTGAAATAAAATATTTAGATACAAAAATGATTTCAGGGGTTATAATTAAAGAAATGATTGGTGTTCTAGCAGTTTTAATTGATTCTGATAATGTAAATAAACGAATTATAGGATATAATGCATTAAAAGATTTATTAAAATTTATTGAAAATAAATATAATTATTATAATGAAATTGTAGATGAGGGAACATTAACTAATAGAAAAGGTGAAACTTTATTTAGAATAATATCTAATCTGAATACAGATTATTTATGTAATGATGGTACAATACCAGAAATATCAAGAAAAGATCCAAGATATAAAATGTATATTAGTCAATTAGATATTATTAAATCAATTAGATTATTATGGAAAAGAGACGTAAATAAAGATGTAATTAAATCAACGTCATTAGTATATGATCCATTTCCTGTAAATAAAAATGATATCAACAGAAGATCTAGTACTATAAAAACGAAATGTAATAGACGTGGCGGATATGATAGATATAATGATTATAATTATTCTCCAGAACAAGAACACAGTAGATATGATAGATATGAAAATAGACGTGGTGGATACGATAGATATGAAGATAGACGTGGTGGATACGATAGATATGAAGATAGACGTGGTGGATATGACAGATATGAAGATAGACGTGATGGATATGACAGATATGAAGATAGACGTGGTGGATACGATAGATATAATGATTATACTGAAATGTATGGTGGTAATGATATTGAACTTAATAAATTACGTGAAGATATAGGTAGAACTAATTTTGATATTGAATTAAATAGATTAAGAAATGAATTATTTATTATTAGAAATAATTTATAATAATGTTATACGATTTAATACTATTAATAATTGTTGTTATCATTTATTAATAATTATTTTTCAAAATTATAATTTAATACGTTAGTATAAATTTGTATACCACAATATTCTTCAGGTTTATTATTATAATCATTATAACTATATATTCCAATTTGTTGTGCTGTTTCTAATATATATTTATTTAATTTAAAAAATAATTCTGTATGACCAACTTCGGGACATCCAATATGTGCAATTTCATGAATCGCTACATATAATATTTTATTATAATCATAAAATTCATATGTCTTTTTATTTCTTAAACAAAATACTAATTCTTCACCTTTATTTACACTATAACTTGTATAAGGACTATCCTTTTCTACTTCACGAATAAAAACAGTATTTAATTTTCTAGTAATAATTGTAATATAATCTATATATGGTTTATTATTTTCTTTTATTGCTCTATCTAATGATTTTTGTGCAACTATAGCTAAATCATCTTTTAATTTAATTAAAAGCTCTACTGCCTTATTTTGATCTTTATGTTCTTGAACCATATATATTTGACCATCAAATTCTGCATGAACTAAACCAGTATTTTTGATACTGTAGATTAAATATATAATAATTACAACAAGTACAATAACTATTATTTCCTGCTCCATACAAATATTATAGTTTTTTATTTTATAAAGAGTAATAATTAATTTAATTATATTTGAAAATTTATTTCTAAATAAAATTATATCATGGGTAATTCTAATTCTGCACCAAATAATACTTTAAATATTGATCAACAAATTGCTTTAGGTAAATTAGAAACAATCTTAGGTGGAAGTGACACTGAAACATATTTAACAAATCAAAATAATAGTCATTTATTAAATAAATTTAATAAATTAATGACAGATTCAGAAATAAATAATAATTATAATGCAGTAACTGGTGATACTGAAACTTTAGAGAATTTTATTCAACCTGAACCTAGTATAACTCATGGAGTATTTGAAACTACTTCTGAAGAAGTACCTTTTACTATTTCTGAAAATTTAGTTCCTGTTGTTAGACCATCTTATTTAATGAATGGAGGATATAATTCAAATGATACACTAAGTAAATTATCTAATTTATTACAAGACTCTGAATCAAATTTAACAGGAAGCGCAAATAATACCAATATTGTAAATAAATTATCTTCATTATTAGAAAGCACTGAAACTAATGATTATGCAGTAAATTTTCGTGGAGGTAATTTAGATTCTGAAAATTTATTTACATCTGAAGATAAACATTTAAAATCTGAAGAATCTGAAAAACATTTAAAATCTGAAGAATCTGAAAAACATTTAAAATCTGAAGAATCTGAAAAAAATGTAAAATCTGAAGAATCTGCAACACATGTAAAATCTGAAGAATCTGCAACACATGTAAAATCTGAAGAATCTGAACAATCAGGTGGTGTAGAATTAGATTCTGAATTAAAAAATATTTTAATGACACTTAAAAAAGAAAATGCAGGTAAAAATAAAAATGTAATTTCTGGTGGTAAAACAAAAAAAAGTAGTAAAAAATCTAAAAAATCTAAATCATCTAGAAGATCTGTAACATCTGCAGTAGGCAGTGATAGTAATAATTCTGATGAATATACAGACTCTGATTCTTCAACTGAAGAATATTTAACATCTACATCATCATTAAATACATCTGACATTAATGTAAAACATTATAGATAAATTATAATTAAAAATTAATTAAATTTTTAATTATGTTCTAATTGATTTAATATATAAAATTTTAATAAATTACATCTATTTAATTGACATGGAACTCTATATTCTTGATCTGATATTTCATTTTCATCTAATAATTTAAACCGTGATATTTGAATTCTTTTCATACATCTATCATTATATAATTCATCATAAAATACTTTTAATATAAAATATGGTACTTTAATAAAAATATATTTTACTTTCATTTTATTTAACAACTTTTTTAATCGAATATAATTACTATCTTTCTCTGAATATGTAAGTACACATATAATAGATTTAAATTCTTTGGGATATAATTCCTTAAATAAATGTAAAAAACTTATCATACCCATACCAGTATACGCAAAATCAATCAAATATATTTTTTCATTCTTAATTAATTTATCAAAATCTTTAACCGAATTTTCTATTAATTTCTTATAATTATTCAAATTATTTTCAACATATCTATCATATTTCTTTTTATTAAATTTTCCAGTATCCCTATCATAAAAATGATTTGAAAATGCTAAATAATTACTTGTTGTTTTTGTTAAATTATCATACAAAAACATCATCTTATTTAAACTCTCTCCTAACACAATTCTATGATAATTTTTATTTAATTTTTTATCCATGACTTTACATAATGATACATATATATCAAATGAATGAATTAAAGGATGCATCACAAATAATATTTGAGTTTCATTAAGATTAACAAATGATTGATAAAATATTCCCAATAATTCTATTTTATCTTTTTCTGTTAATTTTAAATATCGTTCCATTGTAAAAGATCCATGTAATATATCAATTACTTTTTGATTATCATAAACAATATATTCTTTTAATATTGTTTTTATTCTAGGTAATGTAGTATCAAAATTATTTAAAAATTTATTAATTAATTCATTATCAGATGAAACAGGACAATATGATTCTAATAATAAAAGTGGTTTTACTTGTTCTATATTTATAGAATCTATATGTTGAGATTCATAAAATTCTTCTAAAAATGATTGATCTTTATCATTGTCACCAAATTTATAATTTATTTTTATTAAATAATTATAAAATTCAGTTATTTGTTCAGTATTAATATTATTATTTATTTTATAATCATAATATGCAGTAAAATGAGGATATTGACCATAATAATCCGGTTGACTGTAATCAATCTTCATTGTTAAATACAATTTTTCTTGTATAAAAAATTTAGATTTGATTAAATACCACCATAGTGGATTACCGTCTTGATCTATTTTATTTTTTGGTTCATAATTATGTAATAATAATGTAAAAAGTGTTTTATTAAATATTTCAATAAAAAAGTGATGATTTACTTCAGTATATTTATTATTTGCAAGTTTAATTAATATTTTTAAATCAATTTCATTACCTTGATATAATTTATACATTGCATAAAAAAATGGATTCATATTACATTTTTTACTTGATAATTCTTTCTTACTTAATTCTTTTGGTATTTTATTAATCTGTTTATTATCAATATAATCAAATATTTTATCCATATTAATTAAATTTATAAATAATTTATAAATTTAAATTAATTTAACCATCTATCTAATCCTGGTGTTTTCATATATGGTTTTCCTGCTTTACGTGCTTCTTCTTCCTTAATTAAATCATTAAATAATATTGTTGCATCTTCTGGTTTTGCAGTTACCAATTCTAAAAATTGTATTGCTGGTAACATAATTTGATTCGTAATATAAAACATATAATCAATTTTAAGATTATTTTGTACAATATATTCAGGATGTTCTATCTTTTCACCTTGTAATACTTTTTGACCTCTTATTTTAGGTACTTCAATATACGCAAATTGTACTCGATCATTCATTTGAGGTGCATTTGCTCTTTTCTCTTTTATCATTTTTTGTGCTAACATTACATGCGCAATATTAATAATATTTTGTTCATCGCCATTACCATCTAATACTGGATTACCTTTTGCATCTTTCTTAACAGTAGTTTTATATTTATTAATATCTTTAATTGTTTTGGATGTAACAAAATCTTTAATTGGAAATTTACCTTTAAATATATTTCGAATACTCTTTTTAGTAAATGTAATTGTTTTATCACAATCAATTTCATTCATCATAATATCTACCATTCCACCTATTACTCGTTTTACTATTTGGGCATTATCTCTTCTCTTAAGCACAATACCCATAGATGTTTGTGTAAATTCTACATCATCTTCCGTATATTTATTTCCTACATATCTCTTCTTACTAAAAATCGCAAATGGAAAGAAAGTCTTTTCATAAGATAATTCATGCGGAAATCGTAAGCGCGCTTGTACAAATTTACTTACTAATATACCTAATTCAATAGCAGGTTGTAAAGCTTCTTTTGTATGTATTACTTCTTTTGTATTTTTTTTTGTAATCACAAAATCATTAAATATAGAATCCGTGTCACCATACACCACGACAGGATTAATATCATATTTATCAAATACCTCTGTTACTTTTAAAATTACTTTATTTACTTCTTTTTCATCATCTGCAAGTGTTTTACCCGCTTTATTCTTAAAATTCTTTGTTAGAAATTCATGTAATTTTTCTTTATTGTCTTTATTCTCATAAATATACATTAATGTATTCTTAAAATCTTGTTCTACAAAATTCTTTGCAATCATAATTTGACCACGACCAACTGCAGTAGTAGATGCCGCTAATCTCACATAACATACAGGTGATGTACCAGCACCAATTTGTCCATACAACGAATTTGCTGTAAGTTTTAATGCAAGTTGTCTGCCCTCATAAACTGCCTTCATAAATACATCTGTTTCCGCTTCCGCAAGTTTTCTTACCGCTTTTCTTTCTGTTAACAAATCATTTAAAATTTCAGGAATAACACCAAATTCACCTTCTTTCTTTGCATATTTACAAACTACTTCTTGTTTTACACCATTACTTTCTTCATCAAATTTAATTATATTATAAGTATATCCTGGTACATTATCATATTCATCATTATCTACAAACATTTCATGAGAGATATTTTCTGCAATCATTGATGATGGATATAGTGATGAATAATCATTAACTGATATAGGTACACGATGAAATTTTGGTTCAGGTGTTAATACAATTGCACCTTCATATCCAACTTTATCTTCATCACCTTCTTCTTTATGAATTCTTGGAAGTACTTTTATTAAGAAACCACGTTTTCTACATTTTTTAGTTACAAGTGAATAAGATTTAATACCTTGACCTCTTAAAAAGATCCATTGCATTGGCACACTAGAAATACTTGCCATTTCCATATTCTCTGGAATTTTATTCAGTTTTAAAATTAATTTAATTGGTAAGACACAATCCTGAATACAATATTTCGCAATAGTTGCAATATCTTTTGAATCACCATTTTCATATTGAGTAAACATTGTTTTTGCACTCATGTCATCTTTTACCATACCTGCATAAAAATATAAATGTTGTTTCATATTCTTTTCGATTGTTTCATTATCTAAGATAAATGATAAATTACCTCTAATTTCAATATAATTTTCACCAATATCAATAATCTTTAATTTATCACTGATAACATCATCTTCTTCTGATATTTTAACAAAATTACCAATCTTAAATTCTCCTTTTTTCTTCAAGAATAATTTTGTTTTATCATCTTTAATTTCTATTTTCTTAATAATCTCTTTCATAAAATGCTCAGAAACAGAATCTAATTTATAACTATTTAATTTAAAATCTTTCTGCGCTAATTTCATAAAATCTATTTGTACTCGTCCAATAGTATCATAAAAACTCATAACATTGTCACCTAGTGCAGCAGATGATAATTTTACATCATCTTTAAATTTTGTTCTATTACCAGTACGACTTAGAAATCCAAAAGAATCTAATCTTAACAATTTAACTCTACCGTTAATGTATTTTTCATCAAAACCAAAGATATTATAACCAGTTAAGATATCAGGATCTTCTTCCTGTATAATTTTTTGAAATTCCATCAATAATTCTTGTTCTTTATTAAATGATCTAACATCTACATTTTCTATTTCATCGCAATCTTTAAGAGTTATAATATATTTTTTCATATCTGGTTCACCAAATGTATAAAATACCATACCAATTTGAATAATTGGATCTTCTTTTCTATCAGATTGAGGAAATTGATCATCATGGGAATAACATTCCAAGTCAAAAGAACAAATTTTAAATTTACCCAGACCCAATTTAGGATCTTCGGATGTAAAATTATTTTGTGATATAATGTGTTCTGCATTAATTCTTAGATGATAATCTGTATAAGTATCCATACCCTTTTCATTTCGATATTTTCCTTTCGGTAATTTGACCCATCCACATGATTTAATATCTTGGACGTGCATAAATCTTAACATCGGATCTAAATTTGATTCATATAACTGGAATTTTTCCATCTTATTGTCTATTCTTACTTCTAATATTCCATCCCGTGATCTATTATGATAAAATCTCATAGTATCACTAGTTTGAAATCGTATCATTAAAAAATTAAATTTCTTTTCTGCTTTAAATCCATAAAATTCTTTCCATTCTGTTAGTGTATAATCAAAAATATATGCACCATGTTCTTTACTCATTCCTTTCATACCCAAAATAAATTTTTTTACATTTACAGAAGTCCAACTTCTTGGTATTTTTACATAGAAAAATGGAAAGAAATTTACTACACTCACAGTTAATGATAATCCAGTATTAGTTCTACCAAAAAATCTGATTATAAATCGTTTTTCTTCATCTTCACCTATATTTTCAGATTGCCAATCTATAATATTACAATAAATATCATCCGTGGATGGTTTAATTGTTATGTCAGACATTTACCTTTATTAATAATAACTATTAATATTTAAATTAAAAATTTTCAATTATTTTTAATTTATTATTCTTTAAAAATCATCATCAATATCATATTTTTTAAACATGCCATTTTATACTTGTATTTCTTAAAATTATCTATGTTATGATTAATTGGTAATTTAAAAATTATCATTTTAGTCTCATTTTCATCTTTTAATATATCATCAATTATTTCATGTAATTTTATCTCTTTATTGTCATCTGTATTAATTATAATATCCATTTTATATTGTGATTTATATATAGGTCCACCCCATGGAGGATCTATAAATACGATATGCTGTTTTAACTTGTTTATTAAATTTAAATAATTACTATTATAAAATGAAATATTTTCCATATTGTATTCTTTCATATTATTCACCAAATATTGATATCGGGTAATATTGATTTCATTTGCATTTACTGATTTAAATGATTTTGCAAATGATAATGTATTACCACCTACGCACGCCATTGCATCAGTAATTGTTAATTGTGTCATATCATCTGTTTGATAATTTAAATGATAATTCTTTTTTATAATTTCAGAAATCATATCTGCTTTTTCAGGTAATGTAATACTATATTTTGCTACATCATCCATCATAATATTTTTATTTGCCATATCTGGAAAAAATATATTATCTGCCATTTTCTCTATTATTATTTTTAATACTGTTTGTTTAAGATAAAAATTAAAATATTAATTTATGAGAAAAAATAAATCAATTGAAATTCCCGTAACAGAAAATCCATCTAATTTAAAACTATTTTTAGAATTTAATAAATTAATTAAAATTTATCAATATATTTATGATCATCTTGATGACAATAAAGAAAAAACAATTTATAAACATAAAATTATTAGTTTAAAAAACTCTGCTAAACAAATACGAATTTTCAAAGATCATATTACAGATGTAAAACAAATTACTGATTTACCTGGTGTTGGTAATAAAACAGTATTGCGTGTTCAAGAATTTATAGATAATGGAAAATTATCTGATGTAGATGCATATTGTGCTAAAAATGATTGTGAAAAAATATTTGATCCAACATCAAGTAATAAATTATATGATGAATTAATTACTATATTTGGTATTGGAGACAAACTTGCACATCAATTAATGGATAAAGATAAAATAACTTCTATTAAGGATTTAAAAGATCGTGTAAAATCAAATACTATTAATATATCTGAAAAAGTAAAAATTGGATTAAAATATTATGGTAAAATTAAAAATAAGATACCAAGAAACGAAATGACCAAGATAAGAGAATTTATGTATACTATTTTTGAAAAATTAGATTCATCTATTGTATTTGATATATGTGGATCTTATAGACGTGAAAAACCTTTTTCTAATGATATTGACTTATTAATTACTACTACTAACCCAAAACCAAATTTTTTAAAATTAATTGTAGAAGAATTATATAAAAATAAATTATTGATTGAAAGTTTTACAGGATTTGAAGAAGATTCACAAACTGGATTTATGGGATTATGTAAATATGAAAAACATCCAATACGAAAAATAGATATTCGGTATATTGAACCAAAATCATTTTTTACTGCATATTTATATTTTACTGGTTCATATGAATTTAATGAAAAAATGAGAGGTATAGCAAAAAGAGATGGTTATAAATTAAATGAGTATGGTTTATATAATTTAAAATTAAATAAACAGATACCAATTTATTCAGAAAAAGATGTCTTTGATGTATTAAGCATGAAATATTTAGAACCTAAAGATAGAATTTAAAAATTGAATTTTTAAATAGAATCTAAAGATTGAATCTAAAAATAGAATCTAAAGATTGAATTTTTAAATAGAATCTAAAAATAGAATTTAAAAATAGAATTTTTAAATAGAATCTAAAATTAATTTATTAAAAATAATTTAATAAATTAATCTTTTTTTTCATAATTATAAATAATTCCAAATGCAACTAATCCAACAACAATCATTAAAAGAGTAGATGGAGATAAACCTAATATTAATTTATCTTTTTCATCTGTAGGATTAATTAAACTAGGTGCAAAATTAATTTGACTCATTTTATACTATATCTATATATTTTTATTCACCAATTTTTAAATATTCTAACGAATATATATTTGTTATTCCTCCCATTTGATAATTAAATGGAAGTTTAATTATTGTAAGACTATTTAATTTAAAAAATATTACCCATATAATAATAGAACTAATTAATCCAAAAATAATATATGCAAATATTTCCCAAACTGAAATTTGAGGGCAAGATGCCTCTGAAAATAATTCATAAACTATATTTGATTTTTTTTTAGAATTTGTATTTGGTATACTACTCATATTATTTAATTATATAATTTTTCATTTATCTATTACAAATACAAAAACTATAATTCCAATTCCAATACCTATTCCAAATGAAACTAGTTTAATTGTACTATTACATAATGTATTATTCATAATATAATATATTAAATTAAATTTATAAATTTTACAAATATATAATTAAATAGATCGTATAAAAAATAAAAGATAATTAAAAATACATTTTTCCACGTAAAATATTTTTGCATATACGTCTCTTTATACACATATCCTCTTTTCTTATAATATTCTCTAACACCAACACCTGAAATAATTGATGTTTTTGTATATCCATTATAAAGTGATATTATTTCTGCATGACGAATTAATTTAGTACCTAGATTCTTGTGCTGTGTATTATTTTTGTTATATTGTTCATTATTAACACTGACTTGCATTCCTAAAACATGTAGTTCACGAATTAGTGCTGTATTATGCAGTACTGGTAATACACCATAATTACTATCATTAAATCGCAATCTTAAATATCCATACAGAATATGTTCATCATTTGATGTATAAGATAGAAAATATTCAGTACCATATGATGCACGGTACATATTAATTTTAAATTTCATATCTTTGGGATTATAATTTTGAAACTTAACTTCACGGCATCTTATACAATTACAAATTGCGTTTTGTTTCTCCATTTCCTTAAATACCATATCTCTCATATGAGTCTGTTTGCTTCCACCAAAAATTTCTTTTGTAGGAAAATCACGGAATACACGATTGATTCGAATCCAAGGATAAACTTGTTTCTTAACATGAATTAATACATCTACTAACTGCTTTCCATTATCTATTTCTGCATACGGTTTATATGTTCCAGCATCATACCATTCCTTAATTTTTGTAAATTTTAATACAAGTGTAGGATACAATTTCCATTGATCCGCTTGATAATTTGGATTATCAATAATTTCTTGCAACATTACTTTATCTTGTTCTGGTGATGAATATGGCATGTCCAACATAATATGAATATCTACTTTAAATCCATTCTGTTTCAAAATATAAATACCCCATTGATTTTCTTCATCAGTACACTTTCTATTATTCTTTTTTAATACATAATCATCTGTATGTTGAATACCAATTTGAATACGTGTTACACCATAACGACGAAATAATTTAAGTTCATCCAAATCAAGATCTTCCTTCCAATGAGTTCCTTTTTTAGTAATCCAATCAGGTCGTGTCTCAATTGTCATTCCAATTACACGATGTGTTGCATTTTGATTTAAATCTTGTTCTTCTTCAATTGTTTTCATTGGACGTACTGGTTCACCTGTCATATAAAATTTCTGAAAATCATAATAACAATTACATGTATAATACAAACATGTCATGAAATCCATCATATAATCTTTAGGATAAAAATTAAATGTACCACCTGAGACAATAAATTCTAATTTACATGGATTATGAGGAGTTGGTTCAATATGTCCGGTCATTTCTAGACTTGCAATTCGATCAAGTGTTTGTTTGATCGGATCAAAATTATTTTGTGCACCACGTGCAGATCCAGGTTCTCCTGATGAATAACTTCGAGGTTGTGTCATATTTCCATTTTCATCACGTTCTTGGGGACAATAATGGCAATCCATCGGACAACTAAATGCAGAAGGTCCATTAAATACAGTAATTACTACTACACCAGATGCACTTCGTGCAATTCGCTTTCGCATATAAACTTCAAGTGCAGGGTTAAAAATAATTTTATTTTGATTAATCAAACGACGATAATAATGGACCATAGTTGTCTTACTAACAACGATTTTATACTTTCGAAATAATTCTTTTATCATCAATTCATATTCACTCCGATTATTATATTTCTTTGATGATAAAATAGTAAAAAATTCTTGAACAATATTTTCATCCATAGGGTCAATAGATGTTTTCTTAAATTCACCTGCAAATAATCCTCCGATATCTTCAATACTTAATTCTCTGTTTTGATAGTCCATCTTAAATGATATAATTTTATATTTAATTATAATATAAAATTACATTCTCAATTTTTAATAATTGTCTAAGGATGATTCACTGCCACCTGCTTGTTTCGACGACATATTTCTAAAATACATAAATATAAATATTATAGTTGCAATTAATGAAAATGAAAATCCAATCCATATTAATGGATCAAGTGCTATTGCCAAAATTAACATTATAAAAGTTATTACTCCAAAAACTATAGATAATATTAACCAAATATTCCACATACTATATATTATATAGTATAAAATAATTTATAATAATTTTTTACATTATAAATATTTATTTATGATTATACTGTTAAATTTTAAATAGAATATAAAAACTATTATAAAATAATTTATCAACAAGGTGCATCACCACTATATATATTTTTATCTTCTTCATCTATAATCATATCATCCAATGCTTTACCTGGAGAAACCATCGGTAAAACACATTCATTTTCATCAGTAATTATGTTTGCAATAATTGGTCCATCTTCATAATCTAATATATATTGTAATTGTTCTTTTAAATTATCTTTAGATGTAATCTTAATCGCATGACATCCCATTGATTTTACAACAAGATCAAATTCTGGATTATTCATTTTAACTCCTACTAATCTAGAATTATAAAACTTTTCCTGCCACATTTTAACCATTAATTGATACGAATTATTAATAATTAATACTTTGATATTTACTTTATTTTCTATTGCTGTTAATATTTCTACAAATGACATAGTAAATCCTCCATCACCACATATACAAATTACTTTTTCATTTGTTTTTGGTGTTGCAATTTTTACACCAATTGATGCAGGTAATGCAAACCCCATTGATCCTAAACCACCTGATGTAATCCATTTAACTTTAGGATAATTATAATCAATAAATTGTGCTGCCCACATTTGATGTGCACCAACATCTGCAATAATTGTAAATGTATCAGTCATATTATAATTAATAATTTTATTTAATTCAGAAATTACTTCTCGTCCTTGCAAAATATTCTTCTTTGGAAATGAAAATTTAATTTTTTTCCATTCTTCTATCTGTTTTATCCATGAATGATTCTGATACGGATTAAATACATCTTTAAATGATTCTTCATCTAACATTTTATTTAATACATTTTTACAATCGTTATTTATGTAATATTTAGTTTTAATCACTTTATTAATATTTCTTGCGCAGATATCTACATGGACTATTTTTGCTTTTGGAGCAAATTTACTAGGATCTCCAATAATTCGATCATCAAATCTTGATCCAAAATTTAATAATAAATCACAATTTTGAACTGCCATATTTGCATAATATGATCCATGCATTCCAATCATTTTTAATGAATAATAATCCATTTCTGGAAATACTCCTAATCCCATTAAAGTTGTTGTAACTGGTATAGAATATTTATTTGATAAAGTACGTAATTCTCGTATTGCATCCGCTTGATAAATACCTTGACCTGCAAGAATTACAGGTCTAGTTGAGTTATGAATCATATCAATAATTTCATCTGGTTTAATTGTTGATTTAATTGATTCTGATATTTCTAGATTATCATTAAAGTCTTGATTTTCATTAAATGATTGACTCATAACATTTTTAGGTAAATCTAATAAAACAGATCCATAACGTTTATCCAACATATATTTAAATGCAGTATCTACTGTATTATTAATTTTATTTCCATCTTTAATCATACTATTCCATTTTGTACATGCATGAGAAATTTTAATTACATCCGCTTCTTGAAATGCATCTGTTCCTAATACACTAGTTGATACTTGACCAGATAAAACCATTAATGACGTACCATCGGATAATGCATTTTGTAAACTAGTCATAGTATTTAATGCACCAGGTCCTGATGTTACCATTGCAACACCAGGTGTTTTAGTAATTTTAGAATATCCTTCTGCCATAAAACATCCACCTAATTCAGTTTTGGATAATACATATTTAATTTTTTTTTGATTATAAAATTCATTTAATACTGGTAAAATAGCACCACCTGGATAACCAAAAACGTATTTAACATTATGTTTAATTAATCGGTTAAACAATATTTTAGCACCCAACATATTAATAAATACTAATAAACAATATATATATTAGTATTTATAATATTTATGTCAATTTTTTCAAATAATTGAAATTTATAACATATAATAGAATCTAATTATTATATATTATAAAAATGGAACATGATTATACTACTTTGTTAAAATTCTGGTTTTCAGTTGATAATTTATCTAATAAAAAATCAGAAGTATATTCTACTGATTCACCAGAAGATACTAAGAACATTCAATGCATTCCTTGTTTCTGGTTCTCTAAAAAGAAAGAAATAGATAATTACATTAAAGAACATTATTCTGAATTATTAACTTTAGCAGAAAATCATAAATTAAATTATTGGAAATCTACTGTTCATGGTCATCTTGCACTAATTATTCTCTTAGATCAATTCTCTAGACATATATATCGTGATGATATAAAAAGTATTAAAAATGATATTATAGCATATCATTATGCTAAAGAATTTATGTTAGAAAATAGAGATGAAAAACTAACTAATTTAGAAAAAATGATGATCTTATTACCTTTTAGACATCAAGAAAATATTTCTGCATATCAATTTGTAATTGAATATATTTCAAAAGAAAAAGATCCTATATGGGATAATTTTAAAAAACACACGATGAGAAATTATGAGTATCTAGTAAAACATAATAAATTACCTAATCGAATTGATACATCAATGAATTATATAAATAATGATAAATTTATTAGTATCTTAGAAAATACATGGAAATCTGAAATTCAAACAGATAAAATAGTATCTAATATATCTGAAACATTAGTTAAATTTGTATTTTCTAATTTAGAATCTGATAATAATTTAATTATTGTTTCACTAAGTGGGGGTGTCGATAGTGTAGTAATACTTGCAATTCTTGCAATTATAAAAAAATCATCACCAAGAAATTTAGTTGTAGTTGCTGTTCATCTTGATTATCATAATAGAGAAGAAACTGGTTTAGAAGCAGAGTTTTTATTCAGATGGTGTGAAAAGATTGATATTCCGTTATATTACCGATATATTTATGAAGGTTCACGTGAAAGAAATAATAAACGTGAAGAATATGAAGAATTAACAAAAAATATTCGATTTGATCTGTATAAAAAAGTACAAAATTTATATTCAGAATTTTATCATATTGGTGTTATTCTTGGACATCACAAAGGAGACCTTCAAGAGAATGTTTTTTTCAATCTCATGAAAGGAAGAACTTTAACTGATTTATCTGTAATCAAAGAACAATCTCAAATTATGGGAGTTAAAATTCTTAGACCTTTACTTGGAGTAACAAAAAAAGAAATATTTGAAATTGCACATTTAAATAATTTTCCCTATTTTAAAAATACAACACCATCTTGGTCAAATCGTGGAAAATATCGTGAAATTATTCAACCCGCAATAATAGATACATTTGGTGAAGGCGTACTAACTAATTTATCTAAAGTATCACAAGAATCAGATGAGTTACAATTGATAATAAAAAATAGTATTATTATTCCATATATGAATACTATTAAAGTAAAAGATAATTTGCATTATTTACCAAAAACAAAAGATCAACCAATTTCATATTGGAAATATATTTTTCAAGAATTTTGTAATAAATATAAACTATCATCTATTTCTTATAAATCATTAAAACAAATTTATGAGAAACTTTATACTGCATCTAGTAATAGCATTACTGCATCTAGTAATAGCATTACTGCATCTAGTAATAGCATTACTGCATCTAGTAATAGCATTACTGCATCTAGTAATATATCAATTACAATAAATGAAGATCAAATTATTTTATTAATAAAATGATTATATTATTTAAAATTCATAATCATTATATGAATTATTATGATTATGATGATAATGATTATGAATATCGTTCATTATTTTTTTATATTCAA